>ERZ778024.449-NODE-449-length-72098-cov-56.087142_pt1 | contig 72098 bp, 96 predicted proteins | sample MGYA00375754_ERZ778024 | MGnify/ENA primary metagenome ERZ778024 (study PRJEB29350, sample SAMN05389827) | bioreactor metagenome | isolation source: Thiocyanate bioreactor | place: South Africa: University of Cape Town | collected 2014-02-18 ...
ACGAACGAAAAAAAGCGATTAGTAAATTTAACAAAACGAACGAAGACAAAGATTTGATGCGTTTTTTTTAAACATAGTGAAGGTTTAGGAGAAAGGTTCACACGAAAGAAAGAAAAAACGAAGCGAAACAAAATGAATTTCTCTCTCTCTATTTCGACATGCATCAACGAATTAGTCATTCATTTTGTTTCATTCTAATAAAGATAACGTCCGAATGTCCATGGTTGAGATAATCGATTGAACATCTCATGTTTATATTGTTTAAGATCACGAATGACACGTAATGTATTATCAACGTCACGACGAGCACGACGCTAAATTAATTCGAAAATAGTTTTCAATATACAAATTCAAATCTATGAACTTACTGAATCCATATCGAAATGGTACATTCGTGGAGCAACACCAGCTCGATCTTGTAAAAGCCATTCACGACTAGCATCAATACGATCTTGATTTTCATAAAGTTTATTCAATGAATCATCATTTATTGCTTGTAATTCACTAGAATATAAATTTGTTTTCAATTTTAAAAACAGGCAGAAGAAAAAAAATACTGACTAGCCAGTTTCGACATTGTCTTCGGCTTTCCAATAACTTGGTTTATGTTCAACACGTCGTGTCAAACCATTGTATTGAACACCAACATTATTGACGCCATTTTTTTCGAATTGAACATACTAAAATTAAAATTCAATTCATATTTCTGCAAAAAGAAAATTAGTAATCTCAATGATTAAAAAAGGTAAAACAAGCAAAAAAAATGGAGAAAAAAACAATGTCTATCATTGAATCAATCACAGGAATATATATGAACCATAGATCTAATAAATGACATGCAAATCATGCTTAGAAAAACAAACGAAAACCTACTGTTCGTCCGAAATAATCTCGAGGATTACTAAGTCGTGAAATGCTCGAACCACTGTACGAACTAAGAGCTTGTTTAACATCATCACGAGCTTTATTAATGTATTGATCTCCGAGTACAATCGACGAGTAAGTTGTTGGTGTACGATAACGTAATTGTCGTAATTCTCGATCGTAATCCAAATCACGCATAGCGCGTTTTAATGACGAAACACGATCGATGGATGAATTGAAACGAGAACTTGCTGCCGAATCGACACCTGCAGCCGAATAAAGTGCAGGCGAACGATAAGTATAAAGTGGTCGATAACGCCAATCATCATACGGGAAATAATAATAAAACGTACGTGGTGCTGTATGATACCAATAATAAGGTCTATAATGTGTGTAATGACTATCAAGAGCAATCGGCGTTTTATCTCGTATACGTTCCGTATATCGATCGAAATAATCGAAATCATGTGTTCCATATGCTGAATAAGGACGTCGTGCTCTTAAATGATCAAAACGGCCTACTGATGATGATCGACTATAACCACCACCGTAGATTTCATTATCAACGTCTTTGAATCGAGCTACAGATGTAGCTCGAGATGTACGTGATAATGCACCGTAAACATCAGGTACGTAAACGTTAAGACGAGTCGTATAGCCGCCTCCACCAGTACCATCGGAAGCTGATCCATATTCATAAATCGATGGAGTTGCCTCACGGCCTGGTGTTGCACCACGGAGGCGGCTTAGTGAACGTGCTCGACGTGCCATATTATTATTCTATAAACAAATGATAATTTTTTTAAAAAAATGTTCTGTTTTTTTTTTTCGAATAACCTTGAATATTATGTACTCACAAACCCTAAATGTTCTGTATATCTATTTATCTATATTCTATTTATTTGCTTATGCGGAAACGATGCGCTTGTGTACTTCTAATATGCTAACATTCTTGGTGTTTTTTTTTCCTCTAGTGCTTAAATAAACCAGCAATTTTTCTGTGGTTTCTTTTTGTCCATTTCTTTCTTTTCTCCGTCCTTGCAATGACAACAACAACATAAACCGTCTAGTGTGGTAATCAGTAAAAGCAAAAAAGAAAATCATGTTAAGAATATCCTTCTTTGTATAATCAACATCGTCATCGTTCTATTATAGAAGAAGCTAAAATATCATTGACGCGGGTGTATTTTTTTCGGTCTCTGATTTGGTTTACAATCCAAAGATATTGCATTGATGATAACTGAGAAAGGAAGATAGAGAAAAAAGAACTGCCGGCATCGTACAATTATTTCTTTTCCTACGGAGAGAAAGAAAAAGAAAATAGGATAACATTATGAGTGGGCGTTGTTTTCGTCATGTACGATTGGCACTGACACATTTAGGATAGCAGAAAAACAAACATCAACAACAAACACCATCATCTAATATCACTCAAGAGTTTTTTTTCTTTTCGAAGATTTCAGCTGATTTTCTCTTCTGTATTATTCTAACTATAATTTCCTCAAAGATAGATATTATATCCATCATATTGTCTTTCCGTCAACAAAAGAAGACAATAAGTAAAATTCTTGACTGTCTTGTTATCAACGATAACTTCTTTCGTTACTGATTGTCTGTCAGTGTCGTCTGTTTATTTTCATCTTTAATGTCTTTTTTTTGCTAAGTAACACGATAAACAACCTTCGAACTTACTTTATCTTTCAAATCGAGATATTCCAAAAATAAGTTCATGTTTTTTTTGTTGGTTTGCGGTTTGCGTTGCCTATTACAATTTTTACACAACTGAGAAACAAAATGAGAAAAGAAAAAAACGAAATTTATTCACTATTGGACAAACGCAAAAACACATTAAAAATCAATTTAAAAAAATCTCTGTAGGTGTGGTGTTTTTCGATTATCACAGTTCCTTTGGTTGAAGTACGAGTGAGCCTGCTACTTTAGGCACTCGAACAATCATTATTTTTGTTGAGGGTTGTTGTGCGACAATATTATCCGCTGATGCAGACGTACGTTTTAATACTAATGTATCATTCGATTTACCTTTTGGATCGATTTGTGTTTCATTCGATAGAGAATATTGAATCGAACGATCAATAGCTGCGTGTGCTTTCGATTTTTTGACTGGTTTGTCTTTGATTTGCATACCGAAAGCATTTCGTGGATTGTTCAGTGATTTTATTCGTTTCAATGGAGGCAAACTCTCGGTTGTATTCAATGGTGTTTTGCATCTTTCTGTACTCGCATGTAAATGATTACAGCCAAGACAATAAACTAGATCATTTTGAACAGTTTTTAATAGATTCTTAGAAGCATTAAGTCCTGATGATAGAGTAGTATCGATTGTTTTATTATTGTATTCATCCGTACTATCATCATCATCATCATCGGTATCATCATCGTCATCGGTATCATCATCATCGTCGTCTTCACCAAGATTGTCACTATTTAATTGATTAATATTATCATCGAAATAATTATTAGGATGAAGAAGAACATCTTTAACTTTATATCTCCATGGTTTGTTACGTGTTTGTTTGAATATTGTAACAATCATTAATATAATTGCTGTTATACATGTCGTTATGCCTAAGACAATTCCACCGATTTTCCATTGTTGAGTATCTTCTTCGGCATCTTCGAACAAACAAAAGTTGTTTCTCAATAAAACGAATACAAAAAACAATCTTACTAAAATAAACAACACAAACAGCTATTCCACCTAAATCAAATTCAAATCAAATATCCAACAAAAACAAAAAATCTCTCGAACCTCCACCAATCACAACAGCAAGAATTAAAAATATATAAATACATATAATTCCATACAGACTAAGAAAATTCCCGTATTTTTCATCGCCATCATTTTCATCTCGATCATGTCGACTCGGTATTTTTCGTTCTGCAATTTTCGAAATATATTTCTATACGAAAATCAATAATTTCTGTCAAAAATACGAAATAATTATCATTTGTTAATTCAACGTACGGTATTATTAACAACTGAAATTGGCTCCGAGATTTGTATTCGATTTCCTCGCCAAGCCGGTGATTTCATCTTCCGTCGAATAAAATCTACGAATGAAAGTCTTCGTTAATCGATCGTTTTATTTTTCTTTTTTAAAAAGAAAATCGTACAATAATTGCTTTAGACAATTTGACATTCGTGTACAAAAGAATAACATCACTTTTTCTTTTCTTTGGCCGAAAAAAACGCGATTTAAATACAAGTTAACACAAGAATTCAATTGTAAGCTGATGCGAATATCATTGATTGACTTTATTTGCTAAATATTTATCACGATGATGTCAGTCAATTATGAAAATGGAAAAACATTTATCAAGTGTGTCGATCGAAACAATCCTACGAGCAGCTGTCATTCGTTTTGATGGCGGTGTTATTTCTTTCCTTCGTGTTTAATACGTTTATTCGTTAAGTACAGAGAATAATGACGAGAAAAAAAATCTATCGATGTAAAGAAAAGACTCAATAAATCGAATCGTTTTTTACTTTTTCGTTCTTCTCAAAACACTAAATTATTTATTCATATGAAACGATTGCTTTCAACTTGTTGTGCCTCTTGGTTAGCGCTCGTAACAGCTGAATAAGACATATGCTGTCTATACATATATTTTTTGTTCTATTTGACTATTTAGATTTTATTGAAAAAACAAATATGAGTGAAAATCTTCAAGAATTATTTCTCGCTAAAGCCGAAGAATTGTTCAATGTTTGTGATAAAGAACAAAAAGGTTTTATTATTAAAAAAGATATGCAACGTTTACGTGATGAACTTGGCGTTGAACCCGAACAACTCGAAGATGTGTTCGATTCGTTAGACATCGATCATAATGGATATTTAACTTTCGAAGAATTTACTTGTAAAATTGATTTCAAATGCTATTCAATTCAATTATTTTCTTGTGTTTTTAGCTGGTTTTGGGAGATTTTTAAATAATGAAATGGCCCAATTCAATGAGACGACTCAACAAGACGATTTAATCGAACATATATCCGAGGAAAAAGACGAAGAACAACAAATCTTTCGTAATACTTTAGATGCATTAGGTGCAACTAATCTCTATGACGACGAAGAAACAATACGAGCTTTGTGGACAAAATTACGTGAAACAGATCCGAGTTTATTAAGACAATTCGAAGGCTTTATTGGTAAAGTCACTGAAGAAATCAAACGATCGAAATCAGATCATCGAAGTATTGAAGCGGCGTTACATAGTAAATCATCGAATTATGATGATGAAATTAAGAAATTGTACGAAGAAATGGAACAGCAAATTAAAATTGAGAAAACGAAAGTTCTAGAACAAGTTCGTCAAAAAAAAACGAATCATTTTCTTGTTTATCAATGAAAATTTTATTTTTAAATTAGGAAAAATCGAAAGAACGTGAACTACGAGAACAAATGGAACGAGAATTACTTCAGAAAGAATTGCAATTAGCTGACGTAATGAAACGACAGAATGAATTAGAAACGAAATTAGTTCATTATAATTTAAATGAAACTGAAACAAGAAATGACAATGAAAGATTACAAAAGGAAAAACTCGACTTAGAACAACAATTACAAGATTTGACAAGAGATTTAGAAGAATCGAAACATTATATCACACAATTGAAAAATCAAACCAAAAAAGAAAAACGAGATCGAGCGAAGTAATCAATCAAAATCCATTTTGATTTGTAATTATTCGTTCGATCGTCTTTAGACAAGCATTAAGTTTTACAGAAAATCTCGCAATTGAACGCGAAAGTTTAGTTAAAGAACTCGATTCATTAAAGTTAGACTTTTGATATGACAACTATTCATTCCGAACAAAATCTTTCATCATCATTTAGATCATTAAACAAACGATTAGTTGATGAACGTGACGCTAATCATGGAGCTAATGTAAGTCGAAATAAATATGTCAATATTGACAAAAGTAAAATTTTAGTCATTTGGTGGAGATCCATTATCATCACAGCCAACATTACGAAAGCAAGGTTCAGTTCTCTCAGATTATTTTTCTTCGCCATATCGGTAATTAAATGTTGAAGATTTTTTCGGATGAAAACAAAGAGGATTCATGCATATCTGTAGACCTGATAGTGAACCTGAAGAAGACGATGAAAATTCAAACGGACAATTAGGTACTCGCCAACAACCACTGGGTGCAAACTCAGTTTTATCTCATTCAGAACTGCTGGTAACATTAGGTCTTTTGTCTATTAAAACGAAATGAATGTGTTTGTTTTTCTGTTTACAGAATGTCGCACCGAATGCAGTACCTGATCGGATGTTTAAAGTGGCATTTATCGGTCGGTTTGTTGAGAAGAAAATTGAGATGATCGATGAATGTGTGTCTTTCTTTTTCTAGGTGATAGTGGAGTTGGAAAAACGAGTATCATTCAAAGATTTTGTCGTGACACTTTCAAAGAATTATTTTCGGCAACGATCGGAGTTGATCTGCAAGTTAAAATGTTGAACATCGATGGACAAATCATTGCATTACAATTATGGGACACTGTAAGGCAATTTAATTTGATTTTCTCACGAATTGAGATCTCATTTTCGTTTTAGGCTGGTCAAGAAAGGTTTGTGTCAAAAGAAAATTCAGATTAATTTGTTTTTTGTTGTTCGATAAATAGATTTCGAAGTATAACAACACAATATTTTCGTAAATCCGATGGAATCATTCTTGTCTATGATGTGACATCGGAAATTACATTTCGAAATGTTCGAGAATGGATGTCGAGTGTTCAAGTGATTAGATTTCGAGACAAAACACGCACACACACACAATTTCATTTTTATTATAGGAAACAACCGAAGACGATTGTGTTATTGTACTTGTCGGAAATAAAACTGATCTATGCGACGATGATGAGCAAAGACCAGTTAAATACAAAGACGGAGCAAAATTAGCTGATGTAAATTTGCAAACATAGAAAAAAAAACTAATCTGCTCATTTTCATTTCGAATAGGAATATAAGTGTTTATTTTATGAAACTAGTGCTCGATTGGGCATATCCGTTCTTGACATCATGGAAGCAATTGCTCGGTAAGTGTTGTTGAGCAATGTCTACTCATTCGTTGATTGTGATTCTTTATTTCTTAGAATTATGCGAGAAAAAGACGATCGTCGGCGTAAAGGTGACGAGCTCGTTAGTATATCATCGAAAGACAAGAAGAATTTCTGTTGTTAATTATTTCACAAGTTCTCTGTTGGTGATGGTTTTATTATTATTTTTTTTTGTTCTAATTGTTGACCTTGTTATTATATTTATAAATATGTACATATCAATAAATATATCTGCTCGATAGACTCGATAACAAGAGAAAAAAGATTGACAGGACACAGTAACTTGCTAAACATCCGAGTTAATTATCTATTAACTATAAAACGAATAGCAGACGAAATATTTATCTTCGTTGATGAGTTTATAATAGACTGCGAAGTAGAAAACATATTTCTAACATTTGTATTGAGTGCTTGAGGCAATCAATCTTTGTAGCAAAAAGGTTTTTTTCTCTCCAGATAGATTGATCTGCTGGTCGATTGGCAAAAATAAATACACACAGACAATCAGATAAGACGAATACTACGCTCTTTCTGCTTTTTTGTTGTTGTTGTTATTGTTTTGTCAATATGTAAGCATAAAATCAGTAAAAAAAAACTATTTAAACGAATTTTTAGACAAGAAGAGAGAACATGATGAATGAAAAATGGCTGATATTTGTTTATCTTCTAATGAGAATTTGTTGTTTTGGACAAGAAAAAGACGAAATTGTTCAATGTCATCCGATTGAGATAAATCAACAAGATTTAGAACGAATGAATATGGAAGAACAAGAGAAATATGTTCGAAATGAATTGAACTTCTTTTGTTTCTATTGAAAGAGTTTTGTTTTGTAGGTCAAATCGATTTTGGACGAGTATGATAGAAATTTAACTACGATGGCATATTTGACTTCATCAGCTGAATTTGAAACACATTTAAATTTAAATAATTCCGAACAAAAACGTAAAACGGTAAGAGATTTTGTTGTTGTTTTCTTGATTTTTATCATTTTCGCTTTCATCGTTTAGGAAAATCTTTATGAAGTCTATCGAACTTGTTTGAAAACAATCGCATTTGTTGGTCGACAATTTCGTTTCTTAATTAATAATAATCAATCGTCGATGCGTTGGTTACTATTACGTACACAATCGATTGGTGATGCTGGTGAAACCGACACAGCAATTAAAGCTGAAGTACACAAATTAAAAACTCGAATCAAAGAAGTTTATCATAGGAAATTCATTTGGAATAATACAAGATACGGACTCGATGGTTCGAAAAATCGATTCTCAAAAGTATTTAGAGTAAAGAAATATGTTTTGTAGAAGTACAAGAAACTCTTGGTTTACTCAAAACACCGTCTGATCTTCGATTACTATGGAATGCAATCTATGAAGTTCCGATTCCAATGCGAGAAGATTACATAACATTAATTGCGATACAAAATCAACAAGCCAGACAGAACCGTACCTCAGCAGTAACCCATTGTCATATCTAGTCCTTTTTAGTTCTTTCAAATTTTGAGTTCTTCCTTTTTCTTTTCAAACAAATTCGAAAACTAAGTACAAATCATTGTTTTTCTTTTCAAAGGAATGCAAGATAAAACTGATCTAACAACAAATAATGAAGAACGTCGTATTGTTGAACAATTATGGCAAGAACTTAAGCCATTGCATCGATTATTACATGCATATATTCGTAAGAAAATGAGCGGAATCTATCCAGGATTAATCGAACTCGATAAACCGATTCCTGTTTATTTGACAAGTAGAGAGATTTGAATTCATTGATGATGATTAGTTGTCTGTAGAGGATGTGTTCGGTTCTATGATGACTTATCTTGAAACTGATGTTCTACCATTTCCTGATGTTCAACGTATTGACCTGGGTCCAACAATGAGACGAAAAGTAGACCGTTTTTTTTTTTGCAACTAAATTCACTTAGGAATTTGATTAAAAACTTAGAATTTCACTGAAGAAAGTATTTTTCGTTATGCTGACGAATTTTTTGTTTCATTAAATCTAACTCGAGTTCCACCAAGTTTTTGGAAACATTCAATCCTAAAAAAAATTCCCGATAATTACATGGCTTGTCATCCAACTGCTTTCGATATGTACAAATACGATGATGTTCGGTCAGTCGTCTTTCTTTTTCTAAAATAAAAAAAAAAACAACAAAAGTTACAACTTCAGAATTCGTATGTGTACAAGTTTGACTTCTCGAGATTTTTATATTGTTCATCATGAGATGGGACACATTCAACATTATTTACAATACAAAACTTTGCCGTTCTGGTTTCGTCGTTCGCCGCATGGAGCATTTGGCGAAGCCATCGGCGATGCAATAGCATTGGCAGCGATGTCACCGACACATTTGAAACGAATTGGTTTATTACAAAATTATAATTCGACAAAAGGTGAACATGAGAACTTTCTTTTTCCTTTCGTCACAAAATCGAACATCGAACATTTCTTGTAGAAGAAACATTGAATTTTCTAATGTCACAAAGTTTAAGTCGATTATTTTTGCCACCCTATGCCTATGCGTTGGATCTTTGGCGTTGGTCAGTTTACAATGGATCGATTCAACCATTTGAATACAATAAACGCTATTGGGATCTTGTGTAAACAATTAGGATACTCATTTATTCTTTTTTTCGGAGTTTAGGATTGGATATATGTATTTAGTTGTGAATATCAAGGTATGAAACCTGAAATGACTCGTAATGAACAATATTTTGATCCAGGAACTAAACTTCATGTTGCGTTTGATTTATCTTATATTAAGTAAGAAGATAAATCGTTACGTACGATGAAGAACAATTGCGAATGACTATTTTTTCAGATATTTTCTTGCTCATGTTTTTCAATTTCAAATCTATGACGTACTTTGTCAGGAAGCAGGTCATCAAGGCCCTTTGCATCTATGCGATCTACATAATTCGTCAGCTGCTGGAGCGAAATTAAAGTCTCATTGATTTGATTAAGAATAAATAATAAAAGCTAATGTTTATTTTGCAGATTATTGCTTGGCTTAGGTTCATCGAAACCTTGGGAAGATATTTTAGAAGAATTTGCCGGCGTTCGAACATTTTCAGCTAAATCCTGTTTGAAATATTTTCAACCTCTCTATGATTATCTCCAAGATTTGCACAATCAAGGAGAAATTCAAGTCGGTTGGCAATGTAATCAAGCCGATCATTCAACACGAAATGACAGTTTTTCACTAAAATTTCTTCTAATTCTCTCGTTCATATGGATTTTTTATTTTTAATCGTTTGCATTCACTTATTTTTATAGTTTCTAGAAGGACAAATAAACCAATGATAAAAGTGCATAAATATGATGACGCCATATCGATTGTTGGCGTTGAGTGGGTGCAACTATATGATTCATTTGCCTATAAATATCGTTATTCGTGCATGACTATTCATAGTTCTTTTTTTTCTACCATGGGGAATAAACATGTCGAGTATAGACATGAATCATTACATTCATCTAGGAGAGCGATGTCCGTCACACATTTGTATGAATCGTGTCGTGACGGTGATGTCGAACAAGTTCGACGATTGTTACCTCATTTATCGCAAACAGATTTAAAATATCAGAATCCATACGATGGAAATACGTGTTTACATATTGCAGTTATCAATGGTCACACTGATGTTGTGAAATTACTGCTAAAATCGGGATGTTATCGTTCGCGATGTTTGAATTCATCGAATCAAACTGCATATGATCTCGCTTGTTTGAAAAACGATTCGACACGATCGTTATTTCTTCGACAAGATGAAACCGATCCATTAGCAAAATCGGCGGAACGTTTTTCAGATCAAAATGTTTCGAAATGTTTTGACATTGTTACAGTTGAACCGGAATTAAATGAAAAGTCTGCAAAACTCCATCGTCAAGCGCCTATTCAAACGTTTGAAACTGAAGCAGAAAAACAACACGAAATCGGCTATGCAGCGAGTTCAAAAGCTATGTGTCAGTCAAGTTTCGGTCGTTTTTGTGTCAATCGTTTTCATTCTGATGAACCACTTGATAATGAGACAATTCTCTGGCGTTTACATCGTTTATTAAACGATACAAATGTGAATAATTCCGATGATTATCTTAAAATTCAAGATTTAATTCATCAATTCGAACAAAATACAAATTCAATCGAACATTTACTTCATTTGTACACACTTGAAACAAGATTTTATCGAATTTTAAAAGAAGATTGTATGCCATTGGCTATGCCTTTATTTATGAATTTACAGAAGTTAAAATATCGATTTTTCAAAGGACGAGTCTATCGTGGTATGCGTATGTCATCGGAACAGATTTCAATCTATCAAATAGCAATGGAAATGTCAGGTACACTTCTACAAACGAAATCGTTTTCTTCAACTTCAATGAATCGAAATGTCGCCGAAGAATTCGCCTATTTAAAATCGAAAAATCCTGAAAATAATTTTTGTGTTCTGTTTATATTCGATTTTCCTGATATTTCTGATCAAGCAATTAATCTATCACGATTAGCCAGTGATATTCCTTCGATAAGTGAATACGAAGATGAAGAAGAAGTTCTCATATTACCATGGACTTTATTTGAAGTAACTCAAATACGTCCAGCCACAGATCAAGATTGTCTTTATAAAATCTATTTAACTAATCGACCAATACCAAAAAAAGGCTTATTATCAACATTTAAATGGACAATAGCAGATATTAAACATCAAATGGCAAAAAACGGTAAAGTTAAATTCGAATGTGCGTTTCAAAAATATAAACATTAATTATCTCAATGAGACTTTCGTTTCTTTGCCTGACCTTTTCTGTTTTTTCTATTTTGTAATTAACGTCAAAATATCCATAGTCTTTAGTCAAACAAATCCAAACAATCCTTGATTTGATGATAATAATAATAATAAAAAAAGAAAGAAATCGTTGCATTTGGTTTGTTTAATTACATTTTATTTAATCAAAAACAAAAAATCTGTTAACCTAAATTTGAATTATAATGTCGAGAGTATTGTTTTTCGATTGGTATCGCTTGATTATCTGCAGATCGTATTGGCATGAGAATAGCAAACGAACCAGTGACAGTTAAAAAAATAAAAATTATCAAAAAACATCGATCAATCACAAGTGCAATGAATCTCCAGCCTTCTCTTTCCTTAAAAAAATCAAAAATTTATATAAATCGAACAGAAAAAGCAAACAAACCAAATCATCTTGTTGTGCTTCACGCTGAGTTTCACTAATATATCGAATATCTTTAATAGCTTGTTGAATAATCGGAGGATATTTTTCAATTGAAACAGTTTTGACATAATTATTCAAACGTTTAAGATTATTTTCTTCATCGATCGAATCTTCGTGTTCGTCAGGTTGAAGAATAGCATCGGCAATACGTGGTTTCGACATGAATAAAAACGGAGGAATGATTTGAAAAAACCATCGTTTCACCCAATTGGGCATATGATGTGTATTTGGATGACGCCAATGAATATTCAATGTTATTATAGTTAGTAGAATCGAAACATTGACAAGAACTAATGTAAAAAGAAGATATTTGCCTAGGAGAGATATCGATAACGATGTAGGAGGAATCAGATCAATTAGAAGAAGATAGAACACTTGTAATGCGACGAAAATCGATATGGATAATGTTAGTTTTTCTCCACAGTCACCTAATTACAAATTCGAATAGATGAGAAGATTTCCTTGAAAATCAATTCTATTTACTCGGTAGATAGAAAACAAGAATGGTTAAAAATGCAATATTAACACATGGAATAACAAGATTGACCATATAGAATAATGGTTTACGTCGAATACGTATAGCAAATGTCACATCGAAGTAGGGATCGTCTTTGCAGCAATCATATAAAACAACATGTCGAACAGCAGGCTACGGAAAAGGAAAAGATATCGAACGTAAACGAGTAAATAACTCGATTCTTACAACTTCGAGAATATCCCATTCAATCGATGGATAATAATCTGTTAGATCAACTCCCATATCGACCATAATTTTACCAGATTTATGATTTAAATCTACCTAAAACAAAATTCATCGAAATCAAATATTTTGATTTCGAAAAAAACCAAAGTCCAACTAGATTTCCATTGTGACTCCACGTGCCAAATTTCAACGAACAATTCTGTACATCAAATGGATAATCCGTAATATTTATAGCGCAATACGATTTATAAATAACCGGTGGATTCCATTTAATTGTTCCATTCCAATACTTGATAAATAAAAAAAACAATCGAACATTAAACAAAAGACTTTCGTTTTGTAATATACTAACAACATGAGCTTTCGTAATCGTATTCACTTCATAAGTTCCATCGGCATTATTATATAAAACAATATCCGGTACCCAAATATCCGATGAAGGAATTTCGACGACATCAATTCCGCCGTATTCATTCGGATCCCATGCTAATTTATAATCATTCCATTCCTACAGAAATCATCGATCGAATTTTCGAGAAATGAAGGTGAATTTTACGTGTTCAAGCCAAACATTTGTTGTCATGATTTGATTTCGTTCGTCGATATCTGATAATTGAGATAATTTCAAACCTAATGTCACATTCACTGTTTGATTTATCGATTGAACAGGCAAAACATTTCGATTATAATCCTTCATTAGTTCGTCTAATAAACGTTTTGCATCGGTATTTCCATGAGATTCTATGACGGAAAAAACAAAGCAGCGATTGATCACTTTTTCTCTTTGTCTTACGATGAAAATAAATAAATCCGATTAGAAGAAAATGAAACCACATGAGTCGTTTACACTTTATTAATGATCTACTGTTGATATGTTGTAGTTTTTTTGTGACAATAAACGACGATCGAGAGATAGGAGAGAAAGACTGGCAACAGAAGTAACAGACGAATAAGCATCATTAAAGAAGAGAAAGAAAGAAAGGAAAAAGAATAACTACTACAGAACAATATTTCTTTCTTTTTCTCCTCTTCTCTATCATCAATCGATTGGCAAACACACAGATTTGTATCATAGAGTTAAGGCCAATTTAATTTCGACAACATATTTCCTAGTTTCTTTCGGCATTTCCTCCTTTTCCTCTTCGTTTGATTGATTTCATTAAATAATAACAAAAGAGTTAAGTTAACTTAATCAAAATCATTCGTCAATTATACGAAGTTTGCTTTTCTCTCGACAAGTAAATCAATCGCAAACGTCATATCAATGAGAATAAGAGAACTAAACCGAACAAATGTCAATGAGAAAGACATTACTCAAAAGAAATCGAGGAAACTCAATCCATCATGTTTTCTTTTAGGAGAATGTCTTTCGTTCTTTTCTCATAGATTGTATCGATAAAAATTTTCAGGCAAAGTAATCATAATCTTTCCGTCTGATTTCTTCTCAAGATCGAATGTTGTCTTGTTCTTTTTTCTAGATGACGTTTGATTGCACATGTAAATATGCAGATTTCTTGTGGTTTTTTTGTTCGTTGTTTTCATTCAAAACAGATCTTGTCATTTTATTCAATGAAGGAAACGCAAATCGAGTCTTATGAGTAACGCTTCAATGCGTCTCGAGATATAAGTAGACGCATAACTTCATTTGTTCCTTCGAGAATTTGATGAACACGACAATCGCGCATATATTGTTGAACAGACGTCGATTTTATGTATCCATAGCCGCCATGCATTTGTAATGCTTGGTTGCAGATCTAAATAAAGAAGAAGAAGACAAAGAGAATTTATTGTGTTTCGATGTCGATGAAAGTTTTTTTTTTTTTACATCGAAACATGAATCTGTGGCAAAAAGCTTGGCCATCGCGCATAAAGGAACGGTATCTTTGGAATTTTGGTCTAATGCTAAAGCAGCTTTACGAACTAATAATCGACTAGCGACGAGTTTGGTCACCATTTCGGAGAATTTGAATTGAATATGCTAAATACGAATTGATACACAATTAGAAACAACAACAAAACAAATCGATTACTTGGAATTGATCGAGTGATTTGCCGAATTGTTTTCGCACTTTTAAATATTCGCCCGTTTTCTCAATACTTGCTTGAGCTGCTCCAAGTGAACAACTCGCTAGAAAAAGGCAAAAAAAAAAAGACTCTCGAAAATCAATTTGTTCCTCTTTACCAATATTAATTCGACCGCCATTCAAACCTCTCATGGCGATTTCAAAGCCTTGTCCTTCTCTACCAATTAAATTCTCTATTGGTACTTGACAATCGTCCATAATCACGGGTCTCGTCGGTTGTGAATTCCATCCCACCTGCAAATATTCGACGTTTTTTTTTTCAATATATTTCCAAAATAACTACAACAAACTTTTTCTTCTTTCTTTCCAAACGACAAACCAGGAGAATCTTTTTCGACTAATATACACGAAATACCTCTCGGTGTTTGATCACCAGTTCGACACATCACAAGATAGACATCGCTTTCCCCTCCTCCACTTATAAATGCTTTCGTTCCGTTCAGAACATATTTATCACCTTTACGTTCAGCTCGTGTACTCAACGACGCTGCATCGCTTCCAGCACCTGAAATTCCGGTCAAACAACAAATTTCTCCTTCTGTACATCAATCAAACCTGGTTCGGTTAAACAGTACGAACTAAACAATTCCATTGTTGCTAATCTCGGCACCCATTTAGCTCGATTAGCATCGGATCCAAACGCGTCAATCATCCACGCGCACATACTAAAACACTCGATGGAACAATTTCTATTTAACATATTTTGCACTCTGGATACTTGTGTATGCTCAAATAAGCAGCTGTACTGACACATCCTTGAGAAAGAGCTTCGAATATAACCGATGCATCCAGTCTCGATCCGCCCGTACCACCGAATTCATCTCGGCAGTAGATCGCAGCAAACCCGAGCTCAGCTGCTTTTCGTAGAGCATCTTTGGGGAAAATCTCCTTTCGATCCCATTCGTACATAAATGGCGCCATTTCAGATTGGGCGAATTGAACTGCAGTTTTTTGAATTGCCTTTTGTTCTTCATCAAGTCCATCTTCGACTATTCAAATCTAATGAGACACACACACACACGAGGAAAATCAAATTGATCTCACCATCACACGTATGATTTATCGATTGATATCTTCCAAGATTTAATGAGACATGCACTCGTTGGAATAACGATAAATGTCGAAAAGTAGATCGAAACATCTATGGATACATAATCAGAACATAAAATGAAAATCAAATTCATCTATTTTTTGAATAATATCTTTCTACCGAAATTTTATTTTCAATCTATATTATTTCATAAAGAGACCAAAAAAAAAGAAAAAACATTCATTCGAAATGTTAAGATTACACAATAAGAGAAAGAGAGAAAAAAACACGTTCATGATCATCTACTCAGTAAGTTTTTTTTTGTTTTAAAGTTGATATTCATTTTACGAGTCAAACAAATCCGTTTTTTTTTGTTTGTGAAATGAAACTCAACAAAGGAAAATACTATAAGAGAGAGAAAACAAAAATGAGATATGCCGAGAAATAAATGAATGTTTAGTGAGAGAGAATGAGATACATCTACACAATGATTAGGAGAACAAATATATCGGTGCACAAATAAGAGAGCGAGAAGAAGAGAGAGAAAAAAACAAAAAACAAAACAGATCAGTTATGAAATTCGTAGAAAATCGAAATATACAATGTTTAGAGTTTTTCTTTGGATGGAATCCAAACGTAATCGAGTGATTGTTCGCGATCGATGATTTCGCAGAGATGATCGTAAACATCGCTCAATGTTTCATCTTCGAGAACAGCTGTTAAAACATCGCCGAATTGTTGTTCGATTTTAAGAGATTTCTCGTAGATTTGCTGAGCTCGTTCTTCATTCGCCTCTTCTCCCATATTATCCCTACGAAACAAAACAAAAAACGTGCATAAACAGTCGAATTTGAACTTACAAAATCCATTTGACATCTCTCGGCTTGACAAAAACTGCAATTGGATACAGGCCAGCTGTGATCAACCGTCGAATGGCGTGGCCACTGACGTCAAGAATGCAATGTTTGCCCTGAAAAAACCAAGCCAATCTTTCTTTTTCGCTTGGCTTTTGTTCAACATACCGAATTTGCCACTTCTCGAACAGCATTGACACTTGTTCCGTAAAGATTTCCGCCGTATTCGCCAGCTTCGATGAACAAATAGTTCTGTATATCTCGTTCCATTTGTTCTCGCGTCGGAACGAAATAATATTCCCGTCCATCGACCTCTCGCTCTCGTTTCGGCCGACTCGTATGCGGGACGCAATTGGCGAACTTATCCGGTCGTTCGTTGAGAAGCTGATCATTCATAAGTTCCTTGAACGGACCGAAAAGGATAATCGGTCGGGTATGATTAACTTCGTGTTGAGTGACCAATTCATAGGATGGAACGGCTTCGAGATTGTCCTGTTCGTTGTCCGAATCATCGGATTGCGCATCTTTTCTGTCTCCACTCTTGCCGAAGAGTCCGAATTTCTTCTTTTTCTTCTTCTCTCGATCCAATGTGTTGCTTCGGCTGCTGTTTCCTTGATTGAAATTGACGCGTTTCTGTCGCGCTCGTTCTTTCTTCTCGACACGAGATTTCGACGGGATGATGCCTAATTCTTCTTCATCTTGTCCATCGGAGAGACGTTTGGCTTGCCACCAGGAGTCATCAGCGGCATTCGTGACGTAGAGAACGTCACCGGCACGAAATGCAAGACCACGATCACCCGGAATACTCGGATCTTTCGATGGATCGTAGTCGAATTCGGTTCTAGAGACGAACAAAAAACATCGATCAAAGAAAATTTATACGAAGATTTCGCCTACCGAATGAAGAATTGTCGTTTATTCGAGGTTTTTAAACTGCCTGTACTTCCGGCTATTTCACCAGCCATTTTACTTCGACGTTCATCGATACGGTTTTCGAAACGAATGAAATCTAAATCGAATCGAGAATAATTATTCGGCTGGTGTGTTCGGTCGAAACAAACCGTCGTATTTGTAAATAACGTGTAAATCAGCTGTTTCACCACAATTCTTCAAAACTCCCGCTGCTTCTTCGTGCGTAATGCCACGAAAATCGAAATTGTTGACTGACAAAATCCGATCGCCTTTTCTCAAATCGCCCGATCGATCCGCAATGCCGCCGACTTGAATGAACGAGATATAAATGCCTTGAAAAAGAGAAGAAAAGAACGAGCGAGATGAGAGTAAAAAGTACTTCCGAGTGTTCTCTATTTTCGCTCAAGATCTTAATCTAATCTCTCAATACGAACAATACCTTCATCACCATCGCCTCCGACGATGTTAAAACCGAAGCCCGTTTGGCCACGTCGTAATAAAACTCGTCGTTCTCTAGAAAAACAAGATTTTCATCGTAAAAATTTCGTTTATTTTCTCCTCGTACAATGGAAAATCATCTTGTTCTTCGACTGGTGATCGATGTCCGTTGGTGTTCTGTATGATTGTCGTGTCGTTGATTCCCGAATACTCCGTCGGATGACCCACTAATAACGTGATCGTTGCACTTTCCTCGCATGCACGTCGAATCGACTCGACGGCGTGTTTGTGCTCGACAAATTGCAAATCGTACCCGTTTTTCTATTGAAAAAAAAAACATGAAAATCGCAAAATCTCGGCTCGGTTTTCAATTACCGATGAGTGAACGTGCATAAGACGATCGCCGACTTTCAATCGGCCGTTTTTATCAGCAATTCCGCCTGGAATTATGTTGGTTATGAAGATGCCGTAGTCCCTAAAGAGAAAACCATCGACTCAGGTTTCATGGCGTTCGTCGACAAACCCTTTGACATGCTCATGACTGATGCCACCAGCGATGGAGAATCCTAAATGCGCGGTCGCTGGCTTGTGCAATTGAATTTCTTCCATAATCGGCGGAGCTAATCGACGAATTGTCTTTGAAAAACACAAAAACGTTGGTTTTTTATCTCGATTTCAGTGAAAATTACTAAATGCACGTGATTTCCAGCGGCTTTGAGCTCGTCAACCGCGTCCTGATGTTTGATATTCGTAAAATCTTTATCATTCACTTGCAGAATAATATCATGAAGTCTGAAAAAAAATCAAAAACAACTTCACTTTTCCTTTTTCTCACCCTCAAGTTTTTACTTTAGCCGTTGATCTCGATCGGCAAGACCACCTTCAGTAATTCGCGTGATGATAACCGCAGCCGAATCACTAATGCAAGGCGTGTCGTAGCCTCCAGCAATCGAAAAACCCAGGCCGATTCCTTGTGGCTGAAATGAAAACTCAAAATTTCTCCGAATTGATGCGGTTCGATTTTTACTCGATCGAGTTCGACGTCGATTTCCTGCCAATGATCATCGTAGTTGTACTGCGCCATTTCGGTCGGCGAGCTCAACGGCGAGACTTGTGGACGATGATTATCGACGTTGTCCGGGAGATCCGTTGGTTTTTTACTATTTTCTTTGATGTTCGTCGGGCGGGAAGACAAATTCGTCGTGGCGAGTTGTTCGATGGTCGGCGTGCCGTTCTAGAAAACGAGACGTTTTGAGCGTGGAAAATCGGAGAAATTTACTTGGATGTTTCGTTTTAACATCGGCTGTTTTTCCCATTCTTCGGCGAGATGAAGAGTCGCGTCCATTTTAGCGAGACGATCGCGTTGCTCGTCGAGCAGAATCGATTCATAGAACTCTTGAATATCTGAAAACGAAAGAAAATTTATTTTAAAAAACGAACAAATTGATGAATTTTACCAATTAATGCTTGAAAAAGTCGACTTTTGAACACTTTTATGACTCTAAATCGAACAGAAATTTCGAAGAAAATCGATTAGAAAAGCGGAATGTTCTACCGATCAATGGCGGTTTTTAATGGTTTATCTTCGGGTGAATCAAGACGATTGTAATATTCTTCGAGCAATTCCAATGCTCGATAGGCGTCTAAACAGGAAACGAAAACATTCGATCGATTTGTAAGAAAATTTGAGCTTTTACCTTGTTTCCGTACAGGCATATTGATAATCATATAGTTTTCATCTAGAATAGAACTGAACATTAGAAAATCTTATGATGACAATAAGAAAAAACAAAAGACAACGATGAGCAAACATGATCCTTGGGGAAATATCTGAATGCATATTATCAATAAAGAATGTGATGGAAAACATTCTTCTCGAAGACGAAAATCGTTTTGTTCTTCTCTCTTCGGAATTTTATTCGTTGATAAAACGACGTTATTTAGATCGATAGATTTGTCCTTATTTTTCTCTTGTTCGGTTTTGAGAGAGATATTCATCGTTTGATCGATCACTGTTGTGCAGTAATAAGATCATGTTAATGACGAATGATAGAACGAGGGATGATGTTTAACGTTGACAAAGAAAATAAACAATATCAGTCATAGAGAAAGAAAAAAAAAGAAGAACAGAACAATTCTTAGGCATGTTCGTATTCAACCTATCCGATTAGGAATTTATTATTGACATGAGAAATATATTTTTCTGAAAATTAATTTTTTTCGATCGGATTTCAATTCGAATTTTGTAAAAATATGACCGAAATAGTATCTTGATTGTTCTATAGATGTCACCAGTGATCAACACATGCCCTGAACCATTAAAATAACACTACATCTAATTTTGACATTTCGAGAATAATTGAATCGAATTGCCTATCAATACATGACGAAATAATCGAGATGTTAATGTTGAAAGATAAAATGATTTGATATTCGCCATGAAATAGATATTATTCGTCACGGTGAATATAAAATAATGAATAGTCCATTGTTCATCAGTTCGATTATAGTAAAGTGTGATTATATGATAGACATAGAAGATTATCCACTGAAGAAGGAAAAAACTTGTTGTTATAACTTGAGTGAATATAGTCGCGATAAAATGATAACGTGTTCGACCAAGTGTGACATTTGTCATATTTCCCTGGACATCACATAGACAAAGAAAGAAAACAGTGTGTTTTTATACTAATGAAAATATCTTACAACTCTCTGTCGACTGCGTCTCGTATTGCGAAATGTAAGATAAATAAAAACGAGCATAATCAATGGTGTCAAAAGACCGTGAATACAAGTATATAGAACACCATTTGCAATTGGTTCTGTAGTGACACAGCCAACTCCTGGCATGTACTCGTATAACAGTGGTCCGTATAATGACATTACAGCACTGAGGAGAATAGTCACAACCGTGATATATGGTACGGTTTTGAGTTGACATATTTTTCGAATTCGTGATGTTAGACCACAACTACAACTGTATCTGTCAATGAGTGATACAGTTAAAAAATTGAGTGACATTTGTGGAATTAGTATTAGACCAAAGAGTTTCCATTTGCATGATGCCGTATCAGAGATCAGTGCCAATATATTGTTTGTTTTATAAATATAGTTTGGTAAGAGATTTATGTAAAGATTGAGTATATCACAAATCGATCCGAAAAGAGAGTAGAGACAAAAAGTATTTTTTCGAAGCTTTGGCTGAAGAAATGTGAAGAGATTACCAATGAAACCAATGGTTCCGATGATGGTGAAAATGATTGGTAAATATCGAGTTAATTGATTACTTATAAAATTAAGTATGTCAATTCTTAAATAAAGACGCTCATGACCTGTATTATTAATATTGAATGACATTTTTAATCTAAAAATAATGATAAATTTTTGCCTATTTAAGCAACTATAAGAAACATTGAATAGTTTTACATAGATTTATCTCTTGTATGTAGTCATGAAATACGTAGGTGACTAGACAGTGTCATGATAGATAATCATGAAAATCAATTCGGAAATATCTGTCAAATAGGAAACAGATGCTCTCTTTTTTTTGAATACCTAAGTTGTTTGTTAGACACCCTCACCCACCCTCAAGAAACGTAATAATATTGCCAAGAAAACCAATGGTTCCAAAAGTCAAAAAATAAAGTCGTATACGAAGAGTTAAATTAATTGTTAGATTTTATATAAGAGTATAGTTGTATCTATTTTACCGAGTAAAATTATGTTGTTAAAGAATATCACGGTATTAGTTCAATGTAAAATAAAATCCTGAATTTATATAGATGAAAGTAAAAATATTTTATTTAAAAGTACATCAATATTATGTGTTTAAAAAAGAATATTTTCAGCAACAATATATAATTTAAACACATTCATTAGCTCATTAGGATTAAAAGACATTTCTCATTAATAACGGGGTAATGACTTTATACTGAAGAAAAAGTAGCGTGTCCTTGTTTTCACGTTAAATTTTGTTTTTATGATCCTAGAACGGAGAAACCGTAACAAGTGCAAATTCAATTATTTTTATTTATTCCGTATTTCTAAGATCAAAAGAGGTGAAATAATAATTAAGAGAAAGAAGATGTAGAGAAAGTTTATTTGTCTGTTTTGTGACCGACTAACGAATAGTGTTGATTGTAACAGTTCGTGTTGCCGTTACCATGGTTTGTTTTCCTGTTATTTTTCCAATCGTTTTTAATGTACTTTTCTTCAATGTTTCTCGAAATAGACGAGATGTTAATGTTAATAAATAAAATGATTTAACATTGATCATATAATAGAATGCATTGGTTACTCCAAATATAAAATAATGAACCGTTAATTGTTCAACAGTTCGATCACTGTAGAAAGTGGTTATATGATACAAATAGAATATCATCCATTGTAAAAGAAAAAAACTTGTAACAATAACTTGAGTAAAAACTGTGTTGATGAATTGATACCGAGTGCGTTGTACTCTCTGATTCGCCACATTCATCTTAAAATATCGAAAAATGCTTATGAATATATGAAAATCATGAAAAATGTTCTTACCACTCTTTCTCGGCTACGTTTCATATTTCGAAAAGTTAATAAAACAAAAAGCAACATCAATAATGGTGTTAGAAAACCTTGAAGACATATGTATAAAATGCCATTTCCCATTGTATCTGTAGGAACACAACCAAATCCGGGTGTATAATCATATAATAATGGTGAATATAATGACATGATGCAGCTAATCATAATTGTGATGAATGTAAAATATGGTACGTTTTTTAATTTCCGTATTTTGTTGAATGGCGATGACATACTACAAGTGCTACTATATCGATCGATGAGCGATAAAATCAAGAAGTTCATTGATGTTTGTGGAACGCCTGCTAAAGCAAATAACTTCCATCGACATGATGCACTATCGGTAATAAGTAAAAGTATATTTTGTGTGTGATAGAGATAGTTAGGTAGAAGGTTGGTATAGAGATTGATGAAATCGAAAGTCGATCCAATAAGAGAATAGATACAGAACGTATTTTTTCTCAGAGTTGGTTGAAGAAATGTGAAAAGATTACCAATGAAACCAATTGTTCCAAGAATTGCAAAAATAAGTGGTAAATAATCAATAAAGTTGATCTGGATCAAACTAATGATGGTGATAGTAGAAGATATCTTTGCGGCTGAGCTGCTGTTGTCAAAAGACATACTCATTTCTTGTTTTAATTTGCACTGAATTACAAAAATAATGTTCTGAAGAAGAGATTTAATTCAGTCAAGCGTGTATATTCGACATTGTCTGTGTACTTGAGATTTTCAACTGCTGTGTTGGAATAACAATAAATATCGAATTCTAATTTTAAGGAAATAATTCAAAGAGCATGCCGTTTGAAAACAATTAATATTAATTTGTTTTTCGTATATTGATTAAAAAAAAAGACGGAAAAGGACTGGGATGCGACTCTTTAATTATATCTACAGAGGAAGTTTTGCAATTACCGTTCCCTTGAAAAGTTCTGCTAGTGTTTTATCTAATCAACTAGATAATTCTTGAGAAGTGCGAGTGTAATAGGTGTTTTGAGTAAGACAATAAAGTTTATTCAGAATTAAGTTATTAGAACTGGAACTGAACCGGAAATTCCTGTATAACTTATTCTTTCGCGTGAAAAGCGCATTAAGTGGAAAGATTTCCATGAAATCGAAGCTACTGAAAGATTGCTTTTTTTTTCTGTATTACTTCGCCGAAAGTGTCAATCGTGTTTGTATTTTATTAAAGGATCATTAAAACATGCGAATAAATATAATTCGAAAGGCTAATAGACAGAAACCTAGTCAACTCTCTTAAAATAGTCGGGAATTATAAATTATTTCGACACACGTCAAGAACTTTCTGTGTTCTTTTTTTCCAATATATGATTATTCGGTATAATAATTTTAATTTGCATAGATGTATCAGGTGGAAAGATCGCTCGTTAATTATTAATGTTCTTAAATAGTAGTCTATGGTTCTGTTGAACCTGTTTACTCCGTTAGTTCTATCATCATATAAACTAAGTCTGCAAAAAAGAATTTTCTTCAGCATGAATGAAATCAGCTCATTTTCATATATTATTACTTTATTTTTCGAAAGCAAAAACAATTGACTGTAAAAATTTGTCTCGAATGTCTCTCGAAATAGACAAAATGTTAGTCATCGTCGATATGAAATTCAGACAATTCAATTATCTCATTTATAAGTTGTTTTCCATCTTTTCCTGAGTCTACTTGGGGCTACTTATCTTCTCTATTCAGTTATTGCAGCTTCACAAGTTAAAACTTCGAGAAATTATTAGTCATTTGAAAACATTCGATGATCTCTTTCATGTCATTAAAGAAGATAAAAAAAAAGGTCGAGATACGGTTCTTTAATTATATTTACGGGGTAAAGTGTTGTAATTACCGGTCTCTTGAAAAGTCATACTAGTGTTTGATGTACTAAATTAGATAGTTCTCTTCGAGTAAGACTAGAAACTCCTGTATGAATTATTCATTCATCTGAAAAGCTTATTAAGTCCATAGAATATTGGTAAAATTTTCATGAAATTGAATTTTTTTTCACTGTATTACTTCGAAAATGTCAATTATGTTTATATTTTATTAAAGGACCATTAAAATGCGTGATATGAAAAAGAAAAGGAGACTTGATTTTCACAACAGAATAAATTTTAAATCGCCATATCCTAATATCTGTTCTAATAATGAAGAATCTAATCAAGTTTCTTAAAATAGTCAGAAATTATAAATTATTTCGACCGACATCAATCACTTTCTGTTCTTTTTTTCTAATTATTATTATCACCTATTTTTAGAAAGTAGGATTTTGTTTTTTAATCTTTTTTCAATTAACCTGTTCGAATCGAATTCGATGAAGTCAATAATATAATTATACGATAGTGAAAACAACAACATTAACGTAAGTACAACATATAGATTAAGGAAAAGTTAAGAAACAGTTTGTGTTTTTGTTACAACCGATAGCTGCCCTGTTATTTTGCCAAACATCTTCAAAATACTTTTAATCAATGTCTCTCGAAACAGACGCGATGTTAATGTTGATAAATAAAATGATTTAATGTTAATCATATAATAGAATGTATTCATTAATCCAAATATAAAATAATGAATTGCCCATTGTTCTTCAGTTCGATTGCTGTAAAAAGTAGTTGTATGATACAAATAAATACCCATCCATTGTAGAAGAAAAAAACCTGTGACAATAACTTGAGCAAAAACAGTGTTGATAAATTGATATCGAGCACGTTGAGCTGCAGTATTTCTCGTATTACCCTAAATAGATAAAAAAAAATTCGTTTTTTTTATAGGTGATAATCATAGAAAAATACTCACAACTCTATGTCGACTTTGTTTAACGTTTCGGAAAGTGAGACAAACAAACACGAGCATGACTAATGGAGTTAGAAAACCTTGAATGCTTACATAGGAAATACCATTCATCAGTGTATCTGTCGGAACGCAACCAAAACCTGGTGCATATTCGTATAATAATGGTGCATATAATGACATGACAGACGATAGAATAGTTGTAATAATCATAAAATATGGTATGTTCTTCAATTCACGCATTTTTCTGAATGGTGATGTTAAACTACAGGTACAACTATATCGGTCAATAAGCGATAAAATTAATAAATTCAATGACATTTGAGGAATTACTACAAGACCAAATAGTTTCCATCGGCATGGTCCTGTACCAACAATAAGCAGAAGGAAATTGTCTGTATCGTAGATATAATTAGGCAAGAGATTAACATAAAGATTCAACATGTCAAAAGCCGATCCAATAAGAGAATAGATACAAAAGGTATTCTTTCGAAGAGTTGGCTGAAGAAATGTGAAAACATTGCCAATGAAACCAATACTTCCGATAATGGTGAAAATAAGTGGCAATTTACGAACAAATTGAATTCGAATTAAATCAAGTGTTGGAACTACCGAGCGTTCTGCTAAAATTAAGGTGCTGTGGTTCATTTGCATGATGTTACAAGTTGAGAAGTAAGTATAAAAATGACTCCCTTTTTTTAGAATAAATAGAGGAAAAAAACTAAAGAAGCATATTAAAAGGCGATTATATTTTTTAATTATCATAGAATTATGGACAAATATAAATTCTTAAAATGAAAGAAAAATGTGTCGAATAGATATTAGATTTAAAGTTAAATTAACTCGACCGATTGAAGTCGATTATCGATGTTGTTAAAATAAGATAGAAATTCTAATATACTTCAAATAATCTTATATCTTTCTCTGCAATAGAATTAACAGATACATTAACCTTGTACACATTAATTTCTCATTCATGATTATATAAAAAGCAGATTTTGCTAATTAATAGATGTACATATGCAGAATGAAGATTTTTATCAAGACAGGCAACTGTTCCCCTATATAAATTCTATAGATGTCATTTTGATTAGAAATACATTTTCATTGGATACTTTTCAATGACCTATTTACAAATCTCTATTATTTTTTTCGCAATATCATCAGTAAGTAAGAAAGCAATGGAATATTATCGTTTTTTTTTCTATGTACATGATTAATGTGGCATATACAACCACCACCACCGCCTCCTCGTTGTCGTTACTGCTGTTCTTTCGTTTCTTTCGCTCTTATGTTGTCATCACATACTCCTACGTGGTTCTCTGACGTATTCTTTCTTTTTTTTTTATTTTCCTTTCGCCTATTCGAACATTTGTACAGAGAAAATGTTGTTGCATACGAATAGATTTCTTTATAGACGAATTCTCTAAGAATATGGGCAAATCGTCAAAAAAAAGTAGTCATAAACATAAAAAACACCGTCATCATCATTCTTCGTCATCGGATTCGAACGATGTAAGTTTGTGTTTATTCGCATTAATCATCATGTTATTTTTCAGGCCGAAGAGCAATGGCAAGAAGCACCACCGAAAACGAATAAAAACGACGACGACGACGACGCACCCACGGGTTCGGTTGTCAAAGGGCCAACGATGCCGAGTCAAGCTGATTTAGAGCAAATGGTAAGAAAAAACGAGACGAATATTCTCGATTAAATATTGATATTTGTATTAAATATTTAAGGAAAAAGAGAAAAGTACACCGGTAACATTTGCACTCGAACCGTTTAATTTCGATTCGATTGGAACTTATCAAAAAGAAGACAAACAAGCTATAAAAAAACAGCAATCTCTAGCTGAACTGGAAGTGAGTTGAGCTCTTTTTTTTTCGTTGAATTTGTTTGCAATCTGCTTATTTCGAAGGCAGTTATGAAAGAACGTGAACTGAATTCATCGTTACGTTCTCAACCAGCGAAAGTCGATGATTCGAGAAGAACGAAAGTCGGTGATGCTGGTCTCGATTGGCATCGACGAGCCTATGAACGTTGCAAACAACAAGCGAAAGAAGAAAATCGTTCACTCAATGAAATTGTTTCCGAACGATACGGCGTATGTGCTCTTTACACTTTCATTTTCGAAAATCAATCTGTTGAATTTTTCAGTCAATGGAAAAACTGATGTCATTAATCAATGACGCTGAAGATCTCGACAGAGAACATCATTCATCATCGCATAGAAAGAAATTTCTTCATCCAAACGAGAGTCATGATCGTCATAATCGACATCATCATCGTCACCATCATCATCATCATCACGAGAAAAAATCTTGGAAAAGACAAACCGATGATGAGAGACCATCAACACCACCACCGCCTAAGAAACAAGCGAGAACTGATGAAATCGAACAAGAAGAAGAAGAGGAACCCGTTGCTCAACAATCGAAAACTAACGACGACAATGATTTGATTTCTGAAGAAAATCTTTTAGAATTAAGAAAACAACTCATTCGAGCAGAACTCGCCGAAGATGATGTAAGACCACATCATCGTTTTCTTTTCACTCAACACATTCTTACGAATTTAGGAAATGATCGATATGCTTCGTAATGAAATCAAAAATATCGATCAACTTCGAGGTAATCCTCAGCACGAGACGACTGCCGAGCAGCAAGGCTCATCGACCGATCCCAAAGTACTCTTGCTCACAACAATCGATCGTTATGGCGTCGAAAAACCGATTCATAATGCGCATGATCATGGTGCTCATCGTGGACACGGTCATGTCGACAGACGTGACCGACGAAAAATGAAACGAGAAATGAGAAAAATGCGCGACAAAGACAAAGATCCCGAACGACAAGGCCTATCTGTTCAAGATCTCGTCGAAATGGAACGACATTCGACAACAAATATGACGCCTGTTTTGCCAAGTAATCGTCATAATCCAACGATGACAGCCGACAGACAAATCTTAGCGTCAACACGTCATCTCACCGGTTGGTCACGCATTCAAGCGTTGGCCGACCAAAAAAAACGACAACAAACATTCGAACAATGCTGGTTATGCATTGAGAACCTTTCGAAATCGTATATTTTCGGTTTGCTCGATCAATGGTTTCTTTGTGCGCCTCCTCAACAGTCTCTTGTCGACGGGCATTGCTTCATTGTGCCAATTCAACACACATCCAGTCGATTTCATATCGGTATGAATGGGAAAAGAGTCTCGAGGAAATAATTAAATCATAGATTAGCTTTTTTTTCTTTCAACACCCCTCGAGAGATAACCAACGAATTGATTTCTTTTTTGTTTATTTCGTTTAGACGACGACGTCCTCGCCGAACTCGATGAGTTAAAAGAGAAACTTACTAATGTCTTTCGAAAAACATACAATCAAGTTCCAATATTCATTGAAACATTTAAAAATCCTCGTTTATTACCACATCTGTACATTGAATGTATCCCTGTGCCGATCGATCAGGCGAATTTAGTTCCAATGTATTTTCGTAAAGCTTTACTCGAAAGTGAATCGATGTGGGCAACAAACAAAAAACTCATTCCAATAACGAATCCACGTTCACGAACGTTGAAATCAATCATTCCCAAAGGTCTACCTTATTTTGCCGTCGAATTTCCTGGTGATAAAACAGAAAATACGCAAATCTACGGTTATGCACATATGATCGAAGATCGTGGCCAATTTCCGTTGTATTTCGGTCGAGAAGTACTCGGTGGTTTAATGGAATTGGATAATCCTTTGCTATGGATGAGACCAGCTAGTAAAGAACCCAACGAAATTGTTGAACAAAAATGTACATACTTAAAACAATTATGGAAACACACATCGATTAAATCTTGAAAAATAAAAAAAACTCAAATTTACTATTGTTGTTATTGTTGTTGTTTTTTTCTTTTCAGATGTATTTGAGAATAATCTTAGTCAGTTTAATTCTATTAATATTCAATGTATATGCACATAATAATAATCAAGAAAATGACGATGATTTTATTGATATTGGCGTACGGTTAACAGGTGATAATCACGATACTTTAATTGCGGATTTAATAGCCGAAGAAAAAGATCTTCTCAATGCTGGACATGTGAGTTGCAAAATAATTGAAATCGAATATGTTTTGTTTTCGAATAAAATAGATCAATGGAATTGGTATGTATCATTTTCGTATTCGAAAACGACATGGTCGACGATCAAAACGTGCAATCGATCAAACAATTGAAGATCTCAAACGAGATGAACGAGTAAATTCAATTGAATATTCAAACATTGTTTGATTGCTTGTTTTTAAAGATCGATTTCGTTACTATCGGTGAATCATTAGTTCGAAAGAAACGTGAATTTATCGACGATCTTGAATTAGAAAAACTCTACCGAGACTATCGTCAATGGAAAACTAATCAACTTGCCGATTCTCTCGAAACAATATTCGATAATTCGTCGTTTCGAATGTCATTCAACGATACATTCTATCGAAAACAATGGTATCTAGTAAGTTGACCATTGATTAAGAAAAAAAAAGCAAAATATATATCTAAATTTCCTATTCAATTTAAGGAAAACGAAGGTCAATTAAATACACCGGCTAAACATGATATTAATGTGATTCCCGCTTGGTTAGCTGGATATTCTGGTAAAGACGTGATCATTTCGATAATTGACGATGGTCTAGATCACAAACATCCGGAATTAACCGATCGATATGTAAGTATTCGAGTAGCTAAAAAGTCAAACGAGCAAATCGAGATGTTGTAAACTTGTGATTGTTGTCTAACTTTGTATTTTGTGCGATTAGTTACCTCAGTTCAGTTTTGATTTAAATGATTTGAATGATACTGAACACGATCCAAGTCCAAGAACTTACGATAATCAAAATAAGTAAGACGAGAATGACCAAAAACAAAACATTTCATTTAACCGAAAACTAACCTGCGAATGAATTTTCTAACTGCATGCTTTTTTTTGTTCTCGAATATCAAAATGAATAGAAAACTGAATCCTATTTGTGATTTGTGTTTTAGTCATGGTACTCGTTGTGCAGGTGCCTCGTCCGGTCAAGCCAATAATGGCCAATGTGGAGTTGGTGTTGCTTACAATTCCTATATCACTGGTATTCGACTTCTCGATGGTCGAATAACAACTCTACTCGAAGCACGTGCATTGACATTATTTGCCGTCAATGTTTCGATAAAAAGTGCATCGTGGGGGTAAGGAAAACATCGATAACAATCAAAGAATTATCTTGAATCGTTTCTATATAGACCAACGGATGATGGAACAAAAATGGAAGCACCAGGCGCACTTGTCAATGCTGCTTTGGATTACGCTGTTACTCATGTAACTAATCTTGAATTTGATTTCGAAGATTTTCTTTGTTTTTAGGGTCGACAAGGTAAAGGCGTGTTATTCGTATGGGCATCGGGTAATGGCGGAGGCGCTGGTGATGATTGCGGTGCCGATGGTTATGTTTCTCATCAAAATGTGATTTCGATTGGTTCAATCAATCATCTTGGCAAAACAACATATTTCGGCGAATTTTGTCCGTCGACAATGGCAGTTGCTTATACCGGAGGACGTCATGCGCGTACAAATCGCGAGCCATTCATGCCCGTCGGCGTTGTTGCTGCTGATGTCGGTGGAAAATGTACAACGAAGTTTTTCGGTACATCAGGCGCAGCGCCTGTTGCAGCTGGCGGTCTTGCTCTTGTTCTCGAAGCGAATCCTGAACTGACCTATCGAGATGTGATGCATATTATTGCCGAAACTGCACGTATACCGAATCTATCGGAGACTGATGATTGGCTGATCAATGGCGCAGGTTTTCATGTTAGTGATAAATTTGGATTCGGTGTGCTTGACATCGGACAAATGATTGCCTTAGCTCAGAATTGGACAAATGTTAATCCAAGATATCAATGTTATCATGAATATACTGGCGAGCGATTGCCATTAGAAATCGGTTCAATAACTGACGTTCATATCGATGTCGATAAATGTCCGAATATAACAAATCTCGAACATGTGACAGCTAATGTTTCGTTTTCTTTTCATCGTCGTGGCGATGTTAAAATAACTTTAGTATCTCCAAGTGGTACGCCATCAGAAATGATCTCCTATCGAGAAAATGACGATTCATCCAAAGGCATTAAATTCTTTCCGTTCATGTCTGTTCATAAATGGGGAGAAAGTCCATTGGGTCGTTGGACATTACGTATCGAAACTCGTCAACCTCAAAAAGCCGAATCGAAACGATCGGCTGCTAAAAATCCCGCGGGTGAATTAATCTATTTTGGTTTACGTCTCTATGGTTCGTATTCATCGTCGGCCAATTCAACAAAACATCAAAAACGTCAAGAAACAAACGCGTTTGTTCCCAATGAACAAGAATTAGAATGGATCTATAAACGAGAATTATCCATACGAGATTCACCGAATGTTATGCAAAAACGTGATTATGTTTCACTGATAAACAAACGACACCAACAAAGTCGGACAACTGAGAATTCGCATAAATCATTATTCTCAATGATGCGAGATAAATTTGGTTTTTGATTACAATCACCGGTGTGATGTGTTCTGTCTGTTTATGTCTACTGTTTTCTGTTTTTTTTGCTGTCATGATTCTACACATTGATTCGCCAATGTGTACGACATATTTATTTATGTATTATTTTTACTATGTTTATCTGTGAATTTAAAGGCAATAATCTGTGTTTTCTTCCTCTCTTTGCTCTTTTTACTATTTACTCAATTTCAATAACGACAATTTCTCTTTCTTTCACTTGTATTCTGTTATTAAATGATGACAAATACTCAAAATAAAAACCAACGATGTTTCTCATTCATTGAAATTTTCATTGTTGATCTAGATGAAAAATATTCATCGATCTTCAGCGTCCTCTTTTGTCGATAGTTTCTTATCGAATCATTTCTTATAACAACGGGTGAAGTCAATACTGATAAATGAAATGAAAAAAAAAGCAAGCAAAAGATAAGACAAAGTATCTTTTTTGTTTCGTTAACAGTATTTTAAATGTAGACCAAGTTTCACTTTTACTCTTTGAAACAAAATTAGACGAACACTTCGTGCGTATCCGCGTTTTTGTCATGTCTTTTACTTTGAATAGTTCAATCATGACTAATTAATGATTCAAGCATAGAAATTCATCTGATGGTTAGATTTTTTCCTCGAAAATAAGAATTCTTTGCTGCTATCAAATGAAATCAAGGGTTACATAGACCGAGATCGTCCTTTTCGTTTCTTTATAAGTGATAACACTTATACGTATATAAAGTGAAAGAGAGGCCTGCACATTTTATCATATTCTTTCGATATCATTTAAGATTTTTGTTAAACAATGGCGAATACATCGGCTTCTGATAATCAAATACTTGATTTTAAAAAAACACACGTAAATCACAACATCTTTTCTTGTTTTTCTTTTCTAAAATTAATGTTTGATTAATTGCTAATTAGAAATCCGAACAATTAACAACGGGTTATGGTCGACCACTTGGCGATCGATCAACTGTCGTAACTGTTGGTCCACGTGGTCCAGTGTTATTACAAGATTTTCCTTATATTGAAGATGTTCAACGATTTGATCGAGAACGTATTCCCGAACGTGTCGTTCATGCTAAAGGGTTTGTCGGTCGTATTAAATCTTAAAAGAATAAAGTCCATTTTTGTTGCTTTCAGTGCCGGTGCTTTCGGTGTGTTTGAAGCAACAGACGACATATCGGATATTTGCAAAGCTAAAGTATTCAAACGAGGAGCGAAAACACGTCTCTTAATCCGATTTTCTACAGTTGGTCGGTCTCAATAGTAGAGTATTAACATGACGTTTTTCTTTTGCTTCTATTCTAGCTGGTGAAAGTGGATCAGCTGATAGTGTTCGTGATCCTCGTGGTTTTGCAGTGAAAATGTACACCGACGAAGGTTAAACAGAACTAATCGATCGGTTAACTTCTTAGCCTATATATTTTTTAGGTATTTGGGATTTAGTTGGCAATAATACTCCGATATTTTTCCTTCGTGATCCGTATCTCGTATGTTTCTCAATGATTGATGAAGAGACTCTATTTTTGATCTAGTTTCAAATGTTTATTCATTCTCAAAAACGAAATCCGCAAACACATTTGAAAGATGCAAATATGGTTTGGGATTTCTTTGCTAATCATCCAATGACCACACATCAAGTAACAGAAAACAAAAGAATTTTAGTCAATATCTGCGTTCGTTTTTTGCTTTAGTTCATGTTTCTCTATTCCGACCGTGGTCTTCCCGATGGTTTTCGTTTCATGCATGGTTTCGGTTCTCATACATTCAAAATGGTTAATGACAAAAACGAATTCGTTTGGGTTAAATTTCATATGAAAGTACGTGAAAATCGAACGAAAAAATTTTTAAAAATCAATTGAATTCTTAGTCTGACCAAGGCATCAAAAATCTTGACCCGAAAAAAGCAGCACAATTAGCCGGTGAACAGCCCGATTATGCTTTGAGTGATCTCTACAATGCTATTGCTCGTAAAGAATATCCAAGTTGGACACTTTACGTTCAAGTAAATTGATCTCAAATCGATTGATTTCTTTATTTCTCTTTGTTCTTTTATTTTTTCAAAGGTCATGACCAATGAACAAGCTAAAAAGGTGTCATTCAATCCATTTGATTTAACGAAAATCTTTCCTCACAAAGAATTTCCATTACGTCGTGTTGGTAAAATAACTTTGAATGAAAATCCCGAGAATTATTTCGCACAAATCGAACAAGCTGCTTTCTCGCCAGCGCATTTAATTCCTGGTATCGAAGCATCACCTGACAAAATGTTACAAGTAAACATCATTCCGAGTCAAACGAAGTCCATGTTTTCGTTTTCAGGGTCGACTTTTCTCCTATGCTGATACTCATCTTCATCGACTTGGCACGAATCACCTTCTTATTCCGGTGAATAATCCTGAAACGAACAAAAACGTCAAAGTTTGCTCGTATCAACGCGATGGTGCAATGCAAACAGGCAGCAACCAAGGTTCGATCGACTTTTGTTTTTGTTTGAAAAAAAAACAAACTCGTTCAATCAATTTAGGAAACGCACCGAATTACTATAAAAATTCATTTAATGGTCCTGAAGTAACCAACCGTGATCAACATCTCGAACATGCAACGTTCGAATCGGGTTTAGCCGCACGTCATGAAGCTAAAGACGATGATAATTACAGTCAACCTCGAGTGTTTTATCAAGTAAAGACTGCACGCCCTCAGTTCATTTTGACAAAATAAATTTAATTAAAATTATGGTTTTTTTTTAGAAAGTCTTAGATGAGCGTAGTCGTACTCATATGATTAACAATATTGTCGAACATTTACAACAATGTACTGATAAAGATATTGTTCGTCGATCAGTTGCTGTTTTTGCTAATGTTGACGAAGATTTGGGCCGACGTTTAGCCGAAAAACTCAGCATATCAACACAAGCTCCATTGATTCAATCGAAATATTAGAAAATGAACTTCTATCGATAGTTGTTGATTGACACATTTGCTTCTGATTTTCCCAGTCTTTTTTTCTTTTACATATTAAATTTAAGAAAAAGTCAACAACTTCATTTGATTGATATTGTTTGTACCTTGATGTCTCTCTCTCTCTCTCTGTAAGAAATCATGACATAATAGGAAAGAAAAGAACTATTTAGTAATGTTTATGCTTGACGTTTTAAATGCTTGGTAATTAAGTTCAACTTAACCGAAAACAATGCTCCTGTGTGTTAAATCTTTGTTCGAAGGAATAAAAACGATTTATTCGCTTGATGTAAATGATAAAAAACGATGAGAAAAGGATTAAATCAATGTTGCTTTCCACTTTCGAAAATAAGAAATAGGCTTTCCGAATCGTTGATTTTCCTGTCATGAAAATGTTAACAATCGACCTACAATCGCTCATTCAGCGTAAATATTCAGTACAAAATGAATAGAATTCTATTTCTAATGCGATCATCGAAATCTATGATAAAGTTATCAAAAAAATTGAGAAAAATTCTTTTGATATTTTTCTCTATTTGCCTATGTCAGTTAGAATGCGTCGAATAGAAGCATGAAAATCTTTTCCCATGTCTGACAACGTTTATTTGCTTTTATTGTCATGAATTTCTGTGTTTTATGTTCTTAAATTTCAATAAATAGACATAAAATACAAATGTTTAACTCCAAGCATCTTATTTATTTAATTAATAAATATCGAATTTTATCTATATTTTTCTTTTGAAACAAAAAACCGGTAAAACAACGACAATGATTACGTCATTGACAACGACGAAATAATACATAACAAACTGATTCATTTTTAATACGAAATTGATTTGCGTTATTATTTTTTCGTTTTTCTTTCTGAGTTATGTGTGTTTTTTTACTCTTTGTCTGTGTGTCATATATATATATATATATATACTTATGTTCATTGTATTGATGCAGTCAGTTAATTATTGCCTTGATGACAAATAAATATAAATAAATAATATAGAGAGAAAAAAACCTATTTGATAAAATGACAGTAAGAAGGGAGAGAGAGAGAGAGAGAGAAAGTAGACGACGTCATTTGTAGACACATCATGTCTTCTTCACTCTCTTTTTTTTCCTTCGTGTTCTTTTTTTTTATATGTGTTAATTAAAAACATTTCTTGAGAAACTCTGACGTCTACAGAGAATAAAGAGAGAAACAGAGAGAGAGAGAGAAAAAGAGTGAACATTTAAATATGTTAACCTTCAAAGCTCGTCATTTTGTTGTTTTGACTCGCAATAGTGCGTGCAGTCTCATTTTTTTACGACGCTAGTTCGTTTTTCTAATTTCTTTTCTTCAACTGCTGGACAGTTTCGAAGACATATTCGTTGTCGTTGAACGACTTAAACGTGCCGAGCACATGTCTACCAAACGTAATTTGAAAGTAAATCAATTTTGTCATTGAATTCAATTCACTAATTGCTTCTTTTCTTTCAGCGATCATTGACTGATTCGAACACTGTTGTCGATTCTTTGAAAGAATGCAACAGCACACCGTATAAACGACGCAAGCAAACCGGTCAAGCTCTGGAAGCATTAGCACAACTGTTCAAAGATTCATCGAACGTTGACTCGGATAACAACAAGTTTAATAAAAATGATATTCTTAGTTTGACATTGTCACGACTCTTGAGGGCAAGATATTGGCCATCAAATTATGCCAATCGTAAGTACTTCTTGCACAAGATGAATTGAGTACTCAAAAAATGACTCTATTTTCTCTCAAAGGAAATGTTGAATTAGCTGCTGATATTGAAAATTCATCGATTGCAGACGATCTTACAGGTTTCATCATTGTTGTTAATACAAGTGGCCGTATTATTTTATTAAGCGACAATGTTGAGTACTATCTACGTAAATCTGTGGTAAGATCAATGAATTTTTGCATATAGAAAAAAAAATGTCTGTGCGTTTTGTTTTAAGCGGGCGTTGTACCCTCAATTGACAAGTATTTATGATTGCGTATCGAAGGATGATCATGAAACGATCCGTCAAATTCTTTCAATGCCTACAACGGCTGAGAAACGTGCTATTTGCACATGGATATTACCACGCGGCAAACGTCCTAATCGATCACATGCCGAAACTAAAGTAAAAGATTTTTAATAAAAAAAAAATGTCAAAATCAACAAAGTTTTTTCTTCTAGTCGATGCTTTTAACAGGTCATTTTTTCATGCTCGATCAAGAACATTCGAGTGAACCGTTGTTTGTTGCACGTTGTGAACAAATTCTTTCGAATATTCCCAACGTTCCAACAAATAGCATTGGTTCGACAAGCAAAACAACAGTTCGATTTGTTCTAACCGATCAATTGAATATCAGCGAAATTTCAACAAAGTTTGTTGCGAAGAAAAGAAAAAGAAATTCCATCGAACAGAAAACTCTTCTCTTCTAGTACCAACTTGGTCTTGGGTTACGATCAAATGGAATTAATCGATCAATCGATTCTTCGAATATTACCAGCCGAATGCTTGGATATCATCGAACAAGCCAAACAAAATTGCCGTAAGAACACACACGCACATCTTCACGGTCAAATCGATCTGTCAAATTTTATGAAATATTTGTCTAGTTTCAGGTGAACATTGCACGTCAATGAATGTCTTGGATTTATTTACTCGAAATGGTGATCGATTAACATTTCTTTGCAATACACATATATTAGTTGAAGGTCGACGTAAAACAATGAAACTCGGTTTTATTGCCCAACTCATCGAGTTTGTTTTTTTCTTTCTGTCAAAAAACTCCAACGTCTTTTTTCTTCTTCGTCGTCTCTAGTCCATCAATGCGATATGAATGTCTTATTTATGCAAACAAACAAAATCTCGAACGACAAAAGGCATCTGTTCAACAGGAATCAATCTTCATAACAAACATGGTTTTAAATAATTCAACAACAACCAATGTTCTCATGTGTAACAAACATTTGCCTGATTCTTTTCAATAAAAAAAAAACCAAAAATTTGTCATTTTTATTTTGCAGCTGCAAATGATCAATGTCTATCAATGCACATAAAGCCCAAGTACAAACGTCAACGAACTCATTATGAATGCGTAGGCAAAGAAAACTATGGTTACTACGATCACTCGCAATATGTCGCACAGGTTCCTTCGTATATGACATATATGAACAGTCACGAGATGTCATCACCCAAACAGGAACTCGGACATGTTGATGAACTTTTCAATTGGCTTGAAGAAGAAAATGGCAAACCAGGCGATTATATCCCATCGTATAATCCCATTGATGAAATATACAATTTGGATACAATACCTGATTTAGGCTTTCTAACACCGATGTTGCCGCAAATGAACTTTTTCTGAGCGATTTTTTTCGTTTCTCTCTCTTATTCTTCGGTGTCGTCGTTTTCGTGCAGTTCGTTGATCGGCTGTCTGCTTATTCGTATTTATCTGTTCGTGTCAGCTATGAGAAATTTGTTAGCAAATGATAGAGTCTTTTTTTCTGTCTCGTCATCGTACAACAGCTGGTTCCTTTTGTACGTTTAAAGACGAAAGAAAAAAAGCAATTGAACATTGTCATTTGTTTATCATTTTTATGCTTTTGCTTTCTACCCTTCTTATTGTCCGGTGCATGTTTAATCAATGAAAATATATATTTCAAAACAAAAATCTTCTTAAATGCTCATGTTCTTCTCGTTCTAAGTCTTGACGTCAAACGTTCGATGTTTTGAACAACGAAAATAAGTCAGGTGTCGATACGTGATCATCGACGATCGACAAAAGATTTTGAAAGAAAATTCTATTTAGAAAATCTATTCAGAACGTTGTTTTTTTTAATATAATGACAAAAGATATCCTCAAAGCGGATCTATATTAAGTACATAGAAGAATGGAGTTGAATAAGTTCAAAATGAAATCTATGCTTAAACATTTATGTATATAAATCAATGAAAATTTAGAGCAATTGTTCAACTTGCTATGAATAAATGACATTTTTTTTTCTAATTTCCGTCCTGAGTCTAAATACACTTCTTAAAATAAATTGTCCTTCGATTTTGAGTCTGTCTCATTGTCAACGCCTTTTTTTCTGCTCTCTTTTACTTAATTCAAAACTTTAATTAATATAAAATCTATTTCATCATTTTCTCGAAGTAATGTAAAATAATTTATTATATCTAATCGAGTATAATGCCTATCAAATTCATAGCTCTTAGAAACAAATCATTTTAATTAAAAATTTGAAGGTTTCACTCAAAACGTAAACATTTATGAGCTCCTCGATTTCTTCAATGTCCTTGTTCAACATTTCTCAATTGACCTTGACAAATAAAACAAAATTTCGCCTATTTTTCCCGCAAAGCAATACTAAATACTCTTTTATTCTCTCCGAGCTTAGACTTTGTCTCGTGTTTGTCGAATCTTAATTCGAAGACAATGAATATTTCAATTGAATTAATATTTACTTTTAAGAACAAGCAAAGAGAAAAAGAAAACGAGAAATTTCAAGAAACAATAATAAAAAAAGCACAACAATAAGAAAGAAAAAAAACGATTATGTATGTAAATATACGACACAGGAATATATATATATATATATGTGTATATAAAATGAACGTGTTGTTTTTGCTTGGCAAATCGTATTGATTTTTTCTCACATAAAAATGAAGAAGAAGAAATACAACTCTGTTTTATATACAAAAGACAAAACGAAATTAGTAAATTGCATAAATAAAAAGAAACATGAGTTTAAGCAAAATGTTTGTTTTATTGTCGTTCGAATGATTCGAAGTTTTCAGACGAGATCACTTTGATTTTCGATTAAGCTAGACCGGAATCTATTCAAGAAACACAAAATAAAATTCAACGATGAGAATTCGAGAGCAAATCTTAGCCAATTACCAATAGGAAATTTTGCAAGCATAGTATGAGCAGAAGCGGTATCACGTTCAAGCGAGCTTATTCTATATGGACATCATGCAATCAACTAGCCGACAATGTCAACGTCGAGATTCTTACCGTACGGTTGGCGTGAATGTTTTCGTTGGTTTGTCTTGAATATATTCGTCATCTTCCGGTCTGAAATATCGAACCGATGAGTTGGAAAACAATGAAATAAACGAAATTTACTGTGCGAGATGAGCTTGAGTTTGGTATTGTGATAGAGTTGTTTGCATTAGTTCCGGATCGTGAGTGTTGCCATCGTAGATTCGCGATTGAAGTAGTTCGGTTGGACTCATAGCTTTGACTTTTTGCTCTAGAGAATCATTTTAAATGATGATTCATGATTTGTTTTAATGTTTTACCATCTTCTTGTTTCATTTTAATTAATTCATGTTCATTGATGTATTTAAATTGTCGAGCTAGAGGATAGGAAATGAAGATTTATTTATTTATTAAGAAATTTAAAGACATACGCTTCGGTTTCGGTCCCGAATCCTTAAAACCGCTTTCGAAGAACTTCTTTTTGTCTTTAAATGATCTCTCGGAATCATTGATTGATAAATCAGACTAAATTCCAATGAAAATTCCTCAAAAAATTCGAATCCTGCGGGTTAATTACTTCGTCAACTTCGAAACCATTTTGTGATTGTCGTCTCGGCGTATTATTATCGCCGTTAATCGGCACGAATGGCGAATTCGTTGATCGATATTTCGGTTTGGCTGGAACTGGCGGCGGTTGAGGAGAAATCTGCTGAATTGTATTCGCATAAACAGGATTGGAGACTTTCGATGAAGATGTTCCGTTTTGTCGAACAGCAGGAGCTGGTGAACTCGATTGTTGAGGCAAAGACGGTCGACGTGTATCGAGTGATTTCGTTGGACTTATGATTGACGATGACGACTGAATGAGAAAAATAAATGAATGAATGATGAAGAATGATTCTTAATTTTTACTTCTTTTGCTTTGAACCCGAAACAGATCAACAAATGAATTGATTCGTTAGGCGCACTTAACCATTTCTGTGCGTCATCTAATCGAGCACCGAATAGACTTTGATTATTAACCTAAATAATATCGAAAATAATAGAAATTCATTTTCAATTGTATTTGCGATTCGATTAGGAATTGTCTTTTGCCCCCATTCGTTGAAAGAATTTATTGAATTAGATACAATATGCAAGAAGAAATAGATAAAAACTAAAAAGTCGCATCACAATTTCATAGACAACGGCTCGAGCTAAAATCCGGCCAAGAGTCGCCGGTTGCTCAACGATTTCGTCACTGTTTGTATTAACCGGTATTTCTTCAGCAACTTCTCTCAACGACGATGCCAGCGCATCTAAAGTTTCCTTTCTCTCGACGTCATTCTCCATGTCCATGTGGATCGCATAGATAATTTCGTTGATTTCACACAGACTTAACCGTTCTTCTGTCTCGTTGATCTCGGCGTTCGTTTGTTTCGATGAAACCGATTGACAATCAACGAGAGTATTCAAAGATATCGACGATAAATATCTCTCGACAGCGTAGCAAAGAGACACCGGTAGAGAATTTTCATTTGAACAGTAAACACACGGGTTTAGATCTGCAATCGAGACCGATGACGATGTGCTGTCGGACACGTTCGATTGTTTTTTTGCTTTGAATTTGGTTTTTGTTCGATGGCAAAACTCGATGAGACAACAAGTTGGTTTAGTTGGTTTGATTTGCGTGAGTCGATTGATTTTTCTCGGCGATTTATCGAACGAAAACGTTCGTTTCCGGTTGGCATATTCGTCTAAATCGGTTTCATCGTAACTTTCGATGGAAAACGATTTCTGTGCGAGGCAAAACAATCGTTTCTGACACGACGAATTCATTGCCTAGAAGAAGGTTGTTTCATTTCTCGAACAACTAACAGAAAAGAACCGACAAACTAAATCTAAATTCAAGCGAAATCGCAAGATCACCAGTACCGAACGTTGACTTCACCGAAAAACGATAAAACGAATGAGGCAAAAGACAAATCATAATTGCACCATGAAATTTAACGGGGCGGTGGGGGGGACGAATTTTTGCTAAATTGACTTACCTCGAGAATTCGAGTGCCAACTGTTAAAATACCCGATGCAGGACTTCCGTCTTTCACCTGAAATTCATAAAAATTATCGAAACCAATCGATTTGGTGAGAAAACAAACTTCAGTGACGAATATTCCGTCGTCTTCCGGGTCGTCTGGATTCACACGTTTGCCTTCGACACCGCCGTTTATTCGAATGCCCAACGGTTCGCCTGTTTTTCTCGTTAAAGTCACTTCCTAGAGAATAAATTCATCGATTTTTTGTTTCGATTCAAAACGGCGAATTTTACTTTCAAACCAGCCGGTTGAGGATCGTGTCGAACAAGTAGAACGACTTCACTTGTCGGTTGTAGAAGAGCGTCGACAGCTTCTAAATGCGTCGCATGAGAAATATCTCGATTGTTCACTTTGAGAATTCGATCGCCAATTCGAAGATTCGTCTGCGAAGCCGAACCATTCGAAAGAATTTTCGACACAAAAACACCTCGTTGTTCAGCACCGAACGGCGGACACGCCTGATCGATTCCTCCGACGATACTCAAGCCCATCGGCCCGTTGCCTTTCGCCACCCTCGCTTCTTCAATCGTATTATCGATATTCGCTGTCGAAACATTCGCGTGATTGCCGTTCGCGTATTTTTCTCTGTAGATTAGCAACTCGAGATTGTTTCCTCCGTTGTTGATCATGTCAACGGCTTGATCGTGAGTGATATTTCCTGTGTCGTGACCGTTGATTGCGAGAAGACGATCGCCGACAGCTAACGGCGAACTTGGTTCCTGGTCGTTGACTTTTGAAATGTAGAAATTCTCGGCTCCGTTGGCGTCGGAGACCGATTGGTTGCCGCCAGCGATCGAAAAGCCGAACTGTCGGCCGTGTTTGTCGTCACGCTGGACGATCGTCGAGAATTTTTCGCCTTCTTTCGTGAAGTTCGTCTCGTTGACATGTTCGGAAGTTTGAAGAATTTCTCGAATAACGATCATGTCGAATGTGTCACCAGCTTTTTTCAAAGCTGACACGGCGAGATTATGTTCGCAGTTGATTAATGAGACGCCATTGACAGACACTAATTTATCACCAACGAGAAGACCCGCTTGAGCTGCCGGTCCTTCTTCGTTGACTTTTGTCAGAAAGATTCCCTGAAAATAAGAAAAAAGCAAAAGGTCAGAAGTTGAATTGAGAGAATTTTCGTACGAAATCATTGTCTTTGTAAGGTGTCGAGCCAATGCCGCCGGCGATGCTGATTCCGAGGCCGGTATTCGGCGGTCGACGGATGGTTAACGTGATTTGCTCGTGATGAACAGTCAAAGGAGTTACTGACGAGCGTCCGATGTCTCGTTCCGGACTGGCTAATGATGATTTCGTTGAGCTATGCGACATGATTTGCTAGAAAATCACCAACAATTCACTTCAATAAACCTCGAAAAACTTTCACTTTTTCTACTCACATCAAACGCCAATGGATCGTTATTTCGATTGAGAATTCGTTTATCTTTGAGATGATGTGGCGTATTTTTTCTAATCAGCTTCTTCTGCGTCAACTGATCCTTCGGTTTATCCTCATCGTCATTTAATCCGTCGCTAAACTCGACGTGTTTCACAATATATTGATATTCTTCACCGGTTCGTTCGTCATGTTCATCATCGGACAGTCGATGATGATTATTGTTCGAGATCTCAGGAGGAATATACTCGATCGTGTCGTGAACATCTTCGGCTGAAGTGTCTCGATGTGAATGAGAATTCGGTTGAAATGGATGTTGGTGATCGTGATGAAGCAAATTGCCGTCGGTTTGCTGGAATTTCTTCGTTGCTTTGTTGCGCCATGTTCGTAATTCACGAGGATGCGGCGTGTTGTGTCTTTGCAACGAACTTTCTTTGCCTTCGTCGGATTGATCGGCGAATTTCACCGAACCGGTTCGTTCGTGTCGATCTTCGATCTCAGGCAATTCGTGTTGAATCAACGCCCTCGAGCCATTTAAATTTTCTAAACAAACAAACAAATCAATCGATCGGCTAAGTTTTTTCCGTTCGATTTACCGTTCGATGCCGATGAAAACTGCTGCTGTGGAAGTAGATAACATGTCAAGACCTTCTCTCCCGTGTTGGCATCGATGTCCGTTTGAAATTTCAACATTGGTTGCGCCTGATTCTCGGCCAACCAAATGGCTTTCAAATTACATTCGAGTAACGTACACGGCAAATTCAACAGTCGATTTCCTGACAGATCGAGAACGTGCAAATGCTTCAATTTCGAGAGTTCCGACGGAATTTGAGTCAAACGATTATCACGTAAACTTAACATGCCCAATGATTCGCAATCGGCGATTTGAACGGGTAAAAACGCGAGTTGATTTCGATCGACGTTTAAATTCGACAGATTTTTTAGATTTCCGATCGTCGGTGGAAGTTCACTGAGCGCGTTCTCGGTCAAAATCAATTCGGTTAAGCCCGAGCAAAGTCCGAGCTCGTCAGGCAACTGAATTAAACTGTTCGAATTGATTTTCAAAATCAACAAACGTTGATTTAACTTTCCGATGGTCGCCGGAATTTGTTCGAGTTGATTCGTCGACAATTCGAAATTGGTCAACGCTTCTAAATCGCCGATTTCCTTGGGCAAAAATGTCAATTTATTGTCCGAAACGTCGAGACATTGCAAACGCTTTAGCTGACCGATATCAGCGGGCAGTTCGTGGAGTTCGTTGGCGTCCAGCCAGAGTTCTTTCAATGATTGTAAATGACCGAGATTGCCGGGCAGCTGCTCGAGAACATTCGAACCGATATCGAGCGATTCGAGTTTCGACAATTGAACGATCGAATCCGGCAGAATTTTGAGCAGATTTTCTCGAACTTCGAGAACACGTAGATTCGAAAGACTTCCGATTTCTTTGGGCAATTCGGCGAGCGAAACGTCGTTTAATATCAATTGACATAATTGTCGGAGATGAATGACGCCTGGCGGAAGACTAAAAAAAATAAAACCAAATGCTCGCAAATCGACGTGTGTTTTGGCTTTTACTTGTTGGCAAGAGGATTTCCACTGCAATCGAGCTTTTGCAGTGAACGACAATGGCGAATATTATCGGGGATTTCGGCGATATCGTTTCGGGAACAATCGAGTTCTTCGAGGTTAACTAATTGCCCGAGTTCAGGAGAAATATATTGAATTTCATTGTCACTAAACGTCAAACGACGCAATTGAGTTAATCGATAAACGCCCTTAACAACGCAAGATAAAACTAAGAAAAACAAATAATTATCGATCGTACTTTGGGTAGATCTTGTAATTGATTCGCATCGAGAAGTAATTCTTCCAACGTTCGTGTGTATCGAAGAACGTCATCGGGCACACTCGTCAAATTGCAATGTCGTTTGTCGATTTGCTCGAGATTTCGATTGCAAAACGGAATTGGAAAACACTTGAACATGATGATTTTCGGGAGTTTCGTGCGGAGGAAAGAGCAAATTTGTGATTGAACCAATCAATGAATTTCTATCTGACCGGTCCTCTCGAATGTCGTTGTTGTTGTCGTCGTTTTCTCATCTGAAACGAGAGATACATTGATCAAATCAATACTCGTCCTTCTCACCTTCGTGCACGACGAAAAGAAACAAAAGAAAAAGATACACGCGCATGTTCACAACAGCGTTCATCACGTGTCGACAGAATAGAAAAAGAAAATCGATATCGATCAAATTCGGTTTGTGTGTGTGTTTTTTTTTGTTGCTCCTATGACAAATTGATTCTCGAGATCTTAATCGTTGGAAAATCGATAAAAATAAAGACAAATGAAATCAACGACATGGTGCACATGCATTGCAACAGCTTGAACGGCATACGAACGTAGATTTAGTCGGCTGACGTCGTTATTCTATCAATAAAGCTCTGCATGAATGTGTGTGTATTTTGTCGTTTTTTTTTCTGAAGGAAGTTGCATTTGCTTGTTGCTATTATTATCAAACTGATGAAGGATGGTCTGCTCTGCTCGTTTCTTCTTCTTTTTCTCGTCTTTGAGTCTATTGCACTGATTATGATAATACAACCAAGTGGATATATCTGTGTGTGAAAAAAAGCAGAACTGACAAGAAATTACACGAAGAAGAAGGCGACCGGCGAAGAAAAAGAAAAACCAACTACGTCAGAAAGGGATATACGCCGTTATTATTAGTCTCAGTTACAGTTTGTAATCAGAACGTCTTGCGCAGATTTATATTCATAGAAAAAAAAGAAGAATGCATGCGCGTTCTCTCTTGATAGTTTACAAAAATTGATCAGGAAATGATAAAAATAACATCGATAATAGTTTAAATATGTTTTTTTTTTGAAAAAAAAACACCAAACGACAACGACGCAGAGAAATTAATTGAATATACTTAACTAAGTAAAGATGCAATTTAAGACCATAATAGAATTCCTGATTAAATTCAGATGTCGATAATAAAGAATAAGGAAGAGAAAAACATGGATCAAGACGAATAATGATGCTTGAACTAGAAAAGAAAAGTTTTTAAAAGAATATTTGTTTTGTTTTTTGGGAGAGAAATGTGTTTGTATGAGTGTGTATGTGTGTGATTCCATTCTTTCTTTTCCTTTGTCTCATCATTTTAACATGTCCAATCAATAGATTTAGCCTTTGTAAAATGATAATAACCAATAAAAAAGCAATTGTATTTTTGTCGATCCATAGATGTCATTCGTAACCTTGAAAAGAAACAAATTTGATTTCAAATCGACTGTTGTTCTCTTTCCACTACAACGTGCGAGAAGAATTTGTTATTCTGACAATTAAATAAAGATATTCAACTAAGCGGCTTAGTCTTATTTCGGAAAAATTCAATATTTTGAAACCTAATCAATGTTCTATTATAGGAACAGAATGTCGATTTTCTATCAGCCTTGATGATAATGACTGATTTCAATCTGTTGACCTTGATTCAGAAATCGATCATCAGTTTTCTTTTCAAAGACTAAATTTGAAATTAACTATCCGAATGATGTTTTTTGTTATTGTTCGTCTATGACTAAACATTGACAGACAGTAAAAAACGAGCGAGTGATCGAGAGAGAGAGAAATATCATTGATACGCCTGAGTTGATATGAATGCAAATAACGAAGTATTTCGTATAATTTTTACTATTATAGAAAATATAAAATACGTAACAGGTAAGGACAACAAACAGAACGAAAGAGGACAATCGATCATTCACCAAACGACATAATCGAATTTTAATTTTCAAAATAAGAAAATCAAAGAAATCGTGTGTTTTTTTTTCTCGAATACGTCGAATTCGAATCGAACTAGTACAGTCTATAGTATATATAGACACATCGACATCATCTACTTTTCTTTTCTCTCGAAAGTCTCGATAGATCATGTCATCATTGGTTATCGGCCTGGATATCAATGAGAGCTGTATAACATCCGCACTTGTCCGTATTCAATCAACTGAAAACGAGAAAATCTATTCGATTGTACGTGACACATATTTTACACGTTCCTATGAAATTCAAAGTGAAACCGATCCAAGAGAAATTATTTCGATTTGGATACAATGTATTAATGATCTTCTGCTAGATTTTATTTATAATCATGAACATACGGAAATGATCGACGGAATTTCGATCGGTATGCCCGGTCCGATGAATTATTCCGAAGGCGTTTGTTTGATTCAATCGAGTGTATTTCAGAAATTCTTCGGACTTAATCTTCGTTTAGCAATTGAATACGAACTCAAACGACTGATTCTTCGTTGGCAAAATGAATATTCGATGACATCGAAAGATTCACCACATTCAACAAAGAAAATCTTCAAAACAAAATCCTCACGACGAATGACATTTACGCCGATGACACCGCCATTAAATCCAATTTGTTTAACTGTTCCAACAGATACCATCGAGAATACGAGTGGAAAAGGTTATTCAAGTGAAAATCTCGACAGATTCTGCGGTCGAATAAATGATTCCAAGGATAATCTCGACGATAATGACGTCCGTCGTCTATCAATTCCACATTCACGTCGTGATACGTATTTTCATGATATCGAGCAACTCGAGACATTAAAGTCAACGAAATTAACTCCACGATTATGGTCAATTATCGAACAATTATCATCAATTCCAATAACTTTTCATAATGATGCCTTATGTTTTGCTTTAGGCGAATTAACTAATGATTACAATCAAGGTTATAAACGTATTCTTGTTTTAACACTTGGCATTAGTTTCGGTTCGGCGTTTATCGATCAAGGAGAATTAATTTTCAATCGAAATGATGTACCACCGAATGGTACATTATCGAATTGTCCGTATGATCAACATACGATTGCTGATGATTGGTTTTCAACACGAGGATTAACAAATCTCTACAGAAAACTTCGTCGACACGAATCTCCTGATGATAGTTCAGGGACAAGTAGCATGACATTGTCAACCGAAGAACTACAACAACAACAACATGACGAACAATTTTCTATTTCAATATCTTATTTAACACGTCGAGCAACGAACGGCGACGCAAATGCAATAAAAACTTTTCAAACATTCGCTCGTCTACTAGGGCAATTTCTAATTCCGTATATAAACGCATTTCAAACGGAATTAATTATTATCGGCGGTAATCTTGCTCAAGTTTGGTATTTACTTGAAGATGAATTGAATTTAACAATAAGAAAATTCTCGTCAGTTCATGTTTATTTCAGTCTTTCGCAAAGTAAATCGATTAGTCTCGGTGCTGTTCAGCAACAAATCAACGAACAATACTCGAGAACAATTAGAAAAACCGATCAATATCTCATACCAGTTGTTAAAAATGCTTGTCTAACGAAAGATTATGATCTCTATCCGACTCATCGAATACCAATTGGTTCGATTGAAGTTGGTCATCAGAAGTTAAACGAAAAATTCGTTTATTTAATCGATGAAAACGATTTGATTCTCGTCGATGGTTTTGTTGGCACGGATTTCTATGAATATGCCAGTCATTTAAATCAATTCTATTTAAAACAAACGACAAACAATGAAAATCTCCCGTCGATACTCTTCTATGATAGTCAAACATATTTACAAATCGATTCGAATCTACAACGAGATTTGTATCTTCAAAGTTCGAAGTCATTCTTCGGACGAGTTGCAACGAACTTAGATTTTCAAAAGGATTTCATCGATACAAATAAATTCTCGTTATTGAAATCGAATCTTTCGTATCCATGTGTTGTTATCGGTGTTGGTTCATCGTATGTTAACGAAAGTTCGCCATTGATTTACATCGATTTACCGAAAAATGAAATCTATCATCGTCTCGAAAGTGGCCGAGCGAAATCCTATTTAAAACCGCAAAAAACTTCGCATGACAACGTGTTAACACCGTTGTTATACGAACAGAAATGTCTCTATTTTCTCGATTATCCGATTTTGAATCGATTGAAACAAGAACTTCTTCCGAGAATCACTTTATTCATCGACGGACAACGGCCAAATTGCCCGACATGGATCGATGGCAACACATTTCGACAGACACTCGCTTATCTCTCGGGTCAAACGATTCGTTTACGACCTTGGTTCGAAACAGAACCATGGGGTGGTCAATATTTCAAAGCCATCTGCTCGAATCTTTCGAAATCTTCGAAGAATTACTCATGGATATACGAAATGCTTCCATCGGAAAACGGAATTATTCTTTCCGATGTTCAAAATCATCTTCTCGAGTTCTCCTGGGATTTATTCTACGGTTCACAATTTGCACATATACTCGGCAATCGAACTCATTGTCGATTGTTTGCCGGTGAAAATCATTTTCCCATTCGATTGAATTATCTCGATACAATCGATGGCAGTCATCTTTCATTGCAATGTACGCCGAGTTTATCCTACATTCGAAATAATTTCGGCGAGAAATTTACTCAAGATCAAAGTTTTTATATTATTCAAACGAAACAAAATTGGCAAGAAGAATATCGAGCAGATCAGCTGACCAATTCGAAATTATATTTAGGCTTTCAAGAAAATATAAATCTCAAAGAATTTCAGCAAGCATTGATTTCCAGCGAACAGGAACAAACCGATGTCGATGTTGACAAATACGTTCAATGTATTTCAACGAAAATTCATGATTATTTCTTAGTTCCTAACGAAACTGTTCATGCTCTCGGGCCGAATCAAGTTGTCTTGGAAATATCTGCAGCTCCATTTGTCTATACATTGAAATTGTACGATTGGCTGCGATTAGGAATCGATGGGCGTCCTCGACTATTGAATATTGAACATGGAATGAAAAATTTGAAAGTCAATCGACATGCCGAACAACTTCGTTGTCAACCGACGATCGTTCATCGAGAAGAAAATCGATACGAAGAACAACATTTGCCAACACATGATCTTCAATTCTACGATGTCTATCGAATAATTCTTGAGTCCAACGTTTCAATTGATCGTTTAACTGAAAATCGTTTTCATTTATGTGCATTAGTTGAAGGTAGTACGATTGAAATCGAATATAATTCATTTAATAATCAACAAGAAAAACAAATTCGTCAATATAATTATCTCGAAAGTTTTCTTATTCCAGCGTCGATTCAACAATATCGTCTTAGGTCAATTCAAACGAAATCGATTCTACTGATAACAGTTCTCAAATGGGATTGTGAGAAAATACTTGAATAAGAACTTATTTAGACAACTTGTTCTTCTCTTTTTCTTCTTTTTTTTTGTGATCAAAATATTAATAAACGAATATGTGTAAACAGACTATATGTGAAATTTTGAGGGTGTTTTCGTTGTTGAAAAGGACATTTAACGGTAATGACGCAGAAAAATTACTTTTTTTCATGGGAAATTCAAATCAAGACCTACGTAATTATAAAACGACGTTTTCTTTTTCTTGTATAAATACGTATCTGTTGGCGATGATTTTCAGTGAAAAAAAATGTCTCGTCTTTATTTAGTTTGCTTATTCGCAGCTGTCACAATTCTTATTATCGGACAAACTGATGGTTGCTCATGGCCAGGACATTGTATCGGTGCTCCGTGCAACGATTACAATGATTGCTCGGATGATCTGATCTGTGGAGTTTTTTGTCCAACACACGGATGTGGAGGTGGACCGAAACAATGCATGCGACCGTATTATGGCCGACGTCGACGACGTGATTTTATGAAACCGATTAATAACTGAAGACTTTTGTTTTTATTTTCTTTTGTTTTTATTCTAAAATTCTTTTTCTTTTCGTTTATCTTATTGATGTTAACAAAATCAAATAAAAACAACTACGAAAAGTTTATTTTTTTGCACTTGTAGCTGGTTTGGCAGCAGTCGTTGATTTGATCGATTTCTTTGGTGGATGAGTACGTTTAGCACGTTTTTTCGTTTCTTTAGCTGCTGTTTCTCCGGTGAAATAAGCAGTTACATTGCTCAATAACGATGAAAGCGACCATGATGAAGTTTTTTGTTGTGTTTGTCGAGCTGCGGTCTTCTTAACAACTTTACCATCAGCACCAGTTGATTTAGCTTTTCGCGATTTAGCTAAATTTTTACGTGCAACACGGTTGTGATGTTTGGTAAATTTTAAATTACGAACATATTTTGGATCAACCTAAACGATAATGAAATTCGAATAGGAAAAAAAGGTCAATCGAAGATTTTCGATGACATACTCCGGTTAAAGATGGAAATCGCTGTGATTTTGGTCGTTTAATACCATTTCGATGATCCTTACGATCTGCAAAGCAAAAACAAATAAATTTCGATCGACGAAATCGAAAGTTGAACAAACTTTGATTATGATTCGTATGATTTTTGCTTTTGGCCATTGTTCTTGTCTGCTAAATTAGTTGATAGAATATCTGAAATAAATCAAAACGTGCTCAGAAAGTTCACTTGTTAACGAAAATAATATAACTAACAATCCAGAGTTTTCGAATTTTCTTTTGGATTGTGAACGAAAATTTGATGAAAGTATTTCATTGGTTTTCATGCAACGTTTTTTTCATTTTCATATGGTGGAACATGAAAAGCCTAGCGAACTGCTGACATCTACTGAACGTACGAATCAATCTAATGATGAAAAGGTTTCTTCTTTTTCTTTTATTATTTTTAGCAAAGCAAAAGTCGATAATTAAAATCATGCGGTCAGATTGAATTTCAATAGAGAAAGAAAGAAAGAAAGAAACATCGATTAGATTTTCAATGATGATGAAAGTTCTTGAATTTGTTGATTGAAATCATTGGTATTCTCGAGTTGTAGAGTATGTTTGAGTAATTCAACAAGAACTGTGTAACTTTCGTTAATAATTGCCGAATCATCGGTAGAATCATCGAATTGAACATCGACTGATGATGAAGGAAAAGTGGCAACGATTTCCGATTGATAAACTAAGAAGAATTTGAAGAAAAAAAACACGAAAGTTTTCGTTAAATTATCTACCTGATGTTGGAATGAGATCTTCTTCTAATTGAAATGTAACTCGAGGTCGTTGTGGAGTATCAATCTGTTCGTAATTATTCGCAGGTAGAATAGCTACTGGATGAGTATATGTAGCTGCTAGATCTTCATAATCCGATGGATTAAAATTAATTTCAATTGCTGTTCGTTCTGTAGAAAATTTTAAATGATACACGTATTTGTGTGATTCGTTGAATTAGCTACCTGGCTTTTGTGGAATTGCATGATAAGGTTGAAAATTTGGATCGAACTCATAGGTTACTTCATAACATTCGGAATAGGTATCTCCGTTTTCATCGACAACATAGACTCCTTCGTTGATAGTGTCATTCGATATGAATACTTCAGATTGAGGAAGATCTGAGACGGAAAGTGGAAGAGATGGTTGTTCGGCTGCTGAATCAATTGATATAACACTAGGATTTTGATCTTGTTCATTCGTTTGCTCATCGACTGTATTGGTGGTTGATGATGGCGGCGGATGTTTTTTGTGAATTTTCAAATATTTTCGTTTAATCGATAAGATTCTCGGTTGAAAGAATCGTGTTGCTGAATGTTTGTGCGTTTTTTTTGTTATTATTGGAATTTGAATGTCTTCACTAATGACTTCGACATCTGGCAGAACGGGTACTATCGTTATTTCTTTTGTAATCGTTTTCGTTTGTTTACTTTTTGTACCCGTTAAAATAGCTCGACGTAGATTTCTCAAACCAAGAGCAATTCGTTTCGGATTAATAAATGTCGAATGAGCTGCGTGTTCCTCATTCGATGTTTTCCCATTCACTATCGGACAGATTGGAGCTCGTCGTTTCTGTTTTCCTCCGTCTTGACTCTCGTTTATCGTTATTGTCACCGATGGTAGCGCTAAATGATGAAAATTCGGTACACGAACAATTAAATCCGAAATATTTTCATCGTTTTCATGTGGTTCAATACGAATAATCGAACCATGATAGATCGGTATCGATGGAACAGGAGATTGGTCTACTACTGAATCAGTGAACAATTCATTCGCCTCGGGAACTGTTAACTAGATACGTAGGTTTTTCAATGAAATATTTTTCTATATATTCAAATTTCTAACTTACAATCATCGATATTGTTCGATCTTCAGCTAGTAGAGTCATAATTTGAAGACAAAACGCAAATGTCTGTTGTTTTTTCGTTTGCAAAAAAAAGAGTCAAGACAATTAGTTCTTCGTGAGCTTTTTGTTTTAAATATTATTTTTCTTATCAATATTTAGCAACTGTTAGTTTCTAACAAAAATACTCCAATTACATCAAAAACAGAAGTCAAAAGATTCAAACTAAAACTATTCATTAAATTCTTCTTTGCAATTATACGTAAAATAGAAAGAGAAACGAAAACATGGATAAAATAGAATGTTATCAAATAACTATGGGTTCATGTACGACAGAAAATTGAAGATTATTAGCATCTAAACCTTGTTTAATTAAAACAAGAACGTCGCCAAATTCTTTCTTTTCAACATTAATACCATTAACAGCTATAATTCGATCATTCTTACGAAGACCAACTTGTAGACCTGGCGAATCCATTTCAATATCACGAATTCGATGATTTAAACGTGTTTCAGCATCGGCTGAAATTAATAAGCCCAAACCATCATAAGATTTCGTACGTTTTAATGTGTAATGATGAAGGTCTACTTCAGAATTTTCAACAGGAGTTATTGTATTAAGAGGCTCTAAAATGGTATATAAAACAATATTCCATTCACGTACACCAATCAACTATTTCAACGAGAAACGGCTTCATTCTTTTTTCTTCTCTCCCTTTACTTCATTAATCGAAGTATAAAACCAACAATTCAAAGAAAAAAATATTTCGTTTCTTTCAGTTTTATTTTTTTTCCTCCTTCTTTTCTTTCTACTAGATCAATTGTAACCTATTCAGGCAAAGAAAAAGATGCTTGTAGGGCTTTTAGAGCCTGTGATAGACTCGTCCGTTTTTTAATACAGTGTGCATAAAAAGAAATATATGTATATATAAAATATAGATAAAAGCAACAAACAAAAAGCGAAGAAGTCATTTATTATTAAATATATGCATATATGTATATTTTATAAGTTCACTAATCTGTTACCCTGTGTATACTCGGTAAGTTTATATGAACGAGTCGATTGATCATAGGTCGAATCTCGTTCCGATCGAGACCAATTCGAAGTCCATGCATAACCTAAACAATCGATGATAGTTAGTTTGTTTTATTTGCTTGACAAAATTTTGTTTTTACCTGAATAATATTGAGAACGTGGCACATCGTATTCGTAGGTATACTCTTGAGAATGATTTGCTTTCGAATTATATGAATAATCATTTGATAACTGAGTTGGTGGTGGTGGTATATGAATCGATGTTGACGGTCGTTGAACTCGTTCATTATCATTATTTCCTTGAATACTCCACGTTCGTAATTCTCCACCATTTGGATAACTAAATTTGTCTTTTGTATAGATTGTTGTTGAACTACGATAGATTTTCGGTGTTTCGTTTATAGTTGAATGAGATGTTTGACCACGTGTATCATCAACATGAATATGAACTGTTGATTTCGGCGGTGTTAATGGTCGAATAAAACCATCGTGTTGATGATCAGATATAGGTGAAGATGTTGAGCCGTAAGTAGACCAGCGTGATTTGACTTCATGGTCATTTAATGTTGTTGTCGATGTCTCGAAACGTAATGTTCGTTGCGGACTTGTTGTTGTTGTTGTTGAAGGAAGTTTATTATTAAATTGAATAGATGTTGGTCGAAAATGATGCTCGAGTATAGCAGATAAACCTGGATATGAATTATCTATGTAGAAAAATAAAGATTTGGTTTATCGAATGAATGAATGAGTTGATTACTTTGAGAATTGATTGATTGTATTGGATTTAGATTGTTCATATCGGTCGAAGAATTGTACGTGCCTGAATACGGATGATACGGTTGACCGAGACTGTTAACAGTTGATGTCGATCTATGAGTTTCATGTTGATTTGGTAGAGAATGTGTTGGTTTAACATCTTTCTTATTTGTTAAACTTATTGATGGTATTAATGGTGCATTTAATTTCGGTACATCGACATCCATTGATGATGATGTTGTTGAACGTACTTCGGCATTATTCAATGACGCATTCGATGTTGCTTTCCATTGATGAGACGCTGTTTTCGATGAAATAACTGGATTGCTTTCAATTAGAACTTGAGTAGTAGGTGGTACTGATGAACGTTGAGGTATTGGTATTATTTCAATATCGGATATTGGCGATGTTTGACCAAGGTTATTATATTCGATTGATATTGGATCGGATTGATATCGATGATGATGATGATCGAGTGATGGCGATCGACTTCGATCGGATACATAAGCCGGTGGAATAGCAACGTCAGTATCGACAGCAACTTCCTAGAATAACGTTGAAGACAGATTAGTCAAAAGGTAAAAAAATCTACGTCAATACGTGTTGTTTTTTGTTTTGAATCAATAGAAAAGTTAATCTTCAAATAGTTTACCTGTTGAGTTGATTTTGCGCCGTCGATCACGATGTAGCCTCGATAACCTTTTGTTGTTGTTGTTTCATAGGATGATATCGATGTTTGTGTTCGTCCAGCAGTTTCATGCGTAAGTTCAGGTGTTCTCGGAACGAAATTTTGACCACGAATACTTGTTTGAGGTACGTCTTCATAGACTGAAGTCGTTGTTTTCACTGATTTTCGTTCTTTTTTCTTAACTTTTTCACTGGCTGATCCAGTTAATTTATTTTTCTTCTTGCCAAATCCCCAATTGAAAACTGGAGCACGAAGGTGTGGCGCTTCAGTCGACGGACTAGCCGTCGGTTCGGGCGATGGAGATCGTCGTCGAGTCGTTGACGACTGCGTTCGTTCAACGGTGTTACTCGCTGGACGCGACGGCGAAGGAGAATTTCGACGAAAAAGATTTCGAAATTTACCACTTAAACTTCGACGATTCGTTTGCCGTTGAGAATTCATATCTGAATCGGCATTTCTCAATGGCGCTCGACGTGGTTCAATTGTTGCCAAATTTTCTTGAGTTAAAACTGTTTGAGACATTTCGTTCTGAATCATAACTATTACTTTCGATTACACTTCAATATTTGCATAGAGTTAGACACGCGTAAGCACTTTTCTTATCGTCGAGGATAAGTGATTGACCATATTACGAATTTTTTCTTTTGAAGTTTTATGTTCTAGTGTTTCATGAAAGATTTCGTCAGACGCATAACTATTCTCTCTCTCTTTTTCTCTCTCTCTCTCTCGCCCTCGTAGTTCTCTTTTTATGCATAACATTCGAATAAAAGAGAAAAAAGCAAGAAAGGAGAGCAAAAAAACAACAGCAAATAAAAAAGAAAGTTGATAATCTACACGAATGGATTAATTTCATTTTTTCTCCTCTTTTCTTTTTGATGTTTGTAAAGAGTTTTTTTTGTGTTGTTTATGCATTTTTTTTATTTTACTACTAAATATTTATGATATACTCAGATTGATCTTATTACCATGCAAATTGTTTTTTTATATTTTATTGGCCTTCATATCATCTTGATCTTAAGATTTTTATGCTATTATCAAAGTTTAACAGACAGAAGAAAGTCGAAAAAAAAAACGAAGAGCATGTATTTACATATAAAACGTTTTAAATTACTTCTTATTCCACTTCAAGTTTATTGATAATAAAACCGTATGTATTTCTCCTATGAGCCTACTGTGCTCTACATATTTTTTTCTCTCTCTTTTTCAACAACAACAGCAGTAATATTTTAATGGTGACTGTATTAAAACATGTATATTGACTAGAGGCAATTGAGTCCTTTCGTTTCTTTTTTTTTGGGTGAATATAAAAGAGAAATTCGATCTGATTAAATCGATGAGATATTTTGTATCAAAAGAAAACTCATGATTATTTTAATGATTGTTGATTCAACGTTTATGTGAATTTATTCATCGAACGAGAAACGAAGTGAAAAAGTGCATGTGCATTTTCGAATCTTAACTCTCTTGAGACTAATTGCAGACGACAGGTCTTTACCAAAAGAAAAATCTTTCATTCATTTTGTACACATCGAATTCAAGGTAATTGACGCAAATAGATATGTGCATGAACTGAATTTCTATGAAACAGTTGGTGATCGAGATAAAGGTCCTTCTATATCATTAGGCATCGTTTATATGACGAAGAAAAAAGGATTCGTTGGATATCGAACTTGAAGAATATGAAACCACTCAATTACTCACACGTCCAAGTGAGAATGAAAGAATAAGGATGTTTTAACATTGAAAAAGAAGGATGGATATTCATATAATAAAACGAAAGAGAAAGGAGAAGAAGGTGGCGGTTTGTTTTATTTTTTCTTTTTTCCAGCTGAACCTTTCTTTTTCTTTGGCTTGACGAGAGCGGCCGCTGCTGCAGCTTTCGCTTGTTCTTCTTCGAGTAATCGTTGTTGTTCAGCAGCTAGAATAGCTAAACGTTGCCGTTCGATTTCAAGGAATCGTTGTCGATAAACTTCGCGTGGTTCGTTAACTTGCCGACGAATTTGATTGATTTTATCTTGTAAATCAACGTATTCTTCTAGTTGACGAGTTTTTTCATTGAGACGAAGCGTTTTTTCGTCGTTTCGATATTGACGAATGGCGTCGAGACTTTTGAAATATTCTTGGAAATTTTCTTGACGACGTTCGAGATCTTCGGTTTCATCAGAAACGACCGATTCATCGGCAGATAATTTTCGTCTGAAAAATAAAATAATTTTTTTTTGGGTTAAAAAACAACGAACTAATGATTTACTTGACAAAAGCTTTGAGATCTAAAGGTGGAAGAGAAGTTTTCGGTTTTGTTGATGATGGTGGTGGTTCATGAAGAAGTGGCTCATCGATTTGTGGCTGAACTACAATCAGTTCGATAGGTTTAGGCGATTCTTCTCTGCTTGAGATTTTTTTCAACGATGGACTTTTCTTTCTGTGTTGATGTTGTTTAAAAGTGTGTTGAGGTTGTGGTTTTTCAATGACTGGTGGCGTTGAAACAACAATCGATTCAGTTTCCGATGGAATCTCAACAATTAATTGATCGTCGGTTTTCGGTCGTAGAGAATCGAGAAATTTCTGTCGAGTTTTCATGGCTTTCTCAGCTCGACCTGCTTCGAGTGTTTCCCAAGCTTTTTTCATATTCAACAATTCATTATTTCGTTCATTATCCTTTTTAAGTATCAATTCATCCTATCGACGAAAAAAAAAACCAAAAGAAACAATGAAAACTTCATTGGATTTCTGTACCGCTTTGTCAGCATCGCAAACAACACGCAACGTCCAATGAGCCTTGGTCACATCGATCGTTTTCTCTACACTTTCTCTTCCAGTGCTATTCGGTCGACCAGTGGAATTGGCACTGCCTTTATTCGAACCTTGTTTTCCTTTTCCTGTTGTTGTTGTTGTTGTTGTTGCTGTTGATGATGAGGAAACAGTGGTACTTGTCGATCCGACTCGTTTACTAGCTGAACTACTATTTGATCGGTCGAGTTTACCCGATGTTGATTGACGATTGAAAGCTATTTTTTCTTGTTCTTTAAGTTGTTCAACAAATTGCCATTGTGTTAATGTTAACGGCCAAGATTTACGTAAAACTGTAACTTGAATAGAATATTTGTACGGCTAAATCAAAGTATTTTCTCGAAAATATTGATTTTTCTTAATTTTATCATTATCATTTACACTTCCTTCCTTGTTCGTCGCAACTACTTCTCCAATACTTCCTCGACGTGAATTACTTGCACTTCGTTTATGTGCTCCTAAATCATTCGCAATCAAATTTCGATACGAACAAAAAAATCGAACCTGTTTTCGACGATGCTCGTGATGATGGTTGTGACTGAACAGTATTGACTACTGGACGCATAAAAAGAACAGCGGGTAAAACGACTGAACCTTTGCCTTCGACGCTGACAATTTCTTTTTCATTGTTTAATATTGTTAAACGCATGAGAACATCGGATTTCGATGTAGTAAAATGAATACTAGCTAAATGGAAATTCCGACCTGTTTGATTGATGTCTTCTGCAATCAGAACATGGTATCTAAAGACGAGATTATTCGAATAAAAACTCGATTTCATTGGTTTAATTTTACTTGCAAATAAGTTCTTCTTTATTCGGAATATAATAATCGTGAATTTCTTTCGTAAAAAACGAGGAGATTATCTGATCACTTCGTATTTCAGGCAAATGAGTATGTGAAGTCATCAATCGAAGACGAAATCGACCAGGCAAAGAGATTTGATCAACAGATAAGCCTTCCGATAGAAATGTATAACCATTTTTATTTTTCATGAAAATCTGCGGAGTTAAACGATTGAATATCAATGAGATTTCTTCGTATGTATCGTTGTTAATCACACGTAAGAGCGAATTCGAAAGATTCGAGAGCAATTTTGCAGCAAGAAAACATTCTTCTGTTACATGAAAAATATCTCTGAAAAATTACAGATTTGGCCGTTTTTTGAGCGTGAGCGATGAAGAAATTCGATTACCGAAAGAGAACAAACCAAGTATTTGCTGGTTGTTCAGCGTAGATTCCGTGATAATCACGATATGTGAACATATTCCAATCGTCATCACGAAATGGAAAACATTGGATCAATTGTGGTTTGATTGATAAAAAATTCCTTTAGTTTAAACAAAAAAAAACTTGATGTGAAAGTTTGTTTTTCTTTTCTACTTGAATAAAATCAGTGCGGATTTATTGGCATCAGCTTTTAATAAACACATCGATGATTGAAGGACTTGTTGTATTTGAAGGTTTTTTTCCGTGCCAAGTTGTCGTGCACGATTGATTCGACGTTGTAGAAAACCTCGTATTACTTTCTGAATACTGAATATAGCTTCGATCTCTTCTTCATCTAATGTCTTTGTCAACCAATCCGAAGCTATTTCATCTACAAAATTTATCTATTAGCAAAAAAGTCTACTGTTTATTCGATTCACCATGAGATTCAGAAGCTGCTGCTGGCTGTTTATTCTTCTCGTCGGAGCATTTATCTCGTCCAGCTGTACCACCTCGTTTAGCCGATGATGTTCCTCCGGTACCAGCCGACGAACTACCAGCAGTTCGACCTGAATGTCGACTTGCACTTGTTGTACTCGATCGTTTGATTTCGAATGTACCGAAAATATCCGTCGTCTGAAGATCATTGGTAAAACATCGCCAAGCAAACTGTGTTTCGGAATTCACATTCGATCCAATTTGATTACCAATGGTACGAATAGTTGAAAATAAAGCTTGATAAAACGCTTTCGCACATGATTCAACTGTCAGATTCGTTGTATGTTGACAATAGTCTCGGAGAAGTCCGTATAATTTCGTTTCGTATTGTGGAATTGAATTAAAGTTGTCCACAGCATCGTCTAACGCAAAAAATAATTCTTCAGCACGATTAATAAAATCTCCATCCTCCTGAATAAATCATCATCGACTCGTATCAATCGATTTCAATCAAAAATAGAAAAACTCACGGGTACTGAAAGAATCTTATTCAATAATTGATCTTCATCGGCAAGGATGAAATCATTCGTATCCGATAGAACTTGTAAATTATAAGCAAATGGACAGATATTCGTAAATTTTAGAACATGTCGACTGAAATTATTTGAAAAATAAAGCAAATTGAATCTTGTATAAAAAAATCTACCCCGGTGGTAAAGTTAATGGCGATGCTTTTGTAGCTGTTGTATGAATACGAAGAATTGGTTGACCGACGACAAGTGATTTCCACGAGTGAATTTCAACTAACGATGTGCCTGTTTGAGGTGTAACATCTTTTTGCGAAACTAAAATCAAATATCAGTCGTTTCTTATTTTAAATAAATCTTTTTTTCAAAAATAACCGATCGATTTCGAGAGATTCAAATCTATTTGTAGTTTTTCCACTGATGTTGTAGCAGCACGATTTGATTTTTCATTGATTACGACAGGTTCATGTACAATTGCGTCATACCAACGTGGCAAAGACGAAAGACTGATAATGAGCTCGATGTTTTTATCTAAAGAATCTCGAGTACTATCAACGAATAAATACAATGATTTATCATCGGTTAAATTCTATTGAAAATAATCTTTCGATTTGATTGGATTCGAAGAAATCAAATTTCATACTGATATTTGCTGAACAGCAGCAAGTTGAGCTGATTCTTTTTTCTTTTCTTTCGTTGGTGATGCAACTGCAGACTAGAAGAAAAACAACGAAAGACATTCGCTTTGAGATAATTTATTAGTGATTACTGGTTGATATGGAGTAAACTAAAATAAAAGATCAGATTTCTAGTTCGTTGAAAATACGTAGTTAGTATTTGATTTACTTTGATTTCTGTATGTTTGTGATAATATGAATAAGCACGTGGATTATGAAAAACAATAATCGATGCAAAACAAGTGCAAAAATCATTGAAATCCATCCAAATTTTAGGAATTGGATCCGGTTTTTTCGTTGGGTTTGACTTAATCGTTGGCGAACTTCGTTGTTCATTGACATTGGCATTTGCTAGTACATTGTGTTCACTTTCTCCACCTATCATATTGAGACAAGTCAATAATATTTTCTGATTTTTCAGATGTTTACTTTTGCTTTTAACGGTGGACGTTGTTTCTGATGAGACTTTTGCACTATTGGCAACTGATTTTCGAGAATTCTAAATTCCATATTTCGACAAACGAAAAAAGTTTTAAAAAATGAATCAATCTACTTTTTGTTTGTCGACTAATGATGATGCTGGTTTTGATTTACTTGTTGAACTGCGTATTGAATCTTCAGTTTTCTCATGAGTATCAATCTGTATTAATTAAGTTAGATAAGCTGACTTCTTCTGTGAAATGAATAATGATAAATGATTACTTCTTTCTTTGTTGTTGGTAGACTTATGCTTGTTAAACTTCGAGTGAGATCATTTTGAAAATCGGATTTAGGTTTTCGATTTTCGTTGCCGTCTTCATCTTCATCGAGTTCGACGATATTTAACGAATCTAAGATAGCTGATTGCTTTTTCGAATGTTTGCTCACCATTCGATAAATTGGAGATGGTCGAACAGTTGGTTTTCTATATGAAACAAGTTGCTTTTTTAAAACGAGAATGAATCAATGACTTTACATATTGAGTGTTGTCGTTGTGTGAAAATTGATATATGGTGAAGTCACTTCAATCCATCGACCGGATTTAACTACTTGTGGAACTAAATAAAAACAATGATTTCCTTGCTTTTATGATGCAGTTTGATTGTACCGATTGGTTCAGCATGTGGCAAAACAACAGGTTTTCTTGGTCGAATCAATTTCCACGCAGGTATGATTGATGATGGCGATGGTGGTGGCGGTGAATCTAATGGTATATCTCGTACAGTTGTTAATAAAACTGACGTTGAAAATATTTCGTTGAGATTATAATGTCTCAATCGTTCGCTTCGATCGGCTGTCTCACCAAATGAACTCATGCGTGTTGCATGTAGAGGAGATATTGTTGCTAAAACAATGGTTTTAGGTGTTTCAGGTGTGAAATAATCTTCTTGAACTGCAGTTAGATCTTCAGCAGAATTTCCGTGATGTGTTACGCTTGTTTTTTTGCTTGGCCGAATTTCTTTGGGACCGGGAGATTTAAGAGCAGTTGCATAGACAGTATTTGTGCCTTTTTTTGAACTTTTATCATCCGATTTTTTGGTCATATTATCTTCGAGATGTTCCAATGGATCTGAAACAATTTCATTTTCATTGTCTGTTTTTGTACCAGGCCATTTGTAGATTGCCAATGGCAAATTAGATGAATTCGATTGACCAAACCGAAAATAATTCCATATGTTTTCCGCATGATTATATCTGTAAGAAACTCGGATTTTCTTATCACAATGAAAGTGAAACTCACTTAACAGGAATTATTTCCGGAATCCAACTAGTCAATGAATGAATAATCGATGTTTCAATTGAGGAATTTAAACTGTATGCAATAGATACGTAAATATTTTTATTCAAAAACAAGATCGTTTCAATTCTACTCAAGTGTAATAATTTTTAATAAAGCTTTTGTTAAAAGCATTGGCCACAGTTCATAAGATAACGTAGTTTGTGGTAGAAGACATTGATTTTGTGAATCAAATGGTATACTATCATCGACAAGAATTCTTCGCCAAGCACCCTAATTCGATATACCTTTACAATAAATTCAAGTTTATATTTAATTGAAACAAACCAAAAAGAAAAGTCGAACAATATATTTTCCTGATGGATTATACGGAGTTATAAATGGTGATTTCGAGACTTTGTTTATGGCGTAGATATGTTCCTTTACGAGAAAATATATGTGTTTTTTTTCTTATTTGGAAAGTTAAATGAAACAAACCCATGGACGCCATGTCGATTCATTTTGATTTAATACAGGTGAAGGCGAGGGTGATGAAGTTGTCGAAGATTTTTGTTCTTTTCGACAGATTTCCCAAAGATTTGTTATTTCACTAATGATATTTCGCATGACCTATAGAACAAAGATTTCAAATATAAAATCTTACGAAAACAAAATGATTTCTACTTCATTGTGATGTAAATGTTCATTTGCAGTAATTAAATCAAAATGATGAATACCAAGTTCAGGATCGACAACTACTGAAGTCTATTTCATCGGAAGAAAAAAAGCAAGATCAAATGTTAAAATCACTCGATAGTTTTACTTTTTCCGGTGGAAGATAATCAATCGGTCTTTTCCATTGTTCAATTTTCAATGATGAAGGCAATTCAATTTTACCATCAGGATCTTCGAAAACGTGTCCAACCTGTAAAATGAACTTTCTCGTTCTTTGCTTTTGTATATTTTTTCAATGTTTTCTTACATGTGAAGTATGTGCTTTGGCATCAGCTCGAGATTTGATTGAAGGTGTTTCTTTCTTTTTCACATTTCCCGTATCCCATGATTCAGCATTGACTTCTGTTTCATTCCATTCAGGCCATAATGGTGCTAGACGAAATCGTTTTGCTTCAGGTCTAAATCAAATTCACTCGATCAAGTATTCAAACTTCTCGACAAACACCAACTTATCATTGAAATCTGTCGATGAAGACAAACGATGGACTCTATTCGATGAATTCGGTTTTAAATTTCGTCCATCATCATTGGTACTACTGAATTTCGAAGTATAATGAACTAATTTAGCGACTATTGAAAAATATTTTAGCGGATCATCGTGTGATGAGTTCAATTTAGACATCATTGGATTCATATTCTTTGTTGTATAGAAACGAAATTCTCAAGTAACAAAAATGAAATGAAACAAACTCAAATCGATGAACAGCAGGGAGTAAACAGTAACCTAGCGTCCTGTTTGCAATTTTCATTCGAAGAGAAAGAATAACGAAATACGTCTATTATGATTTCTTTTATTACGAGAAAAAAAACACATGATTATATCATCGGAGTGATTTTTAACATCATGACCGAATGCGCAGTGATATTTGGTGAAGTATAATTGCCGGTAAATGTTCCTAAATCTTTATGTTGCCAAAGATCTCGAACAATAGCTGGCTGATTGACAGCAAAATCGATATCGTTCCATTGAACAGTAATCGGTTCACTTCCATTATCGACTCGATTGAATAAAAGAACAGCTTGTGAACCATCGGACAGTGGTCCAGCCCATATTTCAAGTTGAGATATCGATGTTAAACATTCCCCAGTCTTTTTATTACGGATTCTTCCATCGATTGAATCGAAATGCCAGGCTTGATTATCATCGTTAATACATGGAAATGCATTGACATTCGATTCATACAAATTAAATGCATCTAAACTATAAAAAAAGACAAAATTTCTACAGAATCATCTTGAATGAATACTCACCATCTGTTATTCAACTGTGAAACAATTGTTTTCTCCTCACCATTGAATGTCCATTGTTGATTTTTACCTTGACATGGCGCTTGAGGATCATGGATTCGACATTGACTTAGAATAATGTTAATCGTTCGAGTAGTTTCACAGTTTTCGATTGATAGACAACGATTATCATATGATGATCGAATTGATCCATCTTGAGAATTATATAACCATTGAAAGCGTTTTGGCTCAATACTTGCTACAGATGATGCACAATCGGTAACGATGACGTTACTCGTTGCATCTGGTATCTGCGATCTTTGAAATGCAACTTTCTTTCCTTGTACACCGAGTTTATCTTGATTGACAGCGATGACTTCTCGATTTGTAAGAGTATTAAATGTTGCATTGCTCATCTTACTAACATCACAACCAATCAACAATGGTGCTTTACTAATCGACCAAAGTGAAAAATGAGCAACATATTCTTCATCAGTCATTCCACCATTACCCACTTCCAACGCTACAACGAGATTTTATAATGAGAATCTTTCAAGAGTTGTAAAGATGAAACGTACTATCTGGATCGTTCCAACCACCTGGACCAGCATATTGAGCAAATTCATTATTCTAAACAAGAATAAATATTTTATGTTGAATTCAAATTCACACACTAATATTACAATATCAATATTGCTTAACATCGATTTCCAATTATCTCGAATATCACCTGTTGTTCTCCAACTGTTTCCTACTATTGAAGCCCATTTGGCTGGTGTATCGACACCCCATTCTAAATGACGATTCATTCAATATGAAATAGAAATCCGAATTAAAGATTTACCACACATCGAGAAAAAGATGGGTCTTCCACTAGCATTCAAAGCATCTCGCATTGGTGGATATCGAACTTCTGGCTTGGTTCCATCATCATTACAATTATCATATTTCAAATAGTCGACTTTCCATGATGCATATGTATTAGCATCCTTAGTTTCATTATATAAGGAACCAGGACGACCAGCACATGTTTTATATCCAGCATCTAACAACACGATGATATTGATTCATACGAGAATTTATGTAACATGAACGATTTACCTGAGTAGAGACCGAATTTAAGGTTTTTCGAATGAACATAATCAACTAGAGCAGCAATACCACTTGGAAAAGCCTTAGGATCAGCTTGAATGGTACCATCTGCATCTCGACTTACTTGCCAACAGTCGTCCATATTAACTTTAATTAGAAAAATAATTCTAAATCATTGTTAGAAATAAGTGAACAAACCATATTCATAACCAGCATCACGTAAACCCGATGAAGCAATAATATCAGCAGTTTGTTTGATTAAATTTTCATTGATATTACATCCAAAATGATTCCAACTGTTCCAACCTTTTGACAAAAAATTAATGAAGAATTATATAAAATTAAAGGATTTTGCATACCCATTTGTGGTTGAAGACCCAAACCATTGTTCAATTGATAGGAGATGCGACAAAAAATAGCTACTACACATATTTTAAATGCAAGCATGTTATTTTGGTAAAGCGAAAAACGTGGAAAAAGAACGACTAAGTAAAATTACCATATCACCATACAAATGTGTGGTGAAGCATTGAGTATGAATAGGGCAAAAGAAAAAAATAAAAACGTGCATGTTTATTAACCAATCAGTGTGAGAGGTGACGATTGATAGAATACTTTATTATGAGCAAGTTATATTTTACCCATTTTGTGAGTTTCTTAATTATCAATCGATAATTAATGATGTTGTTACTAATCAAATCACTTCATGATTTATCATTGTGATCTCTAGTTTGGGATTGTTGATTCGTGTTTTATTCCAAAAACATTCGAATAGTTTATCTATGATTTTTGTCGTAAGAAAAATGAAATCAAATAAACGCCTTCGAATGATGTATAATCAACATCTATTTATTGTCTCGAAAGTCACTTTTTCCTAATGATTCATACATGTTTATCTGCTTTAACGAAATAGACATATTTTCCCGAAGACTATTAATATTAATCAAATAGTTTAAATCAATAAAAACTGAAAGTTCATTGTCTTAAACACTATGAAAGAAGAAATCGTATTGAAAGTGTTTTTCTTATAAAAATTAAATGTATAAATGAAAAGGTTGATTTTCGTGATTAAATGTTTTTTGAAAAAAAATATCTTGATTAGTTTCTAGTGGCAATGTAGAAGTCCATGATGTGTATTTCAATGTTATTTTTTCTGTAATTCAAACGGCAACATCGTCGATCCGGGGAATAACTCTTTGATATCGTTGATCGAAAATTCCAGATCGATCGACGTTCGATCATTATCTAATCCAAATAATTCGTACATATCTCTATTCTCAAGTGGAATATGGAATAATTTTAAAGCTTCTTCGATGACATTTGACATCAATATTTCTTCACTACATGGTAAGATTATTGTTTGTTCAGAACACTTGATTGAGCATTGCATTGATGCATTTGACTTCATTTCAAAACGAAATTCAATTTGATCTGAATCAATATCTTGCAAGGATAGTTGACCGTCATCAACTTCTGAATTATCAAGAAATAAACAATAGTATTGATTATTAATCATCAACAATTGTGTGGCAATCATTTGTAAACGTTGGATAATCATTGAATGTGAACATTTGAATTGAACCGATCGATTATCATCTATCTTCTCAACTGTAACCGTTATTGGTAAATTTTCATTTGTTAATTTCAATTCAACAGTTGATTCAACTTGTAAAGCTGCTAATTGAGCATCTTTTGATGGAATGAAATCATTAGCATAGAGAAGATTCGATTGAGAAACATCAATTGAGTTTTCTTGAATAATATTATCGATAATAGCCGAATTGACATATCGTTGTTGTTCGATTGTAGCTTCATTTTGAATCTTAACTAAATAAGTTTCATTTTCTTTGACAAGAAGAAATTTCGATTGCTTCGAATTGGATAACATTTCATTGGACTCAATTATTCGTTTGGTTTGTTCAACAGCTAAATATTTGTAGACTTCAATTGATTTGCCTGTTAATTCTAATAAATGTTCAATAGTCAAATTTTGATCAGTTAAAGGTATTTTCAATCGTTCTTTATCATCATATTTAATTATTTCAACGGAATTTGTTATTTTAAAATGAATTGATTGATTTTTTTCATCGAGATAAGAAGTTAACGATTGTTCGAGTTGTTCATCAGATAAATCCAATTGTGTTCCATCATCCAAAACAAGAGAACAATCATTAATCGAAAGATTATCGAGATTTAATTGTTGAAATATATTTTCATTGGTGAATATCGATGAAATTTGTGTTGATTTTAGAAGATAAATCGATGATTGTTTTGAAATCGAAGAGAAGCAAACTTTTGTGACAAGATTTCTATCAATAATATCAATCGATTCACATAAATTCGAGTTGATTATCGAGAGGATCGTTTGATTTTCATCAAGAATTGCGGTATCTTTTGGTTTTATGAATGCATAATCGATGTCCGTTGAGTTATGTAAGATTTTCAACCAACTATTTATTTGTTGCCATTGCGTTGTTGGATTAAACAAATAATTATCGCCGGTAGATACGGTTAATTTGCAAAGATTATCTGTTGAACCTGTTTCGATAACATGAATCGAAGTATTTGTATTGATATTTTCGATAAGTTGACCGTATTCATTGAAAAAACAGAGAAGAATATCTGTTGGTAAAGTTTGTAATTGATTCTCATCGATAAAACGATGAATAAGAGTCGAAAAATTTGTTTGTGTTGTAACAAAATATTCGAATGTTTGAGTTCTAAAATGAAATTTGATGTGAATTAATGATTGTTTGTCAATGATACGATATTCTTGAGATGCTTTTTCGGGTAATTGATAATTGTTTGTGGTAATATCAATGAAGATTTCATCGTTATCGACAATTCCAAATGTATTTAAATCATATTGGTTTTTATTGAAAAAATCTTTTAATTTTTCGGAAAAATTCGCAAGTTTCCAAAAATATGATTTCACTTCGTTATTTGGAAGTCTAACGGAAAATTTCGATCCTATCGTCGTATTCGTAGTTTGAGGGTGTTGTCGATAGTTTTGTATCTGTTGAATGAATTCGATTGTTTCACATGGAACTAATTCTACATTGATTTTAAATAAAACCGGATAATTATTCTCAGTTTTCGACGTTGTCGCCGTCGCCGTCGTTATCATCGGTGTTGTTGTTGTTTGTTGATCATTTGTATTTGATATTCGAAGTGTCCAGTCACCTGTCTGTTTAGTTTCATCATCATTCTGATGATTTTCTTCAGGTAATGGATTCAAATATAAATGAAAACGGTTTGTTTGTTTATCTGATTGTTCATCGGATGTAAAATCTTCTTTCCATAGAATCGTTTGTTTAACTTCGATATTTAATTTTTTCTCCTGAAGTTTTGATCTCAAACGAATTAAATGAATACTTAAATCGGCATAATGTTCACATTTAATTTCTTGTGGCAAAAACGAAAGAATTATATTTTCAATTGCTAATAAATCACATGTGTTAGTCAATGATCGAGTCGATTGTTGCGCGAGCATATCTTGACTATCTCGTAAATCATTGAGAAATTCTGTTATTTGTTGAATTTTCGATTGAATTTGTTGAGGAGTAACATCTTGATCATCGTTAATTGTAAGAAATTGTTCGAATTGCTTATTTAATTCTTCATTTAATTGTCTATCAATCGATGCACGAAGTAATGGTAAAACATTCGTAAATAAATATTGAAAATCACTACTCGATTGAATATAAAGTCTCAAAACATGATCAATATAACACAATTGGAAATCTCGAATTTCATATTGTTCAAATTGTTGAATAAGTTCGTTATTTGTGTCCATTGTATGAACAAATTCATATAAATGTGTTGCTGATAAATCATTGGGATCGTTATTTAAAGTTGATGCAATATGTCTTAAAATGGTATGAGCTCGATAAAGTTTATCTAAGAAAATATCTTTTAAATGCGACCATTGATTGTTAATTTGTTCATCAGAAAGTGATTTCAAATAAATATCTTTGAGATCTAAATCATTGATATCTGTTGTTGTTCGTATTTGTTTTGTATGACATTGATATTTTTGAATAATGTGTTTGTAATTAATTTGACAAAGTAAGAAATTATTTCGTAGAATTTGCGATTGAGTATAGGAAAAATGAAAGTTTAATTGCGAATTTACTGTTAAAAAGTAATCATTTTCATTATTAATTCGACTTGAAAGACATAATTGTTTGATTTTGAAATGGTCTTTAGCATTTAATGTAATAACACCTGTATTTTCATTTGCTACTTGCAAGATTGAAACAGTTTTCGTTGTGAATTGACTTAATAAATATTTCAATGTATTATCGGAATAGTTTTCATTCGAAGCTATTTGTTTGTCGAGAATATCTAATAAATCATTGTGATAATCAATTAAAACTCTATAGACAAAAGACAAAATGAAATCTTAGAACGAGAGATTGATTTTACTAACCGAAGTATACGCATAATAATATCTCCTTCATCATGATTCTCCGTTGTAACAAGATAATTGACAGGTGTCTCATCAGAAATTTTGTAGAAACGTTGTGTTTCATCGCAAGCACCTGGTCGAATGAGACCATCAGCAAATGAATGATACTCGTTAACTGCTTTGATACCATTATCAATAATTGTTCGATGAGTTTTATTTTCATTTTGATATTGTGAATGATTGAAATATTGTTGTCCACGTTCATAAAGTGTTTTTAATGTAATTTCAGTGAATTCATCTCGTTCAATTAATTGTGTATATGTTTGATGTAAAAGAAGATAAAATTGACTGAGATCATAAATAGAATTTGTGATTGATAGAAATTCAAACGAATTTAAAATATGTTTTAAAACTTGTGGATTGAACTCAAAAGTATTTAAACTATTTAATTCCTTTAGAAAATGTCGATAATCGATTATTAAAGGCATACAATCAATGAAATCTTGAAGAGTTTGTTGAACTTGTGATTGAAGATTAATTTGATTGATGTATGTCTTATAGTCCGGTAATTTTCGTTCAACAAATTGAAAAATTTGACTATTAAAATCTTGTTCAGCTTGATATTTTTCTTCGAGGGTTCTGTATACAGGTTTTATCCATGGTTGTTGTTCGAGTGTTAAACGTGCCATTTGTTCACAACAACGCGTAAGAATTATACATGCATCATTCAAATTTGTTTGAACAGTTAGAAATTGATATGTTGCCAATAATCGTGTACAAGTAAATTGACAAACTTTAGTACGAGTATTATTGCCAAGTATATAACCATTAATAGCGTGTTGTGCATAAATTGGACCAAATAAAGTTTCAGCAGAGTTGTCAAATAATAGAAGATGCCATGCCTATTCAAATAGAAATAATCAAGAAGAAGCTTAGTCATAAATAAATTTACTAGTGCACCAAACGTTGAAAAGTAAACAACATAAATGGCGGGAACATTAAACGGAGTGGCTCGGCCACCATGTGAAAATTGTAATAACTCTCCATTTTGTGAAAGAATGCAGCCACAATCGTAATGAACACCATGCTCTTCAATAGGATTTTCCGCAGTTGATCCAAATCCTATGTATTAAATTCAAATGACAAACATCGTTTTTCGAATGCAATTCAATAGTTTTATATTTACCATAGGTATGTTGTGAAATTAATGGTTG
>ERZ778024.511-NODE-511-length-65109-cov-57.308113_pt1 | contig 65109 bp, 66 predicted proteins | sample MGYA00375754_ERZ778024 | MGnify/ENA primary metagenome ERZ778024 (study PRJEB29350, sample SAMN05389827) | bioreactor metagenome | isolation source: Thiocyanate bioreactor | place: South Africa: University of Cape Town | collected 2014-02-18 ...
TGTTGTTTTTGTACATGAATATACCTTATACTGTTGACCAATATGTTCGGAACGGCTAAACGTTGAACATTTTGTGATAAAATATCAGCAGTCTAAAACAAATCATTGATCATATCGTCAAAGACAAATTTTAAAATCTTACTTCGTTATAAACCGAGCTTGTTGACGGCCGGGTAGGTGCCGAAGGATTTGATGAATAATCATAGTATAAATAGAGTCGTGTTTGTACTGCAAAAGATGCTGTTGTTGTTTCAGTAACAAGTGTTGTAGCTAAGAAAAAAAGGTAAAATAAGAAATTAAATGTACAATGGCATCTCATGTCAAACCTTCAGTTATTGAAGTCGATTGTTCAGTTCCTATACAAGTAAAAGAACAAAAATCAATAGTTATTTCATTATGTAAACAAAAGAAATACCTGTTTCAACTGAAGTTTCCTCGGTCAAAGTTGTGTCAAGTGATGTTATTGTCGTAGTGGCAGACGAAGTTTCTGTTGACGGATTTGCACTTGTTTGTGTAGCAATAGTGGATTGTTCAGCTGTTGTTACATAGATTGTTTCAGTTGATTCAGTTTCAGTAGCTATAAATATGCAATACAACGAGTGAAAGTGCTTCTTTCAATTTTTTCTTGTTCTCTTTTGTTCTTTTTCATTTGTCGAGAGTCTTTTACTGAGATCAATGTTATTAAAAACTGTTTCTTTTGTTCTCTTTTGCATAAACAATATGAACTTATTTTTTTTAAATATATAGAAAGACTGAGAGAAATTCTACTTGAAAAAAAAATTGAGTTGAAAAAGAAAAGGTTGAATGGTTTTTTGTTTGTCTCAGTGAAATTCAAAAAAGAAGAATACGTACTTTCACCACTACCATCGGCTGTTACCGATAATAAACCAATAGCCCAAGCATTGGCATTGGCATCATTGAGGATTAAATCGTCATCAAGATCAGACCGATTAGTTGATACTGCTGCAGTTAACTGTTCGATATTAACTGATGATGTTGTTGTTGTTATTGTTGTTGTTGTTATTGTTGTTGTTGCTGTTGTTGATGAATTGATCGATGATGCATCACGTTTAAGTCGATCTTTTTTCGGTTCTTGTTTAAGTGATACGGATAAAGACGGTGCAACTAATTCAGTACTAGCCAAACGATAGCCTTCAGCGATAGGCTGAATTTTATTTTTTGTTGCATCAAGCGGAGGTTGAAATCGTGTATCGGTGTCGTCATTATTATCCGTTGCTGACAATTCTCGTATTGTTCCAGTTAAGTCTGAGTATATTTGTTCATTATAAGCATTTGACCAAACATTATTTTTGACATTGGAACCTAAATCATTTTAATCTTTTGTATGCTTTTTACTTAACGAAAAACTTCTAAGTTTGTTGTTGTTCAATTTCTGTCTGAGTACCACTTTTTTTTTTACTTATATTATTCTCTATACTCTACAATTATCTCCTATTCAAAGAGATATTGTGAGAACGAACATAATTATATGTATATATGATTTGAAAACAGTATGTTCGCTTTGATACGATGGTCTTACCTGTGACAAAATTGAATAAATATATAATCGTAATTGCAAAGAGAAGGCGGGACTTGATCAGTGATCGCATATGTTGCAGAGTCATGATCTGTCTAATGAGAAAGTAAACAAAATATTTTTATCGATAATATTGACTATTAGAGGAAAAACAGATGAACTGATTTGACTGGTATAAAACCGAAATGAAAGGAGAAAAATAAATGATTACTTTGCATATATGAAACAAAAAAAAGTCTCGTTCAAGAATAAAAGAACAATGAAAAAAACACCAAAGAGAAAGTAAGCGATAGTTTGAGAGACAGAGAGAAATGAAACGAAACGAAAAAAAAATTGAGAGATTTTGTGTATGTGAAACTGCTTGTTGAATCAAACTGAATATAAGAAAATGACGAAAAGAAAAAAATTGAAGTAGTAGAAGAAGACGATGACGACGAAAAAAAATTTCCTCTTTCTGTCACTGTTGTTTCTCTTCTGCGATTTGATTTGTACACAAATGTATACTTCATTGCATAGAGCGTGAGCGTGTGTGTGCTATTTCGCCTGCGCACACTTGTCTACTGTTTATCCAGCTCACAGAAAAAAAATGCCTCTTGAAAATTCGTCCGACTATGAAAACAAAAGATTGTGTTAGGCGACTTAGCTCTTCAGTTTACGGTTCCCATAGATGAAATCTTTCGAAATTGAAAGAAAAAAAACATAGATGACTGTAGCCACTTGACACCTACATTTCGAATGCACTGATGCAAAAGCAAAAGTTTAATAATATTTTCTTTCTCATTTGCGATTTTTTGCGAAACAAACATGAATAATACGGCATTTTTTTTTAACTTGAAAAAGAACATTTGCTTACTTACCCCCCTATGTAACTTATGTTGTTGTTTTTAACGTCGGTTTAATGAAAACATGACAAAACTCGTTAGTAAGACTTATTCAAAGAAAATTGTCTACTCGTAGTTTTTACTCCAATAATTTGTGCCAATGATTAAGTCAATAAATGATGTTCAGTGAACACATTTAGTCACGTACGCAAGATTTTATTAGGTACCTTTTTTTCTTCTCATACGATTTCGATTCTGTTAAAAAAACGGCACAGTTTGTTGTCATTGATGAAAACCTAGATGATTTTTATTGAACACAAGAGAAGTCTATTAAACGCTGAAGATTATTCTTCTATTCAATATATGTCGATTGAACAATCAGTGATTCACTTTTACGACATACACTTATGATTGTATGTATGCATGTAATGGTTTCAAGTTGAATTATTCGAAAGATTAGAAGATATTGTACGTTTGAGAAAAAAAAAAAGAACGAAAGTACGTGTCGACTGACATAGTAATCATAATAACAAGAAAAAAGAATCGATATAAAATCAGTCAATCGACCCTCTTGAAAAAGCAATTTTCAATTTTCGAACAAGAAAAAAAAATGTTCAGGATAAAAAATTTTTTTTTGCTTCTGCACTACGTACCAAAAATCAGTACAAGGGATTAGATGTCTTTATACGTATAATCTCTTTTCATATTAAATCAATACGTAGAGAGTCATGCTACGACCTTGAGCACCTCTAGTGCATCCGAGACAGTACGATTCTTTTTCCTACATGAAAAGAAAAAAAGAAATCCCAAAAAAAAACGAACGATACACGGAAGAACAGCATTTTGAAGTCTGTAGCAGTTAATGTCATAAGTATGTTAATAGAATGGAATAAAATTATGCGTATTTATAACTGTCCATGAGTATTAAACGTTGTTCTTCTAGTTTCGAGAGAAAAAAAAATGTTTCGAATTTATGTTTGTAAGAAAAAAGTGCAACAACGAAGCGGTAGAAGCTAAAATTCACAATCAACATTTCATGATTAGTTTCGAATACATTCAACAACAATAACAACAACAATGTTGCAATCCAATCCTGACTTTTCTCCTTCTCTCGTTAAGGGTTTATTTATTCACTGTGGTCATTGCCATACAGTAGTAACAATAATCTTCTTCTTCGTCCTTTTTTTTGACACGGGTGTCATATTTTAAGTGCACCCGAACGACAAGATTGATTGACTTTCAAAATACTCTCTTCTATTTTTCTGCCCCACTGAGCGAGTAACCGCCATCAACTCCGGCGAAAACAAAATTTCGAATTGTGTTTTGAGAACAAAAACTATTTCTATATTATTCGTTTCGTATACTTAATTGTCACCTCGATATACAATATGCAATTTTAACTTCAATACATGTGGGTAATCTATGCATTGGTGCAAACAACGATCAAATATCTCAGTTTGAATAACAATATCGAACTCCTGTTCGTTGTCAGTTTATTAGTTATGATCTGATTTCTCTATTTGACATTGAGAATATTGTAAAATTATACATGATAAACAACAGTAAAAACAACAAGAACGTTTTTTTTGGTTATGAGTTGGTTCGTTTAGAAGATATTATTGAAAAGCTAGAAAAGAAAAATAAATGTCAAAGAAATGAATTTCAACTATTCTCATTCATACCGAAAATAAACCGGATGGATTTGAATTGGCATTTGCTTATGGCATTTGTAGATTTGGATTGAAAAATTCATTTGAACCATCTGGTTCATTTAATGGATCGTGAAATGCCGTTTCGACATCTTCATTACCAATGATTGAGTCTAGTTCATGTATTGGATCGTAATTGGGGTCTGCTGGATTCGTTGAAGGAAGATTGTCATCGAGATCATTGAAAAATGAACTATCGATTGATGGTTCAGTTTCGTTGCTTGGATTTGAAGGATTATTAGGATTCGATGACATGCCATCAGTTGGCATTTGAGCACGAGGTAAATGCCAAAGACGTTGAGTTGGCGCGCTGGGTCTGAAAAAAAAACAATGTAAATTTCTTTTCTATTCGAAAAATAAAATGTAATTACGGTGTCGGAGCTGAAGGACCAAATAGACCAGCCATCACAGCAACGGCAGTAATTGCCGCGGCTAGACCTGCTATACCAGCTAGAATGCCAATATAGACGGGCGTTAATCGAGTTGGAATAATCGTTGTTGTTGTTGTTGTTGCTACAAAAAATTATTATTATTATTCTCAAATGAATTCAAACATGAAAACTTACGAGTCGGTTGTTCTGTTGTTTCATCCGTTGCTAGAAAGGAAAATTATTTTCAAAAATTCAATCTATTTATTTGAAATAACACATACTTTCACCACTACCATCCATTCTTATTTCGAGATTATATAATTGTTTACTTAGATCTTTGATTTCATCATCGCTTAGCAACATGCCATCGTCAGTGTCATAACTCGGCTCATTCAACACTCGTCTACCAAGATGACCAACTGAATGATCAATGAGTACTGTCGATGATTTCACTGTTGTCGTTGGAATTCGAATGCTAGTTTTACACGCTGGAGATGATGAATTACATGGAAGAGGTTTTTTCGATTGTTCACGTATCATCATGAATCCTTCATTGATTGGATTCGTTTCGCTGATTGCATTTTCTTTGTGTTTTAACGTAAGATCTTGTATCAAGTTCGACCATGATTTACTGGAAAGACTTTCCGTTGATAAATGATTAATATGACAAATAACTACAATAAAAATCAATTGAATTTACATTAAAATTGGAAAAAAAACAAAGTATAATTAACTACCTGTGATTAATATCAAGAATTTCATTTTTGTTTTCTTCTAAAAAAAAGAAAATAGAACTATGACTTAATAACTCTCTTTATTCAAATTAAAAACTATATTCGGTGAGGTTAAGAAAAGAAAAAATAGAATTCAACTCTCATTTCGTTCTTTCCCATTGAAAGCCGTTCGAATAAATGCGAAATATTATTTTTTTTATTGCTTGTCCTTTTGTTGACTAATTTAACCATGCCTTTCCGCCTTCGGATATTTCTTAATCCATGACCACATAGCAACATATCAACTTTCTATTTATTCTGGAAGGAGAAAATATATCTTTTTCTACCTGTTATTTCATTTTTCTCATTCGAAATTGTGAAATTAAGTCGTATAAAAAATGTTTCCTGCTCCGAACTGACAAATTGCGTCAGAAAACAAATATAAGCGATAATTCCGTAGGTGTTACAAAAACAGAAAATTTTTTTTTCGATTTAAGTACAAATATTTATTAATGGATTTGTCTGAATAAACAGTAGGTATATAGATGTACGAAGACTGAAAGCGATTTTTAAAAATGTACTTCATCAGAATCTTCATGACCAATAATCGCATCCAATTCATGAATTGGATCATAACTGTCTCTTAGTATGTCGAGATTTTCAAAGAACGGCCTGTCAGTTATTTTCGATAAAGACCAAACATCGTTTGTTTTCTCTTGAGAACGACGAGATCGATAGACTTTCAATAGAAAAACAAAGACAATGATAATTAATAGACCAATAAAACCAGATAGAACAGCAATGACAATCACTTCCCATGACGAAGAATTCGAACTGATTGAATTATCTTTTGAAATTCGACAGAATTCATCTGTATAACTGATCATTGGGTTTTCTGTATTAGCAAAACATTCACATCGACTAACATTGTTCTGCGGTATACATACACCACGAACTGGATTCGTACCACATAAACTACACAAATTGATTAGATAACATGAATCCACGGTAGTATTCACGAGAACTAAAAACTGATATCGAGATAGGAATCAATGAAATTGATGATATACCTAAGTCACTGGTTTCACCATTTCCACATCGATTAATAGAATACAATCGAATGCCTTTGAAAGATGAAACGACATTCGCTAGAACTTGAACAAGATTGGTCAATATTGAAATGTTATTATCTGTGAAAAACGTGAAAAACACGTCGGAGGTCGTCGAAGACTTCGGACATCTGAATTACAAATGAAAATTGATTTGTTGTTATTTTATTTTATTTGAATTAACATACTGAGCCGATGTTCTGTTATCAATAACTTGATATGGATAAGTAAAATTTTGATTGAATTGATCTAAAATCTAATTGAAATAACGTATCATATGGGAATAATCAGCAGTTGAGATTGAAAACTTACATTTGTTGTAATGTTCTGTGCATTCGAACAATCAATAGAAATTCGAAATATCGATAAATTAGAGAGAACTAAAAGGCAATAAATATGTCATAAAACGCTTTTTTTCTGTGAAAAATAATTATACTAATATCGGTAGGTTTGCTTGTCAACGTTTGTGTCTGTGTATACGTAGTCGACAGTTCTATATGAGATAAGATGAATTATTTTTGTTTGACTACAATCGGATTAAATGATTACCTGTTGTTGATTCCGTCGCTATTCAAATAGAAAGTCAAATAGATTGAATACTATATTTACTAAAATTCGTACTTTCCCCACTTCCATCCATTGTAAGATCAAATTTATCGAATTCATCGTCAATTCGAAACAGATTGTCGATTTTAATTGTTTGTTTTATGTTCGTCTTAATATTTTGATTATTATCCAGTAAGATAAAGTCTTCATCAGACGGATAGATTTCACTTGAACTCGCTTGTATTAAATACAATATGTGCAATAAAATAATGAAATACGAAAACATTTTTCTTTATCTAAAAAACTAACAATGTCAACCTTGATTTGATTGTTGTGATTTCTGATGAAAATAATTAATTTTCTTTAGTAAAGCATTTCGATGGATTCTATTTGACTAATGTAAAAACGAAAATTGGGTCATAAAAAAATGTAATCGAACATTCATTCTATCGATAAGAAGAGTTTAAGTAGATGTTTTGATCTCCGTGCGTACTGATTGAAAACGACATCCTTTGTCGCAAGGAAATCCTATTGGCTCGTACATTTTGCTAATCATTTGGTCAAATAACTTCAGACGAAGATAGACGACGAAAAGATTTTTATTATTCATAAGTAATTGGTTTTTGAAGTATGTGTGGAATATGCTTTAGCTTGCATACTGAAGTAAAGTCATTATTGTTTTTTTTGAGAATTTTCAATGTACGAAAAAGTTACTCTGTTCTAGTCGAGTTCGATTTCAATTGATTACAGTCAATTGAATGAACGTGGCCCAGATTTTCAAAATCAATATGGACCTATGTTAATCTCATCGAATTTCTATTTAACATTCGCTGTTAGTGTTCTTGCTTTACGAGGTTTTAAACAACCACAACCATTTATTGATGAACATGGAAATGTTCTTTTGTATAATGGAGAAATCTACCAAGGAGATTTTCAAGTTCGAGAGGAAAAAAAACGAAAAAAAAATGAATCGTTTTTTGTTTTTAAAGATAAAACTCGATGATAACGATGGTGTCGATCTATCTCGACAGTTGAAAGAATGTACGAATGAAAACGAAATCTGTCAATTGATATCATCGTTAGAAGGTTGCTTTGCATTTATTTATTTTCAAGTAGAAATTCGAAATGATTGTCTATAGAGATGATTCGATTTGATTTAGTTTAGAAACAAACGAAGAGTTTATACTATGGTCGAGATCGACTCGGACGTCGAAGTTTGTTAACAACGAATTTGAATTCAACACAATCGAATATGAAAATGATTGTGACTTCGGTTCGACTGAATGAACTAGTAAATTCCAATGGTTTCTTTGTTTTGAATATATAAAATCGACATTTTAGTCATACACAGAACTTGATGCGAATGTTCTCTATAAATTAACTATCAATGATTCCGAACAAACCTATCAGATCGATCAAATTCCGTATGGAAAACGTTCGATCAGTGAAATTCCATTTGATCCACCAGAAATCTTACTCAGTGAATTTGAATCATCATCTATCTTTCAAAATCTATCTCAAACATTCCTCGATCAGTTGCAATCGGCCGTTCAAAGACGAATTATTAATTTGCCAACACTTTGTCGACAATGTAAACGTTTAACTGACGATAATCTTCGTCCGACAAATGGATGTGAACATGCTAAATTAGCAATACTCTTTTCCGGTGGCATCGATTCGACTGTGTTAGCTGTTTTAGTCGATCGAATTCTACCGAAAAATGAACCCGTTGATCTATTGAACGTTGCATTCTTTTCCAATGTATCAGCACCGCCTGCTGATCGACAGACAGGTTTACAAGCTCTTACTGAATTGAATTCAAATCGACAATGGAATTTCGTTAAAGTAAACAAACAAAAAAAAGCAGCTGTCGAAGTTTGTTTTTTTTTTTCGTTTGAAATTCATAGATTGATATTAGTTTAAATGAATTACAATCCTATCGAGAGAGTACGATAAAAAATGTGATTTATCCATGTTCGACAGTACTAGACGATAGTATCGGCAGTGCACTTTGGTTTGCTGCTCGAGGCAATGGCGTTCTTCATCCAACTGATCAATCGTATGAAAGTCAAGCTGAAGTAAAAGAAAAATTCGATTTCGAAGATATCTACTTGAGTCTTCGTTAGGTCCTACTGTCGGGCTTAGGTGCTGACGAACAATTAGCTGGATATTCACGGCATCGAGCAGCATTTTCTTTAAGAGGTTGGCAAGCACTCGTCGATGAACTCGATATGGAAATCAACCGAATATCAAAACGAAATCTCGGCCGCGATGATCGGTAGATTATCTTCATCGAACACCAATTGTCAGCTCTCAATGTTCTTTTCTTTCAGTGTGATCAGTAGTCTTGGCAAAGAAGTTCGTTTTCCTTATCTCGATGAACAGTTAGTCGACTATTTGAAATCCGTACCAGTTTGGCATAGAGCTGATTTACGTTTACCGCGTGGTGTCGGTGAAAAATACCTTCTTCGTTATGTAGCTTGTCATTATTTGTCATTGGAAAAATCTTCGAAATATCCTAAACGTGCGATACAATTCGGCTCGAGAATTGCTAAACTTGAGAATCGAAAAGAAAAAGCATCCGATCAATGCTCAAGATTATCAACCAAGGAGAAAAATGACTTCGACGATGATGATTAACTTGTTTCTTTTTTCTCATTTCAATAAATATACAAGAATCAACAACTCATGTCTGATGAAAAAAAATAGGAAAGTAATTATGACCGAGTTAGACTATAGTTTATACATATGTGGTTGTTTTATTTTTTTTTTTATAAAAGCGAAATAAAGAAAGGAAATGACCATTATTGTACATAGCTGATGATAATTAAGAAGAAATACAACAACAAAAAACAACAACAACAACGAAGAAGAAAAAAAGAGAAAAGCAATTGAATACAAATGTTTCGCAGTCAGTTTGCTAATAAGAAGACAAAAGAATAAAAAATAAGTTTTAAAGAGATCTTCGAGAACGATAATACTTGTCTAATTGATGCAATAAGTATAGACGACGAAGAGATTTTGAAAGACACATTTACATATAATCAAATTTCTCCTTTTTTTCCTACGACAGAATGAAGAAGAAATAGATAAACGGTGTTGAATTTGCTTTTCTTGTTCACTGTAAAACAGAAAAAGTTCTTGTTGTTTTGGTTTTGTATATCTACACACGGACGGAAGATAAATTCGTTCGCGTGTTTGCATCAATATTCGTCTCTGAATGTTCTTTGTTTTTGTGAAATATTTTTTAAATGACAGCGAACAAATGCAGAGAGAAGAAAAGAGAAGAGAGAAAAAAACAAACAAACAAACGTATCAATGGGTCGTTTTTAAACGCAATCGAACAGAATTGTAAATCAAAAAGAGAAAGAAATTTTGAATGCGCGTTTAGAAAAGATATATTCACGCAACTACTATATATGAAATTCGAAGAAAACGAAAAAGAAAATAGAATTTAAACAAGAGAAACATATCAATCGCCGGGATGTTCAGGACATGAACGGTTAATACGAAACCAATTGTCGATACAACTAAATACAAAATATTGAAACGATAATTGTTTTCATTGAAATTTAAATTTCAACGAACCTTTTATGATAAATACAAAGACAAGGTAACCGAGCAATTTTCTGTCCTTCAAGTAAATCGTCGAGACATATAACACATTCGCCTTTGTCTTCCGTTAGCGTATCTTCTACAACAAAAAACGATCTTTGAATGAATCGAACAAAAATAATAAAATTCGATAACGAACCATTATAATCTATTCGAGGTTTAGATAGACATTGAAGTATATGTTTATCGAATGAATCACTTGGGATAGTTTTATTACATACAGGACATGGAACATCACGAAGTGCGATTAGAATACGTTGTAAACGTCGACGTGCACGTGGAGACTCGTCGTCTGAACTTTGATCATCGGATTCGTGTTCAAGTCCGACATAACGTAGGAGATTGAAATTGAATGCCGATGGTACAGGATCAGCCGTGTTCGTTGATGTTGTTCGATGTCGATTGTGATTCGACGATGTTTGACCGAATATGCCTGGAAAATGTTGATGTCCACTACTTGAACGATGACGATGAGATTGGGAATGCTGATTTGAACTATTCGAATGTGCTCGAGGATGGGCAAGATTTGTTGTTGAACCAGTCGTCGTTGTTCGATGTGCTGTTGTCGATGATGACGATGCCGACGACGGTGGAGTTGTTAAACGTCCACCCATATTTAAAGCTCTTCTTGTTTTAGTATTTCAAGTCAAACAAAACGTTTTATTTTTATTGTTGTTATTGTTTCTTTTCTTGCTGGATGAAATAAACTAACGAACAATTATCAACATATCTAAATGAAACGAATAGAAAAAACTTCCGACTTGTCAGATGTATGACGACGAAAAAGAAACAAAACACAAAAGTCTATATTTCTACTAACAGACAAATAATCAACAAATAAACATCATACGTCTATCCAACGAATACCTTTGACATGTGTCGACATCTCAATCGAACGATATTGGTGTTTGAAAATATCCAGCAGAAATGTTCTCTTGCTTTTTCAATATTCTTCTCTTCTCTCACTCACTGAACCATGCAATACGAAATGTCTCATTATTCAAGATATTGATCACGAAGAAACTAAGGTTTCATTACGAATCGAAATATTAAAAAAAAACGAAATTGCATTCATAACACGCATGTTTTTTTCGCTCGCTCTCTCTCTTGTTTATTAATTAATTGTCATTTTGAATGAAACGCGGTAAACTACGATGTCTTTTGAGACTTTTGAAATCTCGCCGGTTGAAAACTTGCGATTATTTTGTTATTTTAACTCTTGCTTTTCTTACGTCTTTTTCGGCTTTCACGCTAACATTATATTATAATTCGGGCTATGTGTTTATATTCCTTAACTATCTCACAAGAGGCAGAACAGGTCTAGGTGGAAGTCCAACATTTATTCCTGTGAATACAGCTAACGATTATTATCCAAGGGAGTTCAAAGGCAAATCACAATCGGTTAAGTACGACACTTATATTGTCTATGGAGATTTCAATTTTCGAAAAAGTGAAACATTAACTTATCGAAAGCAAACCTATTCGGATAATATCGAAATTCTATTTCGATTTCCGCGCATAGCTCCTATTTCATCGTTATTATTAATTTTTCATAGCTGTCATCATACAGCGTATGATTGGTTTGAAACGCCTGAACGACAACGCATTATCGGTGCGGCTATCGATCTTGGTTATGGATGTTTAGTTTTTCAATCGACTAATAACATAAGTCGATGTTGGTCGAATAATGCAGATATTTATGAAAATAAAGATGTACAAATGGTTGTAAAAGGACTCGAAAATTTCTATAAAGATTTTCCAATTCTCGGTTAGATTTTCAAAAATATTTTTTTTTTCTTAAATGTTTTTTGTTCTTAAGTTTCATTACCACGATACACATTCGGCGAATCCAGTGGTGGCATGTTTTCCAGCATATTCGCTATAAATCATTTCTATGAAATTCAAGCACAGATTCTATTTAATTCAATTATTCTTCCAGAAATTTTGTATACTTATATCAAACCAAAAAGTTATCCAACAACTGTTTGGATACATGTAAGTCGAATAATTAGAACGATTCACAAATTGAAAAAAAAACTCCTAGATGTTACGCGATATTGAATTTGCTTCCGAAGAACGGATTAATATTTCCAAACAAATTTTTAATGAAAATCAAATTTTATATAATTCATTTCCAATCGAACCTATTGCAATTTCTCGTACGACATTCAATGAACGAATACCAAGTGTACTTAGTGAAACGTCACATTTTCTTTTCTATCGTTTACAACAACGTAATTGGATGAATTTTTACGATTATTTAGCGTTTAATCCACGTCGACAATTATCATGGAAAACATTTCTATTTCCTTCGACTGCTCCCTATTCGAATGGTGATAAAATGTTGAAAAATTTAAATAAAAATCATGATGTTATATGCGATCTATTGAATACAATCTATGGCGAACATGAAATCAGTTATGAACGATCTTTTGAAGTATTGATGTGGCTTCAAAATGTATATCGTTCTTCGTTGAATCGAACAGATTTGATTAAATGACTTTTGATTATTTATTGTCGATAGAATTTTTTTACTTTAAGTCATATAAAACAAAATTTGTCTTTCATCGAATATGTTGTAAATGATACTTTACACTGAGAGCGTCTAATCGATAAGAACAGAACGTATTAAAAGTTGAAAAAAAAATGTAAAAAATGTTTTCGTAAACCATGAGTTTCGTTTTTTTTCTCTCTCATCAAATGGGTTAATGGGTCAGTTACTGTGTTATAAAGGTAACGTTTCCTTGTGTCAATATAAGAGTATATATTTATCTCGAGTTTATTTTCTGCACAAATATTTAAAAAAAATAGAAAAGCGTGTAAAGTGCAGACGAAATAATTTGAATTTGTTTTCGTCTTTCGAACAAATCTCAGTTATAAAAAGCTTAGATTATTGATTCTTATCATTCAGTTATTCGAGATTCATTTTAAATGGCAAATAAAAACGTAAAACTTATCGGCGCTATTGATCAAGGAACATCATCGTCGAGATTTCTCGTAAGTGAAATTCAGTTTTTCTTTGGTTCGAATGAATTTTAATTTTAACAGATTTTTAATTCGACAAATCTCGACTTGGTCACCTTCTATCAAGAACCCATTCAATTATTCACACCCAAACCAGGATGGGTCGAACAAGACCCGAATGAAATTCTCGATAAAACGATTTTATGCATTGAAAAAGCAATCGAACAATTGACGACATTAGGCTTTCAAAAATCGGATATTCAAGGTATTGAAAAAGATAAATTTTAATTAAAATGCTTCTTGTTCTTAGTTATCGGTGTAACAAATCAACGTGAAACAACGATTCTTTGGGATAAATATACTGGCAAAGCATTGTACAATGCATTGATATGGTTAGATGCTCGAACACAAGAAACAGTCGATTTCCTTCTCAAACAATTTAATAAAGAAAAGAATTGTCTACAAGTAAATTGCAGTTCAATGAACTTGAAAGACGCTTTCGTCATTTGAATTACGTCTAGGACAGATGTGGTCTGCCGATATCAACTTATTTTTCGGCATTGAAAATTCGTTGGTTGATGGATAATAATGAAAATGTTCGAAAGGCTATCCAAGAAGATCGATGCATGTTCGGAACTGTTGATAGTTGGTTGCTCTATGTAAGAAATCTGTTGATTAGTTGAAGTTCTTCTTTTTAATTAACTGCATTCTACAGAATCTACTTTCAAATGGAAATAATCATGTTCATGTAACCGATGTTACAAATGCTAGTCGTAGGAATCGAATAACTTTCGAAAAGTGTTCTTCATTTGTTTGTTTTTTTTGTAAAAGGAACAATGTTAATGAATATTCGAAGTTTAAAATGGGATCCAGATCTTTGCCAGTAGAAAATCATTAGAAAAAAAACTCTCAATAAAAAGAATATTTTGTCTAGATTTTTCGGTATACCAATGGAAATTCTCCCGGAAATCAAACCATCATCGACTATATTCGGGTATATTAGTAAAGGTGTACTCAAAGGAATACCGATCGGAGCTGTAAGATTAGTTGAATTATTAATATGATTGCGATGAATTGTTTTACAGGTACTCGGTGATCAACAAGCAGCACTTGTTGGTCAAATGTGTTGGGCTAAAGGCACGGCAAAAAGCACGTATGTTGATACAAGATTTTTGCTATTAATTTTATCTTCAACGACATTTTCTTCTTTAGTTATGGTAGTTAAGAAAAAGACAAATATTTTCTCTTGTAATTCAATATGAAATTATTTGCTAGGAACTGGTTGCTTTATTTTGTACAATACAGGCAAAGATTTAGCTTTTTCAAAAAGTGGTCTTCTAACTACGGTTGCCTATAAATGGAATGATGAAAGTGCTGTTTATGCTCTTGAAGTACATTTCCTATCAACTAATTCGGATGAATATTATATTTCTAAATAGGGCTCGATAGCGATTGCTGGTGAATGCATTAAATGGTTGCGTGATAATCTTGAATTAATTGCGGATTCAAAAAGTTGTGGTATGTCTATGAATATTTTCTGCATGTTTTTGTTTTTCGAGAGCATTGAAAATATGATTTTCTGATTAATAAACAGAAACAATTGCTGCTTCAGTAAAAGACACCGGCGGTGTTTATTTTGTTCCCGCGTTTTCCGGTCTCTTCGCCCCGTATTGGCGACCAGACGCTCGAGGTAAAACTGTAGCTACTCCCTCGTCAATTCTTATTTTCTTCTCTCCGATTTGTTATTCTCAATCAAGGTTTGATTACTGGCATGACTCAATACACAACAAAAGCTCATATAGTTCGTGCTGCTCTCGAAGGTGTTGCCTATCAAACACGAGAAGTACATTTTTTTTGATTGTCGAGATTTAAATTCTAGGATTTTGTTTTCGTAGATTATCGATGCGATGTCAATTGATAGTGGTGTTCGACTTTCGAAATTAAAAGTCGATGGTGGCATGGCAAACAATAAATTATTTCTTCAAATGCTCGCTAATATCGTTGGTATAAATGTTACGACGCCAGATCTTTTCGAAACGACGGCACTTGGTGTTGCTCTTGCAGCTGGAAAAGCGAAAGGAATCGATTTGTTTCAATTAGAAGATGAGCATGAATTTCAAAGTCATTTGAATGCTTACATTCCACAAATCAGAGGAAAAGGTTAGGCAGAAACGAGAGAAACTTCATATTGAAAGATTCTTTTTTTTGTTGTTTTCAGAACGTGAGGATTCTTATTCAGCTTGGAAAAATGCTGTAGAGAAAACGTTTGAATACGGATCGAAATCTCAACGTGGCTTTCAATTTCAATATCAATTGAATAATAATCAGGGTATATCATCGAAAACAATTAAATGGTTTACAGTTACCGGTTTTCTCGGTGTTTTATTTTATATGGTTGCACGCCGTCATTAACAAGAATTAAACAAATTGTTCTTTTCTCTCTTCTTTTTTTTTAATATAAATATAAATAAATTTCTTGTCTCTTGATAATACTAACTAGTTGACGATTTATTTCCTACGCACGAGATATATTTAGAAAATTGAATTTTCTTTTATGAACAATTATTTTTCATACTATAATGATTGATTGGTTTGACCCTATTATTATCAGTATATTGAGCAACAATTATGACAAGGATGTACTTGAAAAGAATGATCATTTCTCAGTCTACTGACGTTCTATGAAACTGTTTTTTTTTCTTCTTCTTTATTACCGTTATTATTATTATTATTGTGTGCTTGATAGAAGTAAAGAGACAATTTGTTTTGTGACTACGCATGTTTTTGTTATACTATTACTCGCGCTTTATGATCGCCGTGTTAAATGAAGGAAAACGAGGCGGACATTATTGTTGATCTACGATGAGATTTACGTCTTTTTCTTATCTATTACAAAAAAAAAGAAAGAGAGAAGAGAAGAAAAAAAAGAGTTTTGCTTCACCTTTACTTTCTCTTTCTCTCTCTCTCTTTTCTACATTTAAGATTTCTCTGGAGACAAATTCTTCGACTAATTTCACTCAGTTCTATACATTTTTTCCAGACAAAAATGAAAGCTTACTGATACACACACGCATTTTTCTGACATCGAAGTCTTTCAATTAAAATTGACAAGCGTGAGTTAAAACTAAATTTCACAGTTCAACATGTAAATAACCGACAAAACTAGTAAATTAATTTAACGTGCTTTTTTTTTTCTACTAATGAATTTAATCCCATAGTCAGTTCCTCCGAGTATCAGAACAAGCAGTGCTTCTTGTTTTTACTCTTAGATTATTAGCTGAATAGGCTGCCCTTTGAGTTCAACATCTAAGTAAATTATTCACGATCACGATTGAAGAAAAAGAAGTCACATAAATAGATACATAACTTAATACATGAATACGCAAATCGTTTGATGTTCTTTGTTTTATACTTGTAGATCATTTTAACGAGATCATACACACGAAAGATGCTCGGTCGAATTCTGAAACTCTCCCTATTTATCAATATATTGTTCGTATTTATTGCATTTTTCTCGCGACCAACAATCATCGATGCTTCGCCGGTAAGTAAACGTTATTCGATGTGTTATCATTGCCGGAAATGAATTTCATATTCAAATTATTGTTTTCTTAGCAACGAGATTTATTGAGCTTTTTCTTTGAAAAAAAAAAAACTTAGTCAAATGTTTTCGGGAAATAGTCGGGACAAATTTTTTTTCAAAAATTTTCTCATGTAGAAATAACAAGTGACTTTTTATTAACAATAGGAATAAAGAAAAAAAAACAGTTGTTTTTCTTGTTCTTTTCCAAATTAGAACCTAACAAATAATCTACAACGGTGTAAATCTTGAGGGATTTGTCTAATTTATTGTTTAGATCAAGGCAACAGGCAATTATTTGGCTGAACATGTTCGATCAAATGCTAATAATCGTAGGGGTGGATCGCTAGTTAAACGTTCATTGCACTGGACTATTGATCAGCCGATTCTGATTGATAGTTCACCTGAGCCTTTTCGTATACGTACACGTGCTCGTCGCTTGAAAAAAAAATTGCACAGTTCTAATTTAATAACTTTACCAAATGTTTTTGCATCAGCAGGTTTCGATCGAGGTGATCAATCATCGAAATCCTTGGCATCACACGTTGACAATCGGCTCAAACGTTTTCGTATGCTTGATCCAGATGAATTTCAAGAAATGATCAATTCATGGAACATTCAAACACCTGACGAACAAGTCAAAGAATATAATAGTATGGATTCAATCGGCGGTATGCAACTCGAAAGTAAATAAATAATTTCAGTTTTTTTTTATTTTAATTGCTGAATTTATTTGGTTTTTTTCTTAGATTATTGGTCGCGCAAATAAAGAAATATTAAATTCTCGTTTTGTTTTCTTTTTCTCCTGCTTTTCTTGTTCATTGGCGTATCTATGAATGTTTGTTTTGTTGAATGATTAATGCATATTTCCGGTATACATTCAATCGATCGATCGACTAACAATCTTTAAATTTCGAATATTGAATTCTAACATAACAAAACGAGAGAAAAATCGAAAAAAAATAATTCTATTTTCATGAATAAATCAAATATTTTACTAGCCAATCTCATTAGTTTCTTCATATTTCATTTTTATGACAAGAATTATTTGAAAAACATTGCATCTTGTCATGTTATTTAACAAAGATAGAAAGTTTCTGGCCACTACAACAGCGTGAATGTACGTTTTTTTTATTAAAATAATAAAAAAAAAGAAAAAGAAAGAAAGAAAAGACAAAAATGTACTTAGAAATTGTTTATTTATTTGCATTTTTATAAATTTGTGTAAATAGTGGTTTGTATTTTTTCTCGATAGCATATCGGCGTGCTTTGAATGTCGGAGTTAAGAGACCATTTTCGACAGTAAATGGTTCTTGAACAAATTCAAGAGATTTGACTTGTTCATAGGACATCAGACCACGTTTTCTACCTTCACGTGTTATATCTTCGAGTACAATTCGTTTGAGTTCATCGCATGTTTCATGTGACGTTATTAAATGCGTTTTATTACCGTTTTGTAAGGACCATTTTTTGATATAATCCTCATCGAGAACGATAACAGCAACGAGAAAACTTTCGAATGAATCACCGTAAACAAATAATTGAGATACAAATGGACTGCGAGCGTAAATATCTTCGATTTTTTCAGGTGCAACGTATTCACCTTGACTTAACTAAATAAATAAAAAAAATCCATTGTAAGTACAAAAACAAGACTCTCGGTCATACTGACCTTATACATATTTTTTTTTCGATCGACTATTCTCATAGTTTTATGAGGAGTGAATCGACCAATATCTCCTGTATGCAGCCATCCTTGTGCATCAATAGCTTGACGAGTATTTGCTTCATCTTTTAAATAGCCATTGAAAAGCGCCGGACTTTTAATACAGATTTCACCGATACCGTCTTTGGCATAGTATTCTTTTTCGGGTACATCAATAAGTTTGATGTAGTTCATTGTTGTTGGAATACCCGTTTCACCAGGTTCAGTATCTGTCGGTGTTTGTGAACAACCAATAATACATTCGGTTTGTCCGTAACATTCGATGAATAGACACGAGAAAACTGAACGTGAAAATGCACAAACTTGAGCTGAGAGTGGAGCACTTGTCGAAATAACGCGATTGATTTGATCACCGAATGATTGACGAACTTTTTTGAAAAGAATTTTATCCCAAATAGTATCTTGCGAGAAATAACCACGACGAATTAAAGCTAATTTCATTGAAACTGATAGCCCGAATATAATACGGCCAATAAGACCTTTTTTGAACACTTCAGATCGAACTTTATCATATAATTTATTTAATAAACGTGGTACCATAGCTAAAAGTGTTGGTTTGAAATCTCGAAAGTCATCCATTAATTTTTCAACTTTGCCTTGCCAAAATCCAATTTCACCGCCTAAGAAACTAACTACAATTAATGTACCCGTACCAAACACATGTGCTAAAGGCATATAATTTAATAGACGTACAGTTTCTTTTTTTTTCCATGCTTCTGTGAAATTAATCCCAACAAAAACACCGAATATACCACAGAGAAAACTGTGATGTGAAATCAAACATCCTTTCGGTTCACCTGTACTTCCACTTGTATACATAATAACACCGATATCTGTTGGTTTTGGTGGAACGAATTCGACAGGTTTATTTCGTCCTTGTTCACGTAATTCATCTAATGTCATGAGATTGATTTGTTTCTCTTTAGCTAATTGAATTAATTCATCAGTTAATTGAACAAAACTGATGACGTGTTTTAAAGCTAGACTGTCATCTTTCCATTCAAGTACATTTCGAACACGTTCTAAATTATCAGCATAGATCAATTCAATAGCTGATTGTCGAATAATAAATTTAACTCCGTCATGACCAAGTGAATCGTAAATACCAATTGATACCATCGAATATGGCCATGTTGCATACATACATAGGGCATAATTAACTGATGCTGAACCGTAAATACCGACGTAGGTTTGATTATTCGCCGGAAGACCAAGACCAACGACTCCGGAGCCGATTTCTTTCATTATTTCAAATACTTCTCTAGATTAACGAAAAAACACACTCTTATTTCCATTGTTCGAAAGGTTTTTCAATTACTTATGGCTATAAGATTGAAATGGTTGATCGGATGAAGATCGAAATGAGAAATGTGGTCGATCACCTCCAAGTTTTAATCCATTTTCTATGGCTTCAAAAATTGTTTTAACACCGAATTCACGATGATCTTGAAGTTTATCGACACATTTTGGATGTGCGTAAATGTGTTCATTAGCATCGATTTCGACGGCGCCAGTTGGTGCATGAGGTTTCTTTTTAATAATTTGCAAAATCGAACAGAAATATTCCAAACAAATACTAATTACTATTACCAAACCAGTCACAACATAAAACGACATTGTCGATACTAAAACTAAACAAAGCACAAGTGATAAATTTCTTTTTTTTATTACCCATCTGGCTCAGCAATTCATCTCATTACTCCTACTCGAGTACAAAAGAAAAAAAAAGAACGCAAATCTGAGCTAAATTATTATCATATATATTTGAATCGATAAGAAGAAGAGAAAAGTCGAATAAAACAACACATCTAAACAATAGTTATCGATGTACTCGACTTTCATCACGATAACAAAAACAGCAACTACATTCGAATATCTGAAAATGAAAACTGAGTGCATCGATAGTTTTTGTTTTTTTTTGTGACATCGAACTAAAAAGTTTTGTACCATCTATAAAAAAAAACAAGCAATTTATAGAAAATGACAAAAATTAATTGAATAGATATCAATCAATTGACAAAAATAAATACATTTTGAAATGAACGCAACTTCGTTCTGTGTCACATGTATCGATGAATAATAATAATAGTAGTAGACAGTACATATCGTAGATATCAATATCTCCTTACGAAAAAAAAGAGCTGTCCTTAGAGTAAAATATCACGATATTGTATTGATAAGAATAAAAATGTTCTTTTACTCTTTCAGTACTCAGACAGGAGATCTATTAATCAATAAAAAGCTTTCTGTGAAAGTCCGTACCAAACATCAACTATCTCGGTACGATACGAGAAAAAAAACGAGCCATCTACCTATCGTAATATAATATACCAGAGAAAAATACTATGACAAGATGGTGGTTCGTATAACCTTGAGCTCTCTTATTTTTTTTTCTCTCTCCGTTCTGCTGCATGTGTCGTTGCTTTTTTTTTGAGTCAGTCAAATTCACATTTATCTTACTATTTTTTTTCCTTTTTTCTTAATACGTGCCTAGGAAGTCGGTCGTCTTGAATATCGTAGTTCTTTTTTATTATAAAAAAGATAGTTAAATGAAGTTATTTTTAACCGTAGACAGTCGTGATCGAGGGATTCAAAGAAAAGATAGAGACAAACGCAAATACTTCAAACGCGTGGGGATTTGCTAATTATCATCCAAACGAAACAAAAAATGTATTTAAATGACGTAAATAGCAATTCCAGTCCGTAAACAAGAAAATATTTATTCAATTGATTAGATATTTCTTTTTTCGTAATTGAACTAAAATCTAAACTCTTGTAAAGAGAACATATTTTATAACAAATAGATTTAACGATTAAATACGAGCATTTGCATAGATTGTTTGAAAAAGTTCTTTGTATTTTTTTTCGACGGCATATCGACGTGCTTTAAACGTTGGTGTTAGTAAACCATTTTCAATTGTAAATGGTTCTTTGATAAATTCAATAGCTTTAACTTGCTCATACGACATTAAACCTCGTCGTTTGCCTTCAATAGTCATATCATTGAGTACCGTTTCTTTTAATTTCTTTTGGGATCCAGCTGCATTAAGGTCAAGTCCTTCATTGTTCGCCCATCTTTTGACATAATCATCATTGAGTACAACAATTGCAACAAGAAAATGTTCGAACGAATCACCATACACAAACATTTGAGAAATAAATCGACTACGAGCATAAACATCTTCGATTTTCTCGGGCGCAACATATTCACCTTGACTTAACTAAAAAGATAGGTACATGAGAAAAAAAACATGTCAATCAATGATTCGTAACTCTCACCTTGTACATATTCTTTTTTCGATCGACGATTTTCATTGTTTTATGCGGTGTCCATCGTCCGATATCTCCTGTATGCAACCATCCTTGTTCGTCGATTGTTTCTCGAGTTTTTTCTTCATCTTTCAAATAACCATTGAACACAGCTTTGCTTCGAAGACAAATTTCTCCGATGCCATCTTTAGCATAATATTCTTTTTCGGGTACATCGACTAATTTCAAATGATTTAATGATGTTGGAATGCCGGTCTCGCCGGATTCGATATCGTTGACTGTTTGTGAACAGCCAATAACACATTCGGTTTGACCGTAAGCTTCAACAAAGAAACACGAGAATGCTGCTCGGGAAAATTGACAGACGCCAGGCGAAAGCGGTGCACTCGATGACATGACACGGATGACACGACCACCGAATGCTTGGCGGATTTTTTCGAATATAAGTTTGTCCCAGAGAGTTGTCTGAGAGAAATTTCCACGACGAATTAATGCTAATTTCGAACGAATAGCTATGCGAAATAGAATTCGACCCGGTATGCCTTTCTTGCGAAATTCAGATCGAACTTTATCATATAATTTGTTTAATAAACGCGGAACCATTGTCAATGCTGTTGGACGAAAATCATGGAAATCATCCGCTAATTTATCGACTTTACCTTGCCAAAAGCCGACTTCACCGGCGAGATACGATACAGATATGATCGTTCCACATCCGAACATATGTGCTAATGGCATATAATTTAAAATTCGTATGGTTTCTTCATTTTGTTTGATATTCCATGCACGAATTAATCCAAACATTGCATAAATAAAATTTTCATGCGTGATAACACAACCTAAATCAAAGAAAATTCTATATTCATATTATTTTTGTTTTCTTTTGTCTACCTTTCGGTTCTCCTGTACTTCCACTGGTGTACATAATCATTGCTGTGTCCTTTGGCTTAGGTGCAACGAAATCAATCGGATTATTTCGTCCATTTTCTCGTAATTTTTCGAGTGTAATTAATGTGAGGTTTTTTTCTTCAGCTAATTTTATCAATTCATCAGTTGGTTCAAGTAAACTAACAACAACTTTCAAAACAGATGTTTCATCTTGCCATTCAAGTAAATTCTTCACTCGTTGTAAATCATCAGCAAATATCAGCCGAAGTTCAGCATGTCTTATAATAAATCTGACGCCATCACGACCAAGTGAATCGTAGATACCAATGGGCACCATCGAATACGGCCAAGTAGAAAATAGAAAAAGAGCATATTCGACTATTGTCGAACCATAAATGCCAATATAGGTTTCGTTTGATGGTTTAAGACCAACACTAACTATTCCACTACCGATTTCCTTTAAAATTGTAAACACTTGATTGTATGAGTAAGATTGAAATTTTTCTTCCGATGATTTTCGATAGGAGAATTGTGGATTGTCTTGACCGACTCGAACACCTCGTTTAATAACATCGAAGATCGTTTGAACATCGAATGTGCTCGGATCTTGTAATTTTTCGGCATAGTCCGGATGTGCATAAATATGTTCGACCGGATCGATTTCAATGGCTCCTTTCGGTGGAAGTGGTTTCTTGAAAATAATTTCAAATATTGAGAAAAAAAACTGAAGTAAAACACTAATAACAATCACTAAGCCAGTGATAAGACCAATAACAATAGCGTCTACCATTTAAAAGAAATGCAATGCTCGATATTTGTGTAGATGATAAATCTGCTTTTTTTTCTTTTGTTTTTAATTTTAAAAATGAGAAAAAAAGATGTGCTTTCTGTTGTTTTTATACGGCTTATCATCGAAGATAAGAGCTGTAGGGCGTGAAAATAGTCACTGTATATTTACGCATATATTTTCTTTCGCACTTTCATCCAACAGCAAGTACAAAGATTATTCATATCAATTCATTAGACTACGATATACGACGCACATACGAAGCACGGCTCGTAAAAAAATAAAGACAGAACATGTTGACGATTCGAGCAAGGTGTCATGTTTGTATATCGATAACAAAACGAGAGCAAACTAGAAAGTATAAAGGTCAATATAAATTCATCTTTCAACTCTGAACTGTTTGATATATTCTTTTTGTACTTTATTAGGCGATGATAAGAAATTCACAGTAGTTTACAAATGCAAATATTTCGTTTATAGATTCGTTTGTGTTTTTCAAATCGTCGATCAAAATTCGCATTTCTTTAATCCAAATTTACTCATCAAATTCTCGACAAAATGAGATATTTTTATTATTTTTAAGAAACAAAATATACCATCAGATACAACTTTGGAAAAGCTAAAAATCTGGTTTAATTCTATACAAACTGTATCTTAGAACACAGTTCTCTACTTTTCAGTGTAAACGTTTTAGATAACAAAATATTTTTCGAAAAAAGGAAAAATTACAGGTAACATTTTCATTGTTCTTTAAGAACATAAAGCATACAACTAGATAAAATTTTATTTGTAGATCATAGAACTTTTCAAACTAAAAAAAACTTCTTTCTTAATATGTACAAAACATTGAGACTGCTATTTATTATGGTCGATCCGTTAGAAAAAAGAGACAAGCAGAATTTATGTGATACTTTAATAATAACTTTATTATTGTTTTCAAAAAACAAACGACATTTATATACATCAGTAAAAATAGAATAACAAAACAACACGTACAATAACGGGAGAAATCATATCTTGATTATGTTGCAAATCAAAAGGTTCTAAACTATATAATTTCTCGTGAAATTAATGCACATTAACACGTTCAAGTGCTCTAACAGCCGAAGGTGGTAGGTCTTGATTGAGTTCTCGGTAGAGTGATTTAAGAACTTGCAATTCTTTCAATAAAAGATCGACACGATCGTTCAATGTTCGATTTTCACGTGCCAATTGAGACATTTTACTCTCGGTTTCTTTTTGTTTTTCCTTGGCTTTCAATCGACTTTTCTTGACGGCTTCGTTGTTTTTTACACGTCGATCGTGATACTCATCCGAATACTTGATGACCTGTTTATTCCCAAAACGAGCCAATTTTCGAAGAGGTCCGCCGGATTTTTTCAAGCCACGTCGATTGACTTCATCACGTTCATTCTCATCGGATGTTGAGTCATTTGACGAGTTAGTTGTTTCATCATGTGTGGTCGATGGTAGATCTATATTCATCGCGACATCATGAGAAAATTCCATTTGATGATCTATATTCGTGTTCATATCGGTTACATCTTTGAAAGTCATTTCAGCTGCACTGGATACTAGTTTATCGTATGAATCAACTGGAAAATCGGTAAACAATTGAGGACTATTAAAGATTTCTTCAAGTAATTGACAATCTTCAAATGGTAGTTCAAGTGAAGGTTCAAGATTTGTAAATTGATTGATTGACTGATCGTGTACCTTAAGAGAACATAAGAATTTTAAATCGGACTTGATTTTCATAATGGCTGCATGTGTTGCTGCCGTTGAAGGGAATTTATCATCTCTTCGAAGTTTAAAGATTTCATCGAGCTCGTCAACGTCTCCTATCATGTCGTAGTTAGTCTTCACGTAATCGTGATCTGTCTTACCGAGTTCGAAAGAAGAGGTAAATCCATTGGAGTCGTCTTCGTTTGTGAACTGACTAAATTGTTCGGTAGATTCGATAAACGACATAACGTACAAATCGTCTCAAATGCTCGTCTTTTTTTTATAAAACTAACATCAATATCGATGTAGAAAAGAAAATGACGGTAATGTCGTAATTCACTGGCTTTTTATACTCTGTCTACTCTTGCAATAGATTTCGCAATTACGGTTTTTTTCCCTGTGATGATTCAGTGTTTGACGAATGGGTTTTTTTTTCTCGTATCTCAATGAATCCTAACTGTCGAAAAATAATGACGATATAGATGGATATGTGTTTTTCTTTCAAAAATAAAAATATGTATAAACCCGATAGAAAAATCCAACTGTCTATGAAATCACTTACTGGTTTAATAATTTGTCGAAGTATTTGGGCAGATTTAGTCTGTTTTACGAGGCATAATATGTGAAAAAGACGAGTGTTTGAATAAAGTTATGGGTTTCACCAAAGCATTGAAGTAATAAGACTAAGGAGACTTGCGAAAGTCACTGGTATTTATATATTTCGTCGCTGTTATTGAGAAAATATTGCAGGAGAAAAAAACTACGCAATTACAGATTACACAATTGCACATGAGTCATGGAAAGAGAACAGAAGTATAGATTTCATGTTAGTTTTTTTTCTCGTTCGTTCTTTCGGTTCGGCAAAAAGAGAGAGAGAGAAAGAAGATAAAATAAAAATGTTGAAAATGATTGGACAAAAACTGTTATTGGGAAATTATGTATGAATGAATATAATGTAATGACGTAATTTCGATTTGTAATGCAAAACGAGGAAAACTTATGCAAATGCCGTTGATGTTCATCTATGTTTTCATATTGTCTTCCTACGAAGATAAAAAGAAAAAAGTCAAAAACCTTGGACTATAGTCCGATGAACAACGGATAAAAATCATTTAATTTGAATGAAATCAAACGAGAGAACATTTGAGTGTTTAATTTGCAATCGAAATGAATAATCGATCTAATACACCACTAACAAATAGTAGTTCGACATCATCAGGCACAAAATCAACTAGTCAAAGTCAAACATTTTCATCAGCACACGATCTTCTTCAACAACGTCTTTGGCGTACTATTGATTTTCTCAATATAACCGTCATGATATTCTCTATGTATACAGGTATCATTATAGCTGTCATACGAAATGAACTACTCGAACAGTAAGCTCACTTACTCAAGGTTTCATTTCGTAAATCTCTTTTTGTTGACTTTACATCATTAGATGTCCATTGTATAGTAAACTTCAACTTCACACTAATGCAATACAATTTCTATCCGAATCAATCGACGAACATACAGAATGGGGCCGTGCTTATACATGTGATTTCGCATTGTTTACATATCTTGCATCGTTTGTCGTTAGTTTCATTTCATTGTGGATACATTTTACTTTTCGACGGATACTTCGAACAGAACGTTTACTTCGTTTACCGATTGGACTTGTTATTTTCATATTTGCTATTCTTTCAATAATTTCATCATCGTTTGTAACCGATGGTATCGTGTATTTTTGTACGAAAAGTCCTGATTATCTTTGTTCGTCATCGACTCCACGCTTCTTTCGACATATTCAATGGAAACTCATTAGTTTTCCGATTGGTGCTTGGTTAACAACGTTTTCTTTAATTTTAAATGCATTTGTTCGAACTGTTCAATTATTATCGAAACCAAAGAAATCGCCTGAAACATTGAAAATACTTTTAAATCATTTAATGATTCAAAAACAACAACACAGACTTGACAAAGAAGCAAGTGATCGAAATTCACAAGTATCTCAAATATCAATATCGCAAGTATAGACTCATTATGTTGTTGTTACTTTGTTTTTGAATATTACCTTTTATAGTCTCCACATCGGCCATCATTTGACTTTTCTCCGAATCAAAATTTGTATCCAATTCCTCAGTATCGACATATAGAAAAACGCTCCTGTTTCCAACGTTTTTGTTGTCCGTGTCTTCATCGTCGTCGTCAACGTTCGAAGCCTCTCTTTCATCAATCATTTCCTCCTCAACCTTATTACATTCCTGATGAATACTATCATCGATTAAATCAACTTCAACAAACCAGAACAGTTCCATTGAATACGTCTCATCGACGACCAATAAATCAATCCATTGAAAGACAAACACAAACAACGAATGACTGTGATGGTGATGATAACGATGATCCATCGACCTTCTTAGGTCGACGAAGAAGTTCCGTTCGATTCGAAGATGAAACAAAACCCGAGATAATTCCAGTTATTAAAGAAGAAGAACAAGAGGAGGAGCCGAAACCTGAAAGTCCCAAACTAGAACGTAATGTTTCATTTCGAAATAATGAAGACGATCTTTGGACAACAATTACAATCAATAGCGATCAATCTCAAACAATTCAATCAAGTCATTACAACCGAATAAATTTAGAAAACCTCACAGCAATCAATACATCAATTACAAATATAGATACAGGCATTACTGCTATTCAAATCAACAGTACATCCGTTGAATCACCAACAGTCAAAAAAAATGAGAATGATTATTCATCTCCGGTTTCCCTACAAATATCAACTCCACCTCCACCCGCACCGCCACTACCACCACCACCACTATTACGTCTCTCACCATCTAAAGCAATACGACATCGTCCTTCAGCACGTCACAAACTGCCTCCTCCACCTCCTTCACGATGCTTTACAACGTCAAGTGAAGATGACATGATCGTTCGTCGAATTAAACCAGTCGAAACAATCAACACATTAATTAATACCACATATAATTACAACGATGTTTCACAAGCATTGAAATCAAATGTTCAACGATTAAAAAGCACATTTCTAGCCGCTCAAGAAAATCAATCGATCTACGATAAGCCCGCTAATCTTCATTCGTCAAACATCGAAGTACATTCAAGTGATTGCTAAAAATCGGATTAGTTCAACATGACATCAAGAATCATCTCGAAATAATACTAACCGGATTTGATCTTCTAGAAATCCTTGTCTATTCAGTTATTCCTTTGTTATCTATCTCGCGCCGATTAACAAAAAAATTTCCTATTTTCTCGATGAACTTGAACACAAATGTCATATGTCATTAAGGATTTGCATGTTTATCGATTTCAATGAATTCATCTAAACATGCACATTACTTATTTTTATTAATACAATTGATGACTGGAACTCCAACAGCTTGCACTCATTTGTCTTATCGAATGTTTATATAATAACATGCGTTTACACCGGAGAGAAAGAAACAACCTTCCTCTTCTACCGTTTTTTTTTATTTTTTTCTGTCTTTCTCTCTTGTTCTCAATCTCGAGTAGGACGACTGGATAATTTAAGGACATATTAATGATTTTAATATAGATATATATGTATGTGCTGCTTGTTATGTCTGCTACGAAAGATTATCACATAATGTCAATGATTCCATACACACTATCCAGACTAAATAATATACGTTTTCTCTTTTTTTTTCTTGTTGACAAAGAATATATATATCAAGACACAAATTTTCCTGTCTCTTAATTCCTTTTGTGTCATCAATGATTTGATTATTATCGACATACAGTCGATAGAACACATACAAAAAAAAAGGAGATTATTACATTTCGAGTTCTATCAGTGACAATTCTATGATAGCACTGTCTAGGAAAAGAAATTAGACAAAGAATAGACGTAATTGTCAGACGAGCTATTCTCGTTTTTTTTGTGGTCGTTATTGTTACGATCATCATTGAATTCGATTTCAATTGCCAATCGATTTGTGAGTAAGTCGTCGGGAAAATCTGCATGTATATTTTTTCCATTTCTGATAAGAAGAATTTTTATCTGAACCAATAAATCATTGTTTATAAATAAAAAAGAAGAGAAGAAAATCATTATTTGTTCCATATAATCCATGACTTGGTTCCCTATTCCCTAATGGATGTCTCCGACAAATTAATAAAACCATAAATATCTTTTTCGTATCCAACCTTATCAATAGTTTAGCTTTCAGTTTTCTTTATCAGAAATATTCACATTGAAGCAATAAATGACCTGACCTTTTCTTTTGCATTGTTAATTTAGAAGTAGTTAGAACAATTCAAAGACTTAATAAGAATATGCGTAAAACATTGATGATTCTTTCTTCTTTTTCTTTTTTGTTTCGACTTTGTCAACCAGTAGTTTATTCTTCCAGTTCAAGGATTGTTTATCTATTCGTTCTTTCTCGCATTTTTCTTCATTGTCTATTAATGAATCACTTTCGACGAGTGAAAGCACAATGAATTGATCTTCAATCTAACCTCGTAGCGTTTCTATTTTTCTTGCGCTCTGTATTCTCGTTTTCCTTCATCTTTCTTTCCTTCTTCTCTTTGTTCTCCGAATGTAAATGGTTATTGACACTAGATGAAGAAAACTGAGAAGGAAAAGGGAGAAACGGAACTCACCAGCATTATTCATAGTAATCGAACTTTCTATTTTTTTCAAATAGAAATAATGAACTTTCTCGATTTTTTTTGCTCGTTTTTTTTTCACAAGTACATAAATTAGCGATTGAAATAAAGGAAAAGAAACAGCAGTATTCCATTAAATTTTCATTGATAGGTCACGTTTTAACGAACTAGTTGAGCTTCTCTTCTGTTTGTCCTTGAATGGAAATAAAAATATGGTTTTTCTTGTAATAACACGCTTTCTTAATTGCGAGAAAACTGTCACACACACACACACACACATAAGAAAACCGTTAACTAAATTATACGTTGTCGTGCTGTAAGATTTGTCTTACGTTCTTTCCGTCTGGAATTCGAATAGAAGGAAAAAAAGACGATTAGAAGAGAGCAAGTCGTATCGTCTTTTTTTTTCTTTTGCAATATGACTTGTTAGTTTAAGCTTCTATTCTTTCAAATATATATATATATAAAAAAGAAGCTAAGCGCATATAGAACTATCAGCTCGATCCGACTACATGTCTAATTAGTTTCATATGGGATAGAATTTGGATTTGGCTTGTTTTTTTTCCCTTCATCATACTTTAGTTTGAAGATGTATTTAATTTAGATGAATATCAATGAAGATTGATGTCGCTCAATTGTTCAAGCGAAGCAAATCGAATCGATTCGAATACGGTTTCAATCAAGTATATTGTTGGCGGATGGCTAACTCTCGCTTTTTGCGTATTCGGTAGGACAAATGATTTATTCGAAAACAAAACAAAACAAAACAAATATCTTTAGGCATTATCACCAATATATTCACGGTCGTTGTTCTCATGCATCCACGAATGCGAAACAGTTCGACACATGTCTATCTCATCGCACTGTCTATCTGCAATATATTTCTCTTGGCTGGTTTAATAATTAATTACTCAGTCAAATCAATTGGTAACTATTTTTCTTTCGTTAACTTGAAATTATCTAGGCAAGATGTATAAATATAAATAGACAGACAGAGAGAAAGTCCAAGGTTAGTCAATTCGATTGAAAAACAAAATTTTCTCTAATTGAATCGCAAACTAATCCCAATCAATCTTTTGTTTCCATCCTTTTTAAGCCTCATATCCGGAATTACTAGCTTATCTACGTCAACCAGACCGCTTAAATCGTTACGCGTTATTAGCCAATGCCTACGAACAATTCTATGCACGTGTGGCACCGTTTACCACGCCCTTACTCTCAATGCTCTTACTTTGCAGTACATATTTTACAGTTCTTGTTAGCGGTGATCGATATTTTCTTATTTGTTGGCCGTTAATTGCCGAGAAAATTCGAACAAGAAAAATGGCACTTTTTTCAGTTTCGATTGTTTTTCTACTTGTAAATATCTACATACTTCCACATTGGTTTGAATACAAAACAAGTACTCGATCGAATTTAATCATTAATAATTTAACAATGAATGAACTTGTCGAATTAACATATACAAATCTCGGTTCGAATAAAATCTATTTGAAAATCTTTCGCGTTTATTTAAATATTCCAGTGACATTTGTAATTCCGTTTACTTTATTAACATTTTGTAACGGAAGTATGATACGACAATTAGTTTTAATTAAAAAAAAGAAAAAACGTCTCGGTCACCGAATGAAAGCCGATATACGTATAACAATTATGTTAATTGTTATCGTTCTTACATTTATGTTATGTCGTTCGGTAAATTTATTTGTTAATTTCCTAGTTGAATTAAGGCCATGCTTGAATAATAATGCACTACAACGATTCAATACATTTGCTAATTTATTTATCGCATTCAATGGTTTCGTTAATTTCTTTCTATTTGCTGCATTTGGCCAACGTTTTCGTGAAATGGTTTTATATATCTTCTTTCGACATGGACACGATCCATTTCGTGCAAATCTTGATGGTGTTAGTACACATCGTTTTCTTGCCAATGTCACGCAATTACCCGTGGAAACAACAATTCGTCCGACATCGAAATGTTTTTCACCGAACGAAACCGATGTTTGGTCAGCCATTACTCGTCGACGTTCGTCAGCATCGATGGCTGTTCTCTACAATCCATCGGATATTCGTCCATCGAATTCATCTCATTTAAGCATTCCATCGTCATCATCGAATCTCATGCAAAAACTCTCTCAAAATTTAAATACATTAACAATTCCATCGACAAATTCAAATCAAAATAAAACAAATTCGTTCGAGAATAATGCAGATTTACATGTAACTTTTGTCTGAAGAAAATAAATAAATCACTTGAATATATGACAAAACGTTTTTTTTTTCTTTTGGTTAAGTTCTCTATAGAATCATAATTATGAAAATGTCAGTTTAATACTCATGTTTTGTGTAATAATAGAGAAAACATGCGAATCCTCAATGAAAGAAATTAGCTTTGACAGATGAGATAATGAAGATTGAAGAATTGTTTAACTAAACTCGAGTCAATCGTAATCAAATTGACAGATGTACTTAAATATTTTCCATTCGATATTTGATATGTTTATTTCTTTTTTTTTTGTTTGTTTGCATTTTTTTACATATCATTGAAAACAACTAGGAAAACGCACTATTTGCACTAATTGATCGGACATGTTTGTCTTGCGAACGACGTTTCGGTTCTTGTCGTTCCGAATAACGCTCAATAACTTTTCGATCACTAAATAAAAAAAACCAAAACAAAGTGTCGAGAGAATCGAACAAAATTTTGAATCCTACGGAATATATTTAAATGCTTCGAACCACGATCTCGTCTGTTTCAATGTCATGAGAATATTATAAACTTGATCAATAGTTAATGATTTACCACTACCGCCTCCAAATTTAACATAACGATCGATTGGCAATCGTTGATGTTTGATATTCTCACGTTTCGCTTTGCCGAATGTCAAAGGTTTTTTTCCAGCTAAACAAAAAACAAGTCCAAATGAACTCGTTTCTCGATCAATAAGAAATCCTACTTAAATCAACAATTCCTCCGATGATATAAATCGCATCATGATCGAATTCGGTCATTTCAACATTGGAATCCGGCGATAAATAGATTAATTTCTCATGTGGAAAGAGATCGAGATAACTTTGAGATGTTGTTTCGAAACACATATTATCAAATGATGCACGACGAGTAAATTCCTGTTGTAAACGTCCATTACTTGCTAGATTACATAAATAAACAAATGACGGCGAATGATATCGATCGATATTAGCAAATAAATATTGAATTTGATCACATAAATTCGTGAGATAATATTCTCGTGCATGTTCTTGTTCGAAGCCACAATCGACGACGAGTTTCTCACCTAGACGTGCCGATGGAATTAATCGAATGTCTCGAATGAATTTCTCCTGTTGTCGACCTAAATGACGATAGATCGATAAATAGCCAGGATAGTTCGTCGGCTGTTTGCCATCGGCTAAGAGTTCAGCACGACGTTTCGATGATTCGGCTCGTCGAAGATCATTCAAAGCAACTGATGCAGCACGACGCTTGCGAAATAATTCTCGAAGGAAAAGATATCTGAATAAAACGGCAAACAAAAGTCAAACGATACGATTCGTCTCGTTTTCAATTATTATCTACCCGTAGAGTGTCTTTCGAGATTCAGCTAATGGTAGATTAATGAGTTCTTGCCAACGTTCTTCAGGTATAACTTCAGGTACACGTTCGCCACTTTCTCTTAGTGTTTGCACTTCTGCAGGACAAAAAAAACAGAAAACAACAGTTGAAATTGAAGTTTTAGCTTTGGAATTCAGACCGATTTCGACAACACGTCGTCTTTGTTCTTCGGTTAGATCTGGAAAAGTTTTTCGATCACGTAAATACGCCCATAACCATTCGTTATTGGGATCTTTTCGTTGATCATTCGGTGTTGATGAATGAGACAATCTCGAACGAAAACATTGCGATGAAAATTTGAGCAAATATTGATGATAATTCAGCGATCGTAGTACCAACATAGCTAACTGAAAAAGACTTTTCAAAGATTATTCATTTAGTCCAATGATTACCAAGAAATTTTCTTTCGTATCTTATCAAATATAATCTAGACAGAGGTCGTACAATTTCAATTGTTGAAAACGAATTTTTATTTTTATCTGACTTGAGAATTGAGTGATGAAATAATCAGCCTGCGGCTCTGTTGAGTACTACTTAGCCAGTCACAATGATACAGGAAGTACGCAGATTTTATTCTCTATCTTTTCATTCAAATCAATCCACTTCTCTACTCTTGGGTCCCTCTTTTTCTTTATTTTTCAACAACAAAGAACAAACAAACAAAAAACCAATTCAGTATTATATTTTCTTTTTTTTTCAGTCGTCGTCGTCGTCGTTGTTGTTGTTGAACACATGTGAATAAAGATTAATGGTATGATCCATTTACGATCGAGATAAAACGACGATTGAAATTAAAGTTCATCGAAAGTAACCTTTCGACGCGAATATTGAAACATATAAAACGCATATTTTGTCTTGTTTCGGCAGTTTTTTGGAAGCTATTCGACGGTGTACATCAGCAAGCAGACTGTGATATGACTTTTTGATTTAATCGCAACATGTCACAGACTGTTTACTGATCGAAACCGCCCTGTATGAAATTTCGTCATCGAATATAAATCAACTAGAATGGAACCAACAAGAACAAAAAAAGAAAGAAACCAAACGAGCAATGATGATAAATGATTTTTCTTTGAGTCAAGTTTATGTTACCTTGATCGATATGATGAATGTTCGTTTCATGTCAACAAAGCAAGACTGTGATATGAATTTCAATTTTCACATAGCACGATCTCTTTGCTGACACAAAGATAAAATAAATTAGAATAACACTCTCATCTCAACAGGTTCGATTCAGAAAAGAAAACTCAATTTCTTCTCGATCTTTGTTTTGAAGAATCATATTGGTAAGAAAAAGAAGAAGAAGAAGAAGAAGAAAAGTCTTTTTGTACTAATGATTGATGTCGAATGGCGAACACATTCATACGGACGTCGTTCTCCCTTTTTTTGTTATTCTATGCCTGTCTTTTTTCATCTCTATGCAATATTTGAGAATCAAACTTCTTCATCATAAAATTCTCGTTGCTCTTCAGACTCTCATGACGGTTAATCGTCAATCACAAAGATGAAATCTTTGATTTAATCAGCTATTGAAAATGAATAAAGAAAATCAACTTACCGATCGTATGAATATGTTACAATCATTATATAGATTTGTCATTTTTATTTGTATTCGTTGTTGCTAGTACTAGTCAAGCTATTAGACTATATAGCTGCTTCTCGTCGAGATAGAGGCAAACTGAATGATGTGATGATGCGCTCGCGGCGTCGACTGCAATACTGTGCTGTCTCTCTCCTCTTCTCTTCTCTCTCGTTTGCTCTCGCTCTCTCTCTCTCTCTTTTCCGATCGTCGATCCTTTGTTCTTCTTCAATGCTAAAATAGATAGATGTAAGACATGTCTGTATGCCAGTTCTTTTTTTTTCTCATTTCTTTTCTCTCATTTTCTTTTTCATGTTATTATTGACCTATTCGCACTCAGCACAAGCGATGAAGAAGAAGAAAAAGAAGAAGACGAAGAAGAAGAAGAGAACGCTTACCATTTGGGGATTAATGATGTAGTCGTGTGTTCGAATGAATTTGTTTTTATACATATTTGAGAAAGAAATAGATAGATAAATAGAAAAGAGAGAACGAAGAGTGCAGTAGTGTATACTTATGTGTTTGTACACGCACATATTTCTTGTTTTCACATGTTCGTCTTCTTCTTATTCCTCCTCTTCTTCTTCCATTACTTGACGCCAATACTGTTTGCCCCCGAAACAAGACGTCGATTTCGACGACGAGCAGATTCAGATAAAAAAGAAGAAGAAGAAAAGAGAAAAAGAGAATCGAATTTTCTCTTATTTCTTTTTTTTTTCTTCTCTCTTGATACCATCGGTCGGAGCTAGTATATTCCAAACAAGAAAGACGATGTTACTACTAGATGCTAACGAAGAACAAGAAGAAAAAAAAAGAAATACGAAGAGAAAAAACAGAAGGCAACAGCAGCAGCAACATTAACCAGTATTTTGACAAGAGAATTGGGCTGAAGGGTTAGTGGTGGCATGCTAATGGCGTTGCTAGAATAGATCTATTAGGAAAAACACAAACTATATGTTTCTATATTTGTGCGTTGGCGTTTCGATGTGTTTCCTTTAGCTCGACAGAAATTTGTATCATGAGAAAAGAAAACCTGTGAGAATGAGGAGACGAAGAACAACAAGATTTTTTTAATAATAAAAATAATAAAAATAATGATGATGTTTTCAATGAAAAAAAACGAGAAGAAGAAGAAGAAGAAGATCATGTGATGAGAATGTCGACAGTTTTGCACAGCATGTTTCATTATGATGAGTGAATGAAAACAGTCAACAGAATTCTATCTCTCAACAATTGAACATATGTATTGATAAATCAACGAATCGAATTTGATTTTTTTCTTCTTCTCATCACCATATGTTATTATTATTCTTCTTGTAAACGAATAAAAATATTTATATTCAATTATGAATGTAAATAAACACATTTGTATTCGGCATGATTTTCAAAAATAAACAAAATTCTGTTCAATCTACCTTTGAAAATCAACGGTGTACATAAATTGAATTAGACAATGTTTGTGATGCATCATCTGTCAAGCATCTATTTCCTGATCAGCATTCACTCGAATAGATTTCAGTAGACATGCATTCATTTCATTGAATCTCTTTCTCGAAGTCAACGTGTATATAAATCAAACTTCTTTCTTTATTTAAAAGCTTTTTTTTCTCGACATTTGCACGAATAAACCGGATGATCACTAATTAAGCCACAAGACGACGGCCACCAAAAATATTTCAACACTTGATTGAACTTTAGTTGATTTGTTCGTTTTATATATATATATCTCGTTGAACAACAACCGTACCTAGATAAATAGACATGTGCGTGTCAAAGATTATGTTCAAGTAACTTGATCTCTTTGTAAAGTTTAGTCTCTATTTACAGTTCACTGCTAGTTGACAACGATTGTATCTCGAACGAATGAACCAACGGAAATACGACACAATCGTAGTGTGACAATTGATTCTCGTCTTTTTTTTCGAAGAAGAAAAAGAAAAGACATATTAATCCGATGATCAATAATTCACAATGACAATCGAAGGTGAGAAAAGAAACACGCCTTATACTCATGAACTATTAGAAATAATGTTGATTTAGTTCTTTATAAATTTGGTTAAATCAAATATATGTGATTCATCAGCGATGTTTTCTGCTACGTTTTGTTATTTATCTTCGACACAAAAAAGAAAAAGAAATTTCAAAACACGTGACAAGATATACATTTATTTTTTCCTTCTTTTCGACAAAAATAGGTAGAAAAAAAAACGAGAGAAAAACACAGAACAGATTATTTTGTTTGGCGTTTATTGACCTTGGTTATATTTTTTTTCTTCTTCTCCTCTTCCTCACTGTGATTCGAATTGCGAAAACAATTTGTTGGAATATTGAAGTATGGCACAGACAAGTATGAACGTGACACCAACGGATTCGTTGAAAGAATTGTGCGTTATTTGTCAAGCTCAACCTTATGATTTAATTTGTACATGCGGAGATAAATTTGATTTTACTTGCATACATTCGCATGTTGAACAAATAGGTTTAGAATTTGAATTCGTTCAAAATGAAGTCGGAGAAACATTATTAAATCTTGAACAAATTAGTCAAGATGACAATTCTAAGAATGCAGAGATATTAGTAGAAAATTGGGTACGAATTCAACGAAAATAAATAATTGTCAATGGTTGTTTATTTGTTGTTTAGAAACAAAAACGTATACAAGACATAAATAATATTGCTCAATTAGCATTAGATAAGATATCTGAACGACGAAAAGCGTACTCCGGTGTTGGACCATTACGCGTTCAGTATAATACATTATGCGAAGGCGCACAGCGTATTGTTCATGAACAATTAGATCAATTGATTGTGCTTCAACGATGTGTACTTGAGAAATCTGAAGAATTAACAAATCTTTCTGAAATTATTCGAAATGAATTTGATTTAGATGAACAATTGAAATCGAAATTAAATCCGTGTTCGAATGAATCGACAGTTATCCCCGATAGAATCGAAGAAATGCCAGCTGAAGAAACTCAAGCAATCGATGACAATCGTTTGACAGATACAAATCCTGCTGTTGCTCTTCCTGCTCCTGCTTCTGCTGTTGTTGATGATGATGAAAATGATGATGATGAGGATGAACTAGAAGCCGGTCGAACAAGAAATATTCAACGTAAAAATCCGATCATATTATCAGCCAATAACGATCGATCACTTGCAACAATTTGTTCTCATAAAACTCAATTATTATACAATGATAATGATGAAAACAATCAAAATCCTCGTCTTACATTTCTCTCAGATTTCCGTCAATTTCATAATAAACGATTTATTGATCTGTCAACAAACGAAAACGATGATCCATGGGTACAAGATATTACCTATTCAACTAAACTTCAAGGATATTTTATATTAAATTGCACATGTCTACGAATTCTTTCAGCAAATACATTACAATTGACTAATTTCTGTGAATTTCCCGATCGTAATATGAAACGTGTGGCGTGTACAGAGAGATTTCTTTATCTAATAGTAGCTAGTGATCGAACAACTCAACAGAGTGATGAAATTGTTCTATTCAATTATGATAAACAAGAAGTAATCTGTAAAACATTTGCTGATATTGTTGTTACTCGACGTGCTCAATGTATATCCGGCGAATTTAGTGATATTGCTGTAAATAATTCCGAACAAATTCTAACAACCTATCGCTTAGCACGTCGAGAAGAAGTCGGCATTCTTATTTATAATATTTCATGTGATGGTCAACACTGGTGTTTAATTAAACAATTGCTATTAAATGAATGTTGGAGAGCGGAATTATCCTACACGCCGAGAATAGATTGGTGTGAAAAATTTCGTGTTTTTGCTTTGGCTGAATATGTTACTGGGCATTTGATTATGATCGACCCAACGGGACAAGTCAAAGGCGAAACTCGACTCAATAGCGTTCGAAATCCGACTGATTCGCCATTGAATTTGAGTTTTTCTAGTGACGATTATCTTTGCGTTCGCTATCCAACATCGATTAACATTCATCGATTAAACGGAGATCGATTTTAATTTGTCTTGTTTGTTTTTAGATCGAATAACTTCAAGTATTTTTTTTCTTAGTTTACGAATAAAAATGTCATAACTTGGTTGTTTTATCAAAAAGAACAGAGAAGAAACATTCTTTTCCCCGGAGACAAAAAGAAGAAGAGAGAGAGAGAGCTAACACATATATCATAATCACTGATCATGTGAAGCAAAAATCAAGTGACCTAGGCTAAAGACAAGAATCGCTTTTGGAATCGAATAAAGATCAAAGAGAAAACAAAACGATAGACGCATAGCATAAGAAAGAAAACAAACAAATAACAAACAAACAAACAAAACAAAGATTGTTCAATGTTTTTCAATGGACGTTGATAGAAATTGATTAAGCTTTGTTTTCACTAAAAACAAAAACGAAAACTCAATATGATCAACGGTTGAACATCGACCTACCGTCGAGCAGCAAGAACGGCTAAGAGACGGTGGCCAAAGAGAAATAATGGAATGGATATTAAGGCTAAATAACGAATTGTTTGAAACATATCCAAATATTGCCAATACAAAAACATCAAACCAAAAGCAGCTAAAATGGAAAAAACGAATTTTTATTTTTATTTGAAAAATCCAATGGCGCAAAATTACCTCCGTGGGAGATATGAAAACCTAATGGACTAAGTCCGAATGGCATGCCTGAGATATTAAAACCAATTTTAAGCCACTAGAAATCGAAAATCATAGAAATTAATTTCATCTCGTTTTCAAATTCGAATCATCTTACTGAAACTAAAAGGATCAATAAAGGTAATAAAGTCAAACCACTAAAAACAAGTGAAACAATCGATGGTGGTCGATCTTCATCTTTTCGAAATTGATGAATAATTTCCGGTTGTGGACTGTATAAATCTTGAAAGTCTTTATCAGCAACGCTATCTTCATGAAACGACAATTGAACATTATCGTTTAATTTCCATTCGAATGGATTTTGTAATAATGAATCACCAACAATCAAACTGAGTTCATATGCGCCCGATTGTGAACGGAAATCATTGGCATTTGTTGTTAAATCGACTTCAACTTTGTATTGAGTGTTAACACCACCAGCAGCTTCAGCGAGATAGATAACTTCTTTATTCGATTTTTTATTTGTAAAACGAAGGAATGCCTGTTGAACACGAAGATATTCGTCGGACTTTTTATCTTTAAGTTGAAATTTAACCGTTAATTTTTGATGATAATCAAGTTCGAGTTTATCACTAAGAGCATTGGGAAAGTTAAGTTTATATGTTTTGCCTTGAACACTTGTATCACGATCAGCAACAACTAATTCACCATTTTCAACGTTACCTTCCGATGTAACTTTAACTTCAATCGTATTATCAGTTAAACCGATAAATTTGCCTTCACCAACTGGTTTCAACGACAATTGAATTGTATAGAAACCTTTCGGGATTTTATTCGAATAGAATGGTAATTCATAGAGTGTAGCATCACTTGATCGTTGTGTTAGTTTCTGTTTCGAAAGAGCAATAACACCATCGTCGTTTCGTTTAGCTGATTCGGCCGTCACTGTCATTTCGCCGACAGGTTGTCCGAGAAAATTGGTAACTGAAACTAAGATCGATGGATTTTGTGCGTTAACTGCCGATGAACTGATACGTGAGACAACGACTGGCACGGAATTCTTGCTATCCGAGAGATATTTAAAGACTTTCGAAAGATAATAAGCACTTCGTAGAGTAGCAACATGTTTCTTCGATGAGAAATAAGCGGCGAATTTCAACAATTGTTTGGCATCGATTTTAACCGATTCGCCAGCACGTTGTGCAACTTCATAGAAAGCATTGAAAACCATGGCTGTAACACCGACGCCACCTTCGTATTGAAGAATACGACCGTCAATTTCATCGGCTTGTTGAACAAGATCATTGATCGTACTGGCGTAGAATTTGGCAACTGGTTGACTTAGTTTTGCACCTGTTAGGAGAGCATAACCTTGACTTGCGATGCTATCATCGGTTTTAGCTAATGCATTCAAACGTTTTTCGACAGCGGACTCATCGACGGGCAAGCCAAGATTAACACTTGAAGCAACGGCATAGTAAATATCAGCTGTTTTGCTTTTGTCCGATTGAAGTGTCGATTGAATTGTCGAACGGAAATCATCGACAGACAATTTACAATTTGATAAGGCTTTGGCCGCTTCAGTTGCATGATAAATCGATTCGATATTATTCTTTTCGACTAATTTCTTAATACTACTACAAACATTGTCATCAACTTGACCGCCGAGTTCTTTCAAACCCGCTACAGTGTAATGTACTGAAGCTATATCCGAAAGAGATTTTAACGATGCTTGAAATTGACTTTTTAATCCATCTAAATTCGCCGGCGATAAATTCGCGGCCACACTACTTGTTGCACATAAAATCGAAACCGGAAGGACAATCGATATTAGCATTAAATATAATCTTGACAACATCATTAATCTGTAAAATAAAACAAAAAACCGACAAGTTTTATTAGGTGTTTCTTCTATCCGTGCTATCTCTCTCTCTCTTTCTCTCTCTACGAATCGACTGCCGCCATATTGACAACGACAGCAGTATGCTTTTCATTGGCTTTCAATCCTCGACCAATTACAAACGTGTCGAGTTTGCAGATTTATCTCGCTCGTTCAGTAGAAAATAGATGTCGCGTGTGTTTTGTTTTCTATGATGATTTATTAATGCATTCCATCGATAAACGAAAAGATAAAAGAAAAAAAAAACAACAACAAAAAACACGAAAAAAAAGCTGATACAGCTAAATAAATACAGAAAATTGATCGACTAAGAGGAAGTGTATATACCTGAGGAAGAAGAACGAAGGTAAACAACTTGTTCTTGACGAGAAAAAAAGATTCTAAAAACTACGGCGAACTTTTCAATGGTGGATTCGAAACAGGCCGATCGGGCAGATTGGCAGCTGTCGAATGACTTGTTGTTGTACATGCTGGCGTCGATGATGGCCGATTGTTGGTTGCTGATGGCGAATCGATTTGATTGATAATTCGATGAGATTTCGGTGCTGGTGACGAAGGCGGTGTCGGTGTTTTCGACTGACCGCCCGATGATTTTCCGTAGAAATCTCGTTTCTTTCTCGGCGATTGCATGATCATCGTTCGACTAGACAAATCAAATGTTCGTTTTTTCTCTCTCGAATTAACAATCTCGATTGATTCGTACCTGAGTTCATCGGATAGACTGCTATGCGATGATTTACTTGTCGGCGAATGATTGAGTAATGTTTTGACACTAACTGTTTGAATAATACCTTGCGGTTGTGTAACTGAATGAACTTGAAGGGGTTCTAATTGTTTGGCTGAGAGGAGATTATTGACATTGGTCGTGTGCGTTCCGTCAGTGGAACTTTTTTTCGTCTTTTTCGGAATGGTAAAACCTGATTTTTTCTCCGACGAATAATCTTTTATTCGATTCGATTGATGTTGATGTTGATGATGATGATGAATTGTTTCTTGTTGTTGAGTTTGCCGACTCATATTAGCTAATAATGTCGAATATGTATTATCATGTGCTGATAAATAATGTCCATTGGTTTGTATTGATTGAAGAATTTGATTGAATTTCTCATTTTCGTAATCATATTCCGTGATTTCTTTTTCTAAAGCTGCGACTTTCGTTCGTAATTCTTTATGTTTATTCGAAATATCATTCGCATAGGTTATCAATTGAACAGGTCGTTCTAATTGTTCGACGCCTAGTTCATTTGTACGTAGTTTAAGTAGATTAATCGTGTCATCTAAGAGAATTTTCATATGATTTTCAAGTGAATTAACTTTGGATTTCAATGTTTTATTCAATTCCTTTTCTTGATCGAGTTGTTTTTGTATATGTTCACGATAGACATTCGATTTCATGTACATTCGATAGTTAAATAAACGTTGTCGATATGAATTGAGATATGTATTAATCGAATGAAAGAACTCTTGATCTTCATGATCGAAAAGACAATCGCGAAAATGTTGAAGTTGCAGATTTTCATTCGATAGTTTCGTCATTGTTTGATAGTTGAATCGTTGATTGGGATGATTGTGTTCGTATGTTTGCCGTGTCGGATGAAATTCGTTCAATGTCGAATGGTAATCTTTCGAACGTTTGGATAGATGTATCGAGATTTCATCGGCCGATGAGTCCGAATCGTTGTCAAGCGATGATTTCGATTTGTTCAAACGCGAAAGTTTATATTTTCGTTTTGTCGACGAATTATTCGATGACGAAGGCGAAAGAGAATAATCTTCATCGTTGGATTTTAAATGTCTGAAATCAATTTTTGTTCGGTTTTGAGATGAAAAAGAAGAAGAAATCTTACGTCGATCGAATGCCTTTGCTATGTCCATGCTGAAGTTTTTCGTAATAAAGCGCGAGTTTCGAATGATCGATCACGTGGAGATAATATTGAACTGATTTATCTGACCAACTAACTTTGCCGGAGAATTGTTCGGGTTTTCTGCAAATGAAAAAATGAAGAACGATTACATTTCGCAGAATGTTTTGCCTACGTGACGTGCATAATTGCGCCGAGATCGTTTTTTGTTCGATCATTTAGTCGAAATCCTTCGGGGCAAAATTCTCTCGATGAAATGATTTTTGCTCCATCTAAATTAAGTTCACTTATCAATCGAAATGCAAAATCTCGTCTCGCTACCTTTCATATTCATGAATTTAACTTTCAAATCATGATTGACTTTCGAACCGAACACGTAATTATTCACAAAAATAACATCAGCTTCTCGAATTCGTTCGTCAATCGATGGATGAACGAGAAAATCGCCTTGTTCAAGCTGAAAATCCGTGTACTGTTTGCCATACCAACGCATCCACGACCGAAATTCATCGGCCATGGCACGTGCGTATGTTGCTGGTGTTTCTTCGTACTCAATTCCGTAGACATGTTTGCAATTAGCTAATGCAGCAACATGTAGAACGACATTGCCAACTCCCGAGCCGAGATCGATAAATGTTTGATCTTCGTTTAGATTTAGATTTTTTAGAATTGAATCGATTAAATCCGGCGATGTTTCACCGTAGACTGACGGTGAAAACGGTTGGTAGTCGCGTAGTTTATCAGGATCGATGACAGCTCGACTGTAGATTTGTGCGAGAATATGACGAAATAGTTTCGATGATGGTCGTTGTTCTAATCGAGCTGAAAAAGCTTCGGTGCCTCGATTGAGTTTAATATGTGTGTCGATGATTTTATTGAATTTATCGCATAATTCTTTCATATTTGCATACGAATGAATATCACATGTGGCGAGACCAAGATTTTGTTGATACAATTCCGGATAATCTTGAAAAAGAAACGATTAAAAAACGCTGAAAAATGCATTTATTTATCTACCTTCGAAAACTAAACGTATCGTCTTAACGATTTCATCTCCGGCGACGAAGCCTCCATCTTTTTTTGCTGTTTGTTGTTCGATAAGTGGCCAAGTGAATATCGCCGGTTCGACACCTGCTGGACTGTGAAGTTTTAATTCTTTGATAGTGTTCGTATTCGACATGTTGATCTGCAAGTAGAAAAAAAAACAAACAGCTATCAAAGCAAAGCAAAATAGCACATGAGTTGTTTAACGTTCGGCATTAATGGAGGAGTGGTTCATTGATATTGGCCAATGGAAACGTTCTTTTGCTTTATTCGATAAGACACTAACGACATCTATTGCACTTTTATTCATTTTTGCTTATATATCAGAATAAAATCAAAAAACAATCACAGACAGAAGAGGAAGAAAAACAGAAAACTGTTCGGATGATTAATCAAGACGACATTTTAAATTCTTGTCACCGTAAACATCATTGACACGGCCGCACGATGGCCAGAATTTATTGTTCGGTGAAACGAATTTCTAAAAAAACAAAACAAAATGCTTGCTCATCTCGATTTCTCATTCGAACGACTTACAAGAGGAAAAACAGCTTTTTGTAATGGATATGGAAGAGTCCATTTTTCATGAAGGAAAACATGTTGTGAATGAGGTGCATTCTTCAATGGATTATTCGTTTTATCATATTCGCCATTTTCAATTTGAGATATTTCTTTTCGAATTTCTAAAGAAAAAATAGAAAATAATTAATCAGTTGAGATCTTTTCGATCAATTGTACCGATTAGAGCATCGCAAAATCGATCTAATTCATCTTTATCCTCGGATTCCGTCGGTTCGATCATCAACGAGCCCGCAACTGGCCACGAGACAGTCGGAGCATGAAAACCATAGTCTTGTAAACGTTTAGCAATATCAACAGCGTCGACATTCGCACTTGCTTTAAATCGACTGACATCGATGATGAATTCATGAGCAGCAAAACCTTCCTTTCCTCGAAAGAGAACTTTGTACGATGTTTCAAGACGTTTGGCGATGTAGTTTGCATTGAGAATAGCTGTTTCAGTTGCACGACGAAGACCAGCTGCGCCCATCATTCGAATGTACATCCATGAAATAGGAAGAATCGATGTAGAACCAAATGGAGACGACGCAACAGGACCAAAGGATTGCTTATAGTTAAATTCGGAATTGGCTTCTAATAATGGATGATTGGGCAAATGTGGAATTAAATGTTTTTTACTAGAGAAATTCAATTCGACCTTTTTTTTATCGTTTTTAAATAGAAATATGTAACTTACACGCCAATTGGACCTAGAAGAGAAAAGAAAAAAAGCGACATTTGAAGAAAACGATTCGAATAAAGAAGTTTTCATTTACCCATGCCTGGACCACCACCACCGTGTGGTATACAGAATGTTTTATGTAAATTCAAATGCGATACATCCGATCCGTAATCGCCTGGTCGACATAAACCGACTTGAGCATTCATATTCGCACCATCGAGATAGACTTGTCCGCCATTTTTATGAATAATCTCGCAGAATTCTCTATTGAAATCATAGAAAAACAAAACGTTCATTTGTTTGTTTTTCTTCTCCTCTACCTAATTGTTTCTTCGAAAACTCCACTTGTACTCGGATAGGTGACAATACCGCATGCGAGTGTATCACGATGTTTTTCAGCTAATTGTGAAAGAAGTTTCATATCGACAGCACCGGTTTTATCCAATTGAATTTTTTCAATTTTCATTCCAGCCATCACTGCAAACGACAAAAGAAAAATATAGATCGTTGTTGGCTTTCATACGAATTCGATTTACTAGCTGATGCAAAGTTCGTTCCATGAGCCGATATTGGAATCAAACAAACCTGTAAATATTCATTTTCATTCAACATAAACCTGGAATTTTATCGTACTTTTCGTTGTGGTTGACCTTGATGCTCATGATAAGAACGGATGGCTCGCAAACCTGCGTATTCACCTTGAGCACCACTGTGTCAGTAGAGAACAATCAAGATTTGTTTGTCTATTTCGCTTTATCAGAATGTGTACCTGTTCGGTTGAAAGGATATTTTATCGTATCCAGTAACTTCGCAGAGATATTTGTCGAGTTCCTTCAATAATTGAGCATAACCTTTCCATTGGGATGGAGGTGCGAATGGGTGAATTTGATTGAAAGTTGCCCATGAACATGGCTGAAACGAGAAGAGTTCTTTTTCTTCTAAGAAGAGAAGTCGAATGATTAGTTACAGTTAATTCCGAAGCAGCATTGAGTTTCATCGTACATGAACCAAGTGGGATCATGGAATGAACAAGAGAAAGATCTTTGTTTTCTAGATATTTCATATAACGCATTAATTTTGTTTCAGATCGATAGCTATAGATTCATGAAAACGAAATATAAATTCAAATAGTTACAATATTTTCGTACTTATTAAATATGTCTGCATTAAGGAATCGACTTTGTCGTGTTAGATTACCGAAATCTTTTGGTTTAACTGTTTTTTCATTCTATCAAAACACAATATTTTCAATTTTATTAATTCTAATTTATCGTTATACCGATGTTTGACTCTCAGCATTGAATATCCATTTCAAATCAGCTACATCACTTTCATTCATGGTTTCATCCAACGAAACTCCAACCTATGACAAAACAACAGAATTTCAATGAAATCACCCTCAATTTTCTCTCGATTATTTACGCTTCCATTCTCGTAATAACGTAGATTAATATGTTTTTCACTGGCTCGTTGTTTGATTTGATCGAGACTTGTTTTCGGATGAATTTTCAATGTGTCAAAAAATGTTTCATTCTTTATTGAATGACCAGCCGATTTCAAACTTTCAGCAAAATCACAAGTTAACAAATGAATTTTCGTTGCAATATTTCGAAGACCTTGTCGACCATGATAGAGACAATACATAGCAACCATATTTGCTAATAAAGCTTGAGCTAAATCAATCGAAAAGAGAAATTAAAATGATGACCGTTGATTAGTCGAATGAGATACCAGTGCAAATGTTGCTTGTAGCACGTTCTTGTCGAATGTGTTGTTCACGAGTTTGAAGAGCTAAACGATAAGCTTTTGCTCCATGTGAATCACTACAAAATTAAAATTACAAATTTTTAATCGAACAAGACGGAAGAGAGAGATTACATTGTTAAACCAACTAATCGACCGGGCATGTCACGTTTGAATTGTTCAGCACAAGCGAAAAACGCTGCATGTGGACCACCGAAACCAAGTGGAACACCTAAACGTTGTGAATTACCATAGCATATGTCGACATTGAGTTCACCAGGCGGTTTAAGAAGACAAAGTGCAAGTAAATCGGAACCACAGATAACAACAGTCTGAATTTAGATATCGAGAAAAGGAAATAGAATGTAATCGAATCCTACTCCATTTTCTTTAGCTCGAGCGATTAAACCCGATGGATCGACAACATTGCCGGTTGTATCGGGATATTGAAATATTACACCTGATACATCTTTCTTTGAAAAATCCATTTTATCAATTGGTAAAACTTCGATTTCAGTACGAAATCCACTAGAAACAAAAATCGACAATTCCATTCATCAAACTATTCTCTTCATTCAAGACAACTGTACCTAGCTCGTGTTCGAATAACTTCAATAACATGTGGATGCAATTGATCGCTAACAAACATTCGCGGTCTTTTATTCAATCGTAAACTCATTGCCAAAGCTTCACCAGCAGCTGTACCTTCGTCTAATAAACTGGCATTTGCAAATGGAAGTCCAGTTATATCGCTAATAGCTAAAAATCATTTCAAATACGAAGAAAATTTATCATGAAACCGAAAAAAAAACAAATGATGTTATTAAACCTGTTTGATAGTTGAGTAAACTTTCCAGACGTCCTTGAGACAATTCCGCTTGATAAGGTGTATATTGTGTATACCAGCCGGGATTTTCGAAAAGATTTCGTTGAATCACAGTCGGAATAATGCAATTGTTATAACCAAGACCAATATACGAACGCCAAACTAGATTCTGATTGGCAATACTTTCGATTTCCTTCAAAGCTCGATGTTCGGCTAGAGTAAAGTAGAAAGAAACAGATCAATAAATTTTGTCTTTTTTCAATTTTTGATCTACAAAGTGCTTCGGGAATCTCCATTGTGCCTTTAAATTGAATTGATGCTGGTACAGTTTTGCTAATTAATTCATCCATTGATTTGACTCCGAGTGTTCGAAGCATTTCATTCGTTTGTTTTTCATTGGGACCGAGATGTCGGCGAACAAAATCATAGGCCGGATTCGAATCGGCACCTTGCCCATCCGATTGATCGTGAAGTGCTCGATACGCTTGCTGAAAAACGATTGGACGATAGAAAATCGAACGTAATGAACGTCGAGCTAATAAAAAAAAATTTATAAATAAATGAGTCATCGACGACATTTGGTTATTATTTTTATTATTTATTTACCACAGGAAGAAAGTAATACCAATGAGCTCATTGCTTTTGTCAATGAAATATTGTAATGACTATGAAAAGCAAAGCTTACACTTTGTAATGTAACCTTAACGTGGAATGAAAATAGAGATAGACTGTTATCATTATATTCTTCGTTTTTTTTTCATTATATCGACATGTTCTTTCTTTTTCTTTTTCGAATCGAACATTGGTCGTCATTATTTACTTCATTTTTACTGCAGCTCGTGTTGTTGTTGTTATTATTGTTTTTCTTTTTTTTTTCGTACTTATCGCGAAATGCCGATGACCTTGCTCGTGATCTATTTCTTTTTGTTATCTAGCGAAATTTGATAGTAGGTTCTCAATCTAGATTATGTAAATACGCAAAAAAAGAACATTAAGTTCTCAAATTAATCATGGAAACGAGTTCAACTTATACACTCGAGCAATGTATCGATCATATGGGCTTAGGCAAATATCAATGGCGTTTAATATCCGTTCTCGGGTTTTGTTCGATGGCTGATGCTGTTGAAATGATGCTCCTGGCTATTCTCGGTCCAGCATTAACATGTGATTGGCCAACCGTAACACAATTTCAAATAGCTTCATTAACTACAGTAATAAACTTGTGTTCGACTAGGAACTGATGTTGTTATTGTTGTTGTTCATAATAGGGCGTGTTTGCAGGAATGATGTGTGGTGCTTTGATTTTCGGTATTCTAGCCGATAAATATGGTCGGCGAACAATTATTCTTATTAGTGCAGTTTTAAATACAATATTCGGGGTTTTAACGGCTTTTGCGCCGAGTTATTATTGGATTTTGTGTGCAAGAATTCTCGTTGGATTTGCGTTATCCGGTGCAGCACAAGGGTAAAAGCCATTTTTAAAATCAATCTTCAAGATAAATGATCTGTTTGTTTAGTTCGACATTGATGTTAGAATATCTACCATCGACAACTCGTGCAACTTGTGTGATTGTTATTGAAGTTTTTTGGTCGATTGGAAGTATTTTCGAATATGTTATGGCAATGATCCTTACTCCAACACATGGTTGGCGTTTGTTAACTGGTCTTTCAGCTTTACCTATATCGATTATTGCTATTTGTATGTATGTAAGTAAAAAATGAAAGAAATGAAAATTTCGTTTTTTGAAAATCGATATGTTAAAAGTTCGTTCCTGAATCGCCGAGATTTTATGTTGCAAGTGGTCGACCGGAGAAAGCCGAACGAATTTTAAAGAAAATAGCGTTGACAAATAAAACGACACTCCCACCTGGTCGACTACTCGATGTACACGCTCAGGTTCGTTTTTATCTACTTTATTTTTATCTCAACAAAACATTTTTCAGGATGAATGCGGTTCGATTAAACAATTATTTCATATGAACTACAAACGAACGTCATTTCTTCTTGCTTTCATGTGGATGACATCAGCAATGAGTTATTACGGTTTAATTCTAATCAATACATCGATCATGACAATAATCAATCCAAAAACTTCGACATCTACAGATACGAAGCCAAATAATTGTAAAATGTTGACAACAGACGATTATAAATCATTGATATTTACAACTTTCGGTGAAATGTTCGGCATACCATTATTATTATTTTTACTTTCACGTTTTGGTCGTCGAACTGTTTGTTTAATAAATTTCTCGTCAGCATCCGTCTGTTTCGCTCTATTTTTTTTCGTTTCCTATACGACATCATGGTTTGTGAATGCGGTTACATTTACTGCTCGAATGTTTATCAATGCTCAATTCAGTTTAATGTATCTCTACACAATGGAAGTCTATCCAACAGTAATTCGTGCAATGGCCGTTGGTTGTGCATCATCAATGTCGAGAGTCGGTGCAATGATAACTCCATTTCTCGCTCAAGTTCTTATTAAACATACATTCAGTGGAACAATTGCAATCTATGTTTTGACAACGGCTATAGCTGCCGTATGCGCCGTTCTACTACCGATTGAAACACGTGGCCGGGAATTGAGAGTAAGTAGATGAAAAGACTATCAGACAACAGGATTCATCTCTCTATTTACAGGAAACGACTTCGTCGGGTCGAAAACGACTTGATTATTAAATCTGATTCCTTTTTTCTTTTTGGGTACTAGTAAATTCACGCTATATTAGCTCATATCATGTTGTCTACTCTTTGTTTCGTTTATTTTTTTGGCTAATTTAAAAATCTAATCTTATTTATCATTCGTTTTGTCTTTTTTTTAGCAAGCAACGTCAGATCAACGACATTCTGATTCAATAACCGTCGACAATATTTTATCACGATTGTCTGTGAACGATAATGTGACAACTAGTGATTATCAACCGTTAATCCAAGAAGATATCAGTGATGAAGAAAATATTTAATCCGAAACGCTTTTTCTTTTTCTTTTTCTTTTTCTTTTTCTTTTTAATGATCTGCGAATAAATACGTAAACGAAGAACTAACTCGAATATGATATGAACATCTTTTGTGCTTTTTGTTTATTGATAACAAGAAGAGAACAAATGAATTTTCTTTTAAAATCGTTCACTAAAATCTACATTAAACGATATCTAATCATTTTGTTCATTCAATCGAATAGATCACACAAAAAAAGGTTCGATTTCTATGGCGAAGAACCGGTCTGATGTTTTTTCTTTATAAGGCAAAAGAAGAAAGAAAAGAAAAGAAAAAAAAAACAAAGGATACCTTTACAATATAATACAAAAAAAAAGAATCACAATTATATTGTCGTTTGATTATTATCGTTGGCAACAATATTTGCATTTGTCTGCTGTGTTGATACAGAATGATCTGTATTATTATTATTTGTGTCGTTTGTTGCCTGTTGAGTTGTTATCCATGTTAAACGATCTTCATAAAATTTTATAACGATTTGAGGACATTTTATATTACAAATACGAGCTGGAACAAGATCGGCTTCGCTCGTACCTTTCCATTGAACTAATAGCATAAGTTCACCCTGAAAAATGAATAATGAATGACTGAAATTCAACAAGAAAATCGTACTGTTGTATCGGTAGCACCAAGAATCTTCTCAGGATCAAGACCTCGATCGAACGCCGATGATTCATCGACATGTATGGACGACGTTGATTGTTTCGGGTAGTTTCGTGATGCATACGAATCATTAGGCGGACGACCACGTTTATTATGCACAGGCGCTTGATCGAGAGATGTTTTACGTTTGAGTGCTGTTGATGGTTCATGCATATTATGACGAGATCTTTGAAGAATACGTTTTTCATATTCTTCGATTAAATCTGGACAGTCGAGATTTTGTTCAGGTTCCTTTGAAAATTCGAAATAAATCATCATTTCAAAACGAAAGCAATCTAGTTTTATACCCAAGTATTTTCGTCTTCAGTATAACCTTTCCATGCTAGTAGATATTCTTTTCTTCCGTTTCGAAAACGATGATTAACAATACGTTCGACAACGAATTCTTCGCCTTCATCGGCACCAACAATTTGTTTATCCGCATTATTAATACTCATTGTTTATCACCGGCTCTCGTTTTAAAATGATTTATAAAGAACAAACAAGCAAATAAATGCGAATAAATCAGTGAAGTTTCTACAAAATAGAAAATTTGTTTGAATTACTTGATAAAAGAACAAGCAAACATCGAACGAACGAATAAAAAAACTAAAACAACCTTGCAGCTATGCTACTGTATAACAAATCAACCAATGACAATCAAGATTTCAAATTGAAATTTTCAATACGATAGATTTTTAGTGAATTTGAATTCAAATTTTAACATAAATTATTTTTTACAATGTATTAAAAAAGAAAACCGATTTCATTCGGAAAAAAGATGTCGTACATTGTTAAGATTCACGACTTCCTTTCGATTATTTATCTCTGAACGATTATCAGTCTGTAAACAAGTAACAATAACAGAGCCGGCTATCAAGTTCATGTAGTTTTGAAGACCTCGAAAAAAGTGGATACGTCATATTGCTTTGCTTTAGCGCACGAGAACATGTCCTTGAATAATAAACATATGGGTACTAAAGTCCACGTAAGCAACATTCAACTAGGGTCACACCCCTATTTCTACCCCTTTACTGCTTTCTACTTTTTCTTATTCGAAAATATGACGTCATTCAGTATAAATTTCTCGTTTTTGGTTATACATATGTACGGCAGAAAGTAAAAAAGAAGAGAAAGAAAAAGTAATTGCAATGGTAATAGAGATATGGCAAAAACAAAATAATCGTACGACGTCCGGAATAGCGTTGTTGTTTTTCTCTCCGTCTCTCCGTCTCTCTTTCTCTCTTTCTCCATCGCAGTTGTACTTTTATAAAAGGCAAACTATTCTCGATGTGTATCGAACGATTTCTTCTGACTGACTATATTTTTCTTCCTACCCATCACATGTCGAACTGAAACTACCGTACTACAAGGTCTATAGTATAAAGCCATCTACTTGTTGTTTTTTTTCTATCGCAAAAATGATGACGCTTATCGAATAGGCAAAGGGTAAACGAGAAAAGAGAAAACCAAGGCCATGCACGCCCACTTTTTCGTTTGCTGTAATTTGGTTTATTGTGTCTTGCAGATATGTCGATGATTTCGCGTGCTGCTTCGAAATCTTCATTAAAATTAAATCATGGCTATAATTATCTTAGCTGTTGTACACGATCGTTACAATCAACAGCTACAGATTCAACACCTGCCACAATGAACTTAGATAGTGAAAATCAACAAGAAGATCAAGGGTAAAAAAAAACTTGATAAGGATTTTCTTTTGTTCTAAAAAAAAGCCTCTTGTAGAACCGGCTTTTATACGATGGTAGAGAAATTCTATGATCGAGCTGCTAAACTTCTCGAAGATAAATTAGTTCTTGATATGAATAAGACGAAACTGTCCGACGTTGAAAAATTGAAAAAAGTTCAAGGTATTTTAACAATGATGAAACCGCCGAACTATGTCTTAGCAATTACATTTCCTGTTCGACGTGACAATGGAGAATGGGAATTGATTGAAGCATGGCGAGCTCAGCATTCACTACATCGAACACCATGCAAAGGTGGTATTCGATTTTCGAATGAAGTTAACTTAGATGAAGTCAAAGCTTTAGCTGCTTTGATGACATTTAAATGTGCTTGTGTTAACGTACCTTTCGGAGGAGCAAAAGCTGGTGTTAAAATCAATCCAAAGGGTAAATTGATCAACTTCGAACTTAGATTTGATTTATTTTTTGTTCTGAAATTCGATAGATTGGTCTGAATCTGAGCTAGAACGTATCGTTCGTCGATTGACTGTTGAATTAGCAAAGAAAGGTTTCATTGGACCTGGTATCGATGTTCCAGCACCTGATATGGGTACAGGTGAACGTGAAATGGCTTGGATTGCTGATACATATGCATCGACAGTCGGTTGGGAAAACATCAATGCAATGGCTTGTATCACCGGTAAACCTATTCTACAAGGTGGTATTCACGGTCGAACATCAGCTACTGGCCGAGGTTTATATCACGGCGTAAATAACTTTATAAATGAAAAATTTTACATGGATAAAATCGGTTTAACTACTGGTTTAACTGGCAAAACATTCATTGTCCAAGTAAATACATTTCTCTTCTTTTCAATCGAATAATTTTGCTCTTTGCAGGGTTTCGGTAATGTCGGCCTTCATTCAACACGTTATTTGACACGACATGGTGCCAAATGTGTTGGTGTCTTGGAATACGATGGAGCTATTGTTAATCCCGATGGAATTGATCCAAAAGCTTTAGAAGAATATAAACTCGAAAATGGAACAATCAAAGGTTTTCCTGGAGCTAGAGCTTATGAAAAAGCCGATATCACAGAGTTACTTTGTGAACCTTGTGATATTCTTGTACCAGCTGCTAGTGAACAACAAATTACATCGAAAAATGCTCGTCATATCAAAGCTAAAGTGAGACCTCATTGTTTTTTTTTATTCAAATTAAACAATGTTTTTGAATAGATCATTGCTGAAGGTGCCAACGGACCAACAACACCAGCTGCAGATAAAATTCTTCTTTCGAAAAATGTCTTAGTTATTCCCGATATGTACATCGTACGTTGAACGAAAGTTTTCTCTTCAATTGATTTTCAATTATCTTCGTTCTATTTAGAATGCTGGTGGTGTAACTGTCTCGTATTTTGAATGGCTTAAAAATCTCAATCATACATCGTATGGTCGATTAACATTTAAATATCAAAAAGATACAAACTACTCTCTTCTTGGTAAACAAACTCTCGTCATCGAAGAAAAACTATTTGCCAATAAATGAATCTTCTCGTTTTAGAAAGTGTACAAAGTTCATTAGAATCTAAATTCGGTAAAATGGGCGGAAAAATTCCAATTGTAAAACGAATCTTCTTTTAAAAATCTTTGACGAATTTTCTTGATTTAGATTCCGAGTGATCAATTTTACAAACGAATGGCTGGTGCATCGGAAAAAGATATCGTTCATTCCGGTCTCGAACAAACAATGGAACGTTCAGCACGAGCAATCATGCAAACAGCAGAACGCTTCAATCTTGGCTTAGATATTCGTACAGCTGCATATGTAACCTCATTAGAAAAGATTTATAATGTATATTCAGCTGCTGGAATGACCTTTGGTGTTTAAAACAATTTCACTTAACTCCGTTACTTTCTTTTTTTTTATTTTTCAAACAAAGACAAAAGAAAACACACGCACACACAACCCGTTTAAAGAAAATATTTTTTTGTTTTTTTAGATTAAATAAAACAACGATGTTAAACATCGCTGCTCGAAATCACAAATCGATTGCTCGACTTCCGAGTCTTTCGATTCACACATCGGCAATACTTAATTCAGCAGCAGCACACGACTCACAACATCACGCTGGACCAGGACAATTTGGTTTCTATCGTCAAGTCGAATTGTTCTACGATCGTGCTGCTAAACTTCTCGAAGAAAAATTAGCTGGCGACATGACGAAATCGAAAATACCTGACGCAGAAAAATTGAAAAAAGTTCAAGGCATCTTAAAAATTATCAAACCATGTAATCATGTCTTGGAAATGCGTTTTCCGATTCGAAGAGACAATGGCGAATTACATATGATTGAAGCATACCGTGCTCAACATTCACAACATCGAACACCATGCAAAGGCGGTATTCGATATTCGTTAGATGTCAATTTGGATGAAGTCAAGGCTTTAGCTGCTTTGATGACATATAAATGTGCTTGTGTTGATGTACCTTTTGGTGGTGGTAAAGCTGGTGTTAAAATCAATCCAAAAGGTAAATTATCTAAATTTTGAATTTAAATTTGATTTATTTTTGTTCTGAAATTCGATAGATTGGTCAGAATCTGAGCTAGAACGTATTACTCGTCGATTGACTGTTGAATTAGCAAAGAAAGGTTTCATTGGACCCGGTATCGACGTTCCAGCTCCTGATATGGGTACAGGTGAACGTGAAATGGCTTGGATTGCCGATACATATGCATCGACTGTTGGCTGGGAAGATATCCATGCTAATGGATGTGTTACTGGTAAACCAATTCTTGTCGGTGGTATTCACGGTCGAACATCAGCTACTGGCCGAGGTTTATACCATGGTGTTGACAATTTTGTTAATGAAGCTTCGTTTATGTAAGAAGAGCAAACAAAAACTATCGAACTTTGATATTAAATGTTATTTTTTTAGGGGTATGGTCGGTCTCTTACCAGGATTAGCTGGCAAAACATTCATTGTCCAAGTAAATACATTTCTCTTCTTTTCAATCGAATAATTTTGCTCTTTGCAGGGTTTCGGTAATGTCGGCCTTCATTCAACACGTTATTTGACACGACATGGTGCCAAATGTGTTGGTGTCTTGGAATACGATGGAGCTATTGTTAATCCCGATGGAATTGATCCAAAAGCTTTAGAAGAATATAAACTCGAAAATGGAACAATCAAAGGTTTTCCTGGAGCTAGAGCTTATGAAAAAGCCGATATCACAGAGTTACTTTGTGAACCTTGTGATATTCTTGTACCAGCTGCTAGTGAACGACAAATTACATCAGAAAATGCGGATCGTATTCAAGCTCGAATTATTGCTGAAGTAATTTGAATATTGAAAAACGAAAATTCTAAACTTAACTTCATGCTTCTTAGGGTGCCAATGGACCGACAACACCTGAAGCTGATGTTATCCTATTGAAAAAAAATGTTCTTGTTATTCCTGGTAAATATTCAGATTTTGTTTTCGTAGAAAAACTATGTTTATATTCGTAATTAGATTTATATATCAACGCTGGTGGTGTAACTGTTTCGTATTTTGAATGGTTGAAAAATTTAAGCCATGTTAGTTACGGTCGATTGACATTTAAATATCAAAAAGATACCAATTACTCATTACTTGGTAAACGAAAAATTTTCTTTTCGATTCAATTACAAACATATTCTTCATTTTCTTCTAGAATCTGTGCAAACTTCATTAGAATCTAAATTCGGACGAATGGGTGGTAAAATTCCAATTGTAAGTTTTTCGCAATGAAATGAAACCCAATTTTGAAGATATATTTATCTAGACTCCAAGCCATGAATTCTTAAAACGTATGGCCGGTGCATCTGAAAAAGATATCGTCCATTCAGGTCTCGAACAAACTATGGAAAAAGCTGCACGTGCAATTATGCAAACAGCTATGAGATACAATCTTGGTCTTGATATTCGTACAGCTGCCTATGTGAATGCCATTGAAAAAATCTACAATGTTTATGTTAGTGCTGGTATTACATTCGGTTCATAAGATTTTTCGCATTTTTGCTTTGTATTCAAACATAAACAAACAAACAGTATTTCTCTCCGTCATTTTGGCATGTTTAATTTCTTTATTTTTCTCTTTATTTTATATCCAAAAGAATCGAGTGATTCAATGGAAGACATTAGTTTTTTTTTCTATTCCGAAATAAAACCAAATAACATTAAAAAAAACGTATCATAACAATTTTGGTCGAAGAACGTATTCAACTGCATCAATTCGTTTCTTACCGACTTGTCGAGCTGTTATCGATCGTGTTCGATTAATAATCAATAAACTTTGATCAATAGTAAATCGACAAAATCGAAGAAGTAGATACGTAATTGTCCCTGTTCGGTGTAAACCAGCTGCACAATGAACAAGCATTTTAACTGGCTTTTCTTTTGTACTATTCGAAAGTAGATCGATAATCATCGGTAGTCGATCTCGAAGTACATCGACAGTTGCTTGCGACGATGTGTAAACAGATAATTCAGCGCCTTCGATAGGCAAATGAATCGATGTGATACCGATTGATTCGACATATGAACAGATGTTGTTATTTTTAACTTCCTTAGCATTTAATAAAGTAAGAATATGTGTGATACCTAAATCTTGCTGATAGATTTTTAGATCTCGTCGACCGGGTAAAGCCGAACAAGCGATTTGTGTATGAGGAAAAATCGATACGAATTGCGGTTGTTTAGGAGCTGGTAGAGATGGAATAGATGCATGATCATCATGATCAATACTAAAGATGTCACCGAGAATTTCCTGACGAATTTTCGTAAGAAATTCATCGTTCGATGCACTTTCATCTTGTTGAACGATTTTTAACTGATATTTATATTTTCGATTGTTGTATGTAAATGTTTTTTCATTGGATATAGTTAACGTTTGTACATGTTTCAATAGAATAATCATAGCATATTCACTACGTAAATGATTGACACCTGTTTGAAGATATTCGTCAATAAAATCATTGGTTAAACTTGATAAAATTCGACAATTTCTTTTCGAAATTGGTAAGAAATTATTCTCGGCTAAATCTTGAAATTCTTTTAAATCATTTTCATTCGTTGCTATTACAGCCAAACCAAATTCGTCGTTTTCAACGCATTTATTCTTATCATTGAATGTTTCAATACCTTGTTTTAATATGCCAATAAAATGAATTAATTCATCTTTCGAATATTCGTCTAAACTTTTCGATTCACTCGGTAAACAGTTGAAAGCCTGAAAGAATAGTTTGTCATACGTGATGGTCATGTTTGTTTTTTCTGTTATTGTCGATTTTCAAACTTTATACATGTATATACTGATTGATGACGCAATAACCGTTCATTATGAATCATAGAGTTTCAAAATAGCTGACGAAAGATTTACATATCGATTTATTTCTAAATGTGATTTATGTTTTAGGATAGAGAAAAAATAAGCTTCTTTTTTTGATAATTGTTGTGATTATGTTCTTTGAAAAGGACAGTCGATTGTAAGAGGTTAATCGTTGATACAAATGTAAATTTATCATAAAAAAAAAGAAAGAAACAAACAAGAACAACCTGAAGATTAAGTTACAGTAAAAAAACACGATTAAGGATTAGAGACTACAGCCTAAGATGCATGAAATCACCGGTGGCTGTTACACAAAGCAAATATAAGACAAGAAAAGAGAAATTGTAGATCGACTAATCTAAATAAATGAGAATATTTATTAGTTTCTTTCTTTCTTTCATTGTTATCTTGTATTACAAACGAAAAAGAAAAGAATTTTTAATCATCGTACGGTGTCATCTGAACAATTTCGTAAACATCATTATCAACATGAAAACGTATTTTCGATTTGTCCGATTGTAAACCACAGCAAAAACAACAACTAAGAATGGTCGTGAATAGAGTTGTGCCAACAGCTGCAACTGTCAACCAAAAAGCAAGACCTAATCGTTCGATTTGAATTAACCACGGATTGAATGCAAGTAGCAATGCTTCGGTTTGACTGAATTCATAGGTATAATCAGCTCGATGTAAACGATCTTGTACCCATTCGTATAAAAATATACCTAAACCGCCAGCGCCACTCACAAATGATGCAAGTGAAATGAAACTAACGAATGCAAATGGGATCGAATAGAATCGATCGACACAATTTATACAAAGTAGAATTAATAAAGCTAGAAATGTTAATAATGGTGCAGCAATGAATAGAAGAAACATGATATAATAGCGAATGCGTTTGACATGATAGTGGAATTCTTTCGCCGAACTTTTTGTCGACGATAAATATCGTGGAAGTGCTTGATTGCCAATCCATGTTGATTGCCACATACAATTTCCTTCGGGCCAATAATATCGTGTTTGATTGTACGGTCGAGTACATTCTTTTTCATCGATATACGATGGACAATCAGGTATCGTATCGCACCGTGTCATACAGCAGTCAGTATTGAGTTCTTGACATTGAAGAACTGGTTGATTACATCGTTTACAATAGAATGGCGTATTCGATTTCGAATCATCATCATTATTTGATGAAGATTTAGGTGTAAATAAAGGTATCCAACGGTAATCGAGACAATAACCGAACAAACCGTAACGTGATCGAAATGCGTGTCGTGTTTTTTGAATTTGTAATTGTAAATTATTTGTTTGTAGACGTTGTCGACCTTTGTATGACGTGTATTTTTCTAATAAATTTTCGTCGATATAACTCCAACGTGTACTGATAAATGAATAACAATATAAACCAATCGATGCAAGCATCGGTAGAACAATGAACATAACAAGTACACCGACCTTCATTGTTAGTTTTTTTATTTTAATCTGTAAAGATAACCGAACTATGAATCAATGAAAGACACGCTCGATTAATGTCATATCATAAAAAAAAAAGAAGAAGAAGAAGAAATGTCGAACCTAAACGGAATGAGAAGGAACACATATACAAACTGACAATAACTATAGCATACGTAGAAATGATGATGATGACTACTCCTGCTGTTACTGAATATGTTTGACTAATATATTCTTTTCTACTTCATAGGAGATTCTGGCACATCATCATTCCATAAATGAGGTTTACATTCTTCTGTTGTGCAGAGATTTTTTTTTCTTCGGTGGTAGCAGCAACATGTTAACCTTTTTTCTCTCTTCTTCTTCTCTTTCTCTCTCTATATCGACTCTTATCCTTTCAACTACAATCAACGAATGATTTTTTTTTCGAACAAACATGCATACACACACGTATATTCAACGAATATAAAATAGGAAAAAAAAAGAAGAAAAGAAATAACCGAAAGGCATCAGGAGCTATTCTCGCTCTTTTTTGATTCTTGTTCATTCGAACACTTAATAAAAGGAAGTCACATAAGGCGAACAACCACTACTGTCCGTAGCTCATTTATACACACTTAACTTAACTAACTCGATTACGTCTTCCTTCATGTCGATGTCTATACACACAATGAATAGGGTTCAAGATAATTTATTTGTGTATATAGATATTTAGTGCGTGTAGAAAAAGAAACGGAAGCCATCGAAGAGTTAGGAATGTATACATATATACATACAACATAGGAGGTAATTTGACGCCGACTGACAAGAAAAAGTGCGTGACCAAAAAAATACGATCAATGAAAGATGAATGGATAGATCTAATGTGCATTTAGTGATTTATGAGTATGACAACAAACTACAGCTGACAGTTGATGAAGTTTTTTCCCTTCCGAAATCAGACAAAACATAAGCGAAATTCTCGAGTAATCAAATTGTGTTAATTGTTATTACCATACTGATATAAAAAAAGCAATCAACCGATACGAACTACAAAGAGAAAAAAGAGAAAAAAACAAGTTGTGCTCTATAGTCACGAAAAAAAAAGGCCGTCTGAATTACGAAGAAAAAAGTAACCAGCTGGTAAAACAGAAAAGAAAAAAACCACACGCACACGCACACGAGCGAGAGAATATCTACTGGTTTCTATAAATGGGAATCGACACATCGATAGCTAAGTAATTGTCATAGTACATGGGTTAGTTCTTTTGATTAAATTCTTTTGTTAACCTTGAATATCCTAATGGTATTTTTATCGTATTTGAATTATTTAGTGTAATCGAAGATTCATTTTAACCTTGATCCTGTCATTTGAATATACATTGAGCACTTTTTATGATATCGATCTTACAAGTTTATATGACCGACAGAAAGATAATGGATATGTTAAGTAACTCAAAACGATTATCTGTATATGTATACATATCGAAAGGTTTTCCTTACACGTATACGTCACTGTTTAATTGACTGAAACAGATAAGAATTGTTTAATTATATATGTGTATCTATCAAAAGCAGAGCGAGAAAAGAAAATGAGAACTTGATTTTACATATACAGTATTCAAGGTGAAAATGTCTTGCCAGAAGGAGCAATTTTCAAATTCTATAACGGCAGACACAAAGAAAGAGAGAGAGAGAATAAAAGATGTCCTTGTATAAACACACTATTTTAAAATATATAATTAACCTTGCTATTTCGTTTCGTTTTTTGTATGTTGAATAGGAAAATCTGAATGTTGACTAGCGCCGTCTGTAGATTTCTTCAACGATTTGAAAAAAAAGGAAAAAAAACAAGTTTGGTTGTTGCAGACAGACAGTTTGAATAAACAAAACAACGATGACTGACACACGAGTAGATTCGAATTCATCGGCATCGCCCGATGTGAACAATTTAACCGGTTTAACTAACTATGTAAATTAAATTTTTATCTTTTTTTCTTTCATTCGATTTCATTTATCGATCGATTATAGGTAAATACGATCTTCCAACAAATGGAAGAGAAATTCATGGCTACAAGTGATCAAGTCATGAATCGAATGAACGAACTTGGCAAACGAATCGATGCACTTGAAAGCAATATCGGTGATATTATCTCTCATTTGCCAACTGATGATTCCATACAACAACAACAACAGCAAAGCAAATCCTAAATAAACTCATCAATAAAATAAAAAAAAACCTTCACGATATTCGTCAAGATTAATATCATGTCGTATATAGTCTTTGTTTCTTATCTTAATGGTACTTTGAATACCTCATTAGATGATATTAATTACGATAAATAGATTGTAATATATCTCCCTAAAGAAGAATCTTGCAAAACCTCAAAATTTCCATTTCTTTATTCTAATCGATAAATTCACGTCTGTTGATAAGAAAGAACAAGATGTTAATCATTAATTTGACATGTCAAACGTAAACATCATTTGATCGACGTAGGATATCTTAGGAGTATCCTACGTGTACGAGTATTATTCTTTAATTTCTTTGGACATATTTAGATTCATTCGTTGAATTTATTTTTATATTTTATTGTTTACAATGCTGACTGATTTCTCCAGAACACATATATCTACTGCAGAATACTCGTCGAACTTTTAATGTTCTTTTCCTAACATTTACATGATAGATGAAAATAAAACCTGGCGATATACTAACATTACTCATTCTTGTTCTCGGAATAATTTTAATTATTCGAATCTTTCGCTATAATATAGTAATGCCAAGTAAATGAGAATTCTAGTGAAAATTTTCGCATTCTAATCTAAAATGACGATTGATAGATATAGTGCAACTGCTTTGATTGTGAATTGTAAAAATATTTTTTCAAAAATATTGAATTTCCTAAACAATATGGGATACGAAATAGTACTGTCATCGGGGCAGCCTTTTCTACATTTAATCTAAAATTAAACGTCAAGTCATTTATTACCATCTGGATTAGATGATCTAGTCATGCTTGAAAAACATCGATCATAATAATAGAACGTTACTTCATTTTTCTATATAACTAAATGTCACTAATCCATACTTCTCCGTTAATAAATTCAATATAAAAATAGTTTTCGTATTCCATTGGTCACTACTTTTTACACTGCTAAATCGAACTAACACAAATTGAAATCTAATTACAATAAAAAATCTAACTTTATCAAAATGTTAACAGGTTGTCCGAAAAGTTCGTGCAACTCCTATACTGTTAAATCGGAGAATAATGATTATCGTATTTATTGAATGTACTGACCTTGATTGGCAACCACACGCTGCCAGCGGTCACACAAACTTTCTATACCCTGACAAAAAAATTCGGAATCGACACCATCGAAATAGTCCTCTACAGCCTGTATATCTTCATCACTCGAGCCAAAATTCTTGCCACTCAGAAATTTTTTCAACTTTGAAAATAAATAATAATCAGTTGGTGCAATATCTGGAGAATACGCGGGGTGATTCAATTCGACAAAGCCTACTTGACGAATGGCAGCCTGCACAATGTTGGACTTGTGAACAGGGGCATTGTCATGAAGAAGCAGCACTCCATGACTGATCTTACCCCGACGTTTCTCCAGAATTGTACGACGTAATCGTTCGATGAGTGATGCATAATATTGACCATTTATTGTACTTCCATGAGCGAGATAATCGGTTAGAAGAATTCCATCCTTGTCCCAGAAAATAGTCATCATAACCTTTCCAACCGATCGTTGCTGGCGTGGTCGAGTTGGTGTTGGTTCACCTGACTTCTTCCAAACCTTGGCTTCGACTTAAGTGAGAGGATCATAGTTATATATCCACGACTCATCGCCCGTTACGATACGACTAAGAGATTGGATCGGGTTTGCTTCAGTCTGTTGTAAAAGTTCTTGACAACATTCCACTCGGTTCATGCGTTGAAGTGGCGTAAGCAATTTCGGTACCCATCTTGTGTATACTTTCTTCATTCCTAATTGATTATTCATAATATCATGAACCATACTTTTTGAAATGCCCAATTCATTAGCTACACGACGAACAGAAATTTGTCGATCATACATAACGATGCGCTCAATTGCTCGAATGTTTTCATCGGTGAATGTGGTTGAAGGTCGACCACTTCGAGGTGCATCTTCAAAGTCACGTTCTGGGCCCTTGAATTCAACTATCCATTTAGCGACAATGCGATAAGATGGAGCATCCCTGTTGATATTATCAAACTGCTTGTGGATTTCGATGGGATTTAGTCCTTTTCAGGTAAAAAACTTCACTATTACTCCATGGTCAAAATTCGACATTTTTAAAATTTGTGTGAGAGTGATCGTAAAATTTATTTCACCTCTCACGGTAGGAATTATCCAAAGAGATAAAAATTGATATGCCTTACTAAATATGCACCGTCTATCTAATGGTATAAATCATTTCTTTCTTGCGTGCAGTATAAGGGTAGTTGCACGAACTTTTCGGACAACCTGATAAGTCAAAAAGTAAGCATAAAAATAATTTATGGAAATTCGCTAGGAGTTGGTTTTTCATCTTATCAG
>ERZ778024.534-NODE-534-length-62432-cov-54.840807_pt1 | contig 62432 bp, 63 predicted proteins | sample MGYA00375754_ERZ778024 | MGnify/ENA primary metagenome ERZ778024 (study PRJEB29350, sample SAMN05389827) | bioreactor metagenome | isolation source: Thiocyanate bioreactor | place: South Africa: University of Cape Town | collected 2014-02-18 ...
TACTCAAGCATACCGAAAAAAAAACGAACACACGAGGAAATTAATTATTGTTATTGTTTTTATTATGCAAATGAAAAAGCAACAATTTTTGCATTGATTTCCCTTTTAGTCTTGATGCTAAATAAAATCTATTTTATCCATTGATGTATGGATAATGAACATCTGGGTATATAACGACAAGTGTCATTATGTTGACAAATGTATACAAGGATTTCTCCTTGTCAGAGATATAAACAAAGGCGATGATATTGAAAAAGCATAATTAAAAAAAGGCAAGTTAAGTTTTTTTCTTTTTTTCTCATCGACGAACTAAACAATAAGATTAGGAATAATGATTAACATTTTGTTTTATATTCGTATTCATTCACACGAGCAGACACATCGTATCAAGATAGATGAATAGATAAAGCAAACTTTGCTGACAAATGACTTTTTCCTCTTTATTTGTACCTCTCTACACATCAAGAACCTTTCGATGTTAACACTTCTTGACCAAGCAAATATCGGCAATGAAAGTGAAAGAACCGATGATGTAAGCATATAAAAATGCATAAAACAATTGACATTTCTCGGCTCTTTTTTTGCCTTCCAATCTCATTATTATAGTTGACTCTCTCTCTCTATATATATATATATGTTTGATTGTGTATATAGGCGTAAGAGCGTTGAGGTGTTGGCATCGATTGTCTGAGAACAAGCCTATCGTCAAATCAACATTTAAAGGAAAAGTAATCCGACATCGGGGATATCCTATCTACGGTAGAAGATGAAACAACTAGACACGACTTCTTTATATATACTGATCAGTCTCATTGAATTTCGATTAGCTTTTTGGGCCGTCGTTTGAATCTATTGACATCATATGTACAATATTAATCTTTGCTCTAGCATTTTTTCCTATCTGCCCATTCTTTAACATGAGCACATACGCCCGTTGCGGAAGTCAATTAGTTCGTTCACGAGTGTGTATGCATACAAGACAACAGATATAGAAAACAAGGAAGGGAGCGAGCGAGCGAGCGAGAGAAAAAGACATGTGGTGATGGTTAGTAAGTAAAGGTCAACTACTGGTCACCTGGCCGACACCCCCTGCATCGCACTTCTCTTTTTTCTGTTCACACAATATCTACTGCAGTTCTTCAATCGATCAAATCAAATCAATAATTGTCTATGCATGTACTCTTGACAATGTAAAAATGGGATCTTTTCAATTAATAGGATAGATTGTTGAAAGGTGATTTCATTCGTTCTCAATGTGTCGTTATAAAATCGAACAACAAAACAATAAAATGAAGTCAAGTAGAGAGATACGTACATCAAAATGACTTTGTCATTGCACTTCACTTCATTTCTTTCTTAAAACAGAATCTTGTCTCTCGTCAAAAACAACGAAATATACCCGTCGGACCTTGACAACAAATGTCTTTCGATGGGTCACAGCTCGATTCAATTATATTTTGTCTTCTTCGATTGCTGACAAATGTCACTCTAGTTTCCTCTCAACAGTTGGCTATTTAAATCCTTTCGTTCATTTATATATTAAAAAAAACACATACAAAACGAATGCGCAGATGGTACACACTGTCGGACATCAATTCACTCATGTCCTATTTTCCTTCGGATAGTTTTCTTTTCAAAAAAAAAACAATAACGAGAAGATTGCTGGACATTTTCAAAGAAAAACATTAAGGACTCACCCGGGTGACAATCAAAAAATGAAAGATCGATAAGCTTCTTTTTTTCTCGAATGATTGTTTTCGTTTGTACATAAAAACCGACGCAGATGGCACATTAATATATATATGTGTGCGTGTCGACTTACTCATCATGGGTGACTAATATCAAAGAAGGAAAGAATAACAAGCCGAAATCTCCATGTAGTTACTCAAGAGAATCTATTTAAATACTCTTAAAGAAATCCTTCGATCGACCTTTGACGTACATTGTTGATCTAACTATTAAATCAATATCTAGTTACTTGATAGAATAGTTTTTTTCTTGAAATAATTATCTTATACAATTCGACATTGTATACATTTTCTCGCTCTCTCGCTGTCTTTTACTTAGACTAACATTACTAATGCATATTTTCAGCTTATTTATCAAATAAATAAACATTCTTTCTCTTTCCAGTCGAAGATAAGATTCAATTGAACACAAAATAATCTCGACCATAATGAATATATACAGACATACGTATATACATAAAGACCACAACAGATGAAATCTAATCTTACCTTCAAGATGTGCTTGTGTATATGTGTAAAGATAGAAAATATTTCTTTTTCTTCTTTGGTATTTTGGTATTGAATATCTAGTATAGGAAATAAATAAACGAATGAATGAATGTACTAGGATGGATATGATAAAGTTAGATGTAAAACGCTACAACAATGCGCGTACGTTATGAATGATTGAATGAATGAATGAATAGAATAGAAAGGGTGGAAAGAAGGATACAAATCGTGCGTATATATGTATATGTATATGTACATACGCATATATGTATGCGAAAAGAGAAAAAGATAGAGAGACAGAAGAGAATAAGAGAATAAACGGCAAACGATCGATGGATGTCACATTAACAGTGGCAATCGTTGCTTATACGTATGTATGCAAGCTCGAGAAAAGCGAGAGTCAAACGATCAACGATAACGAAAGAACAAACGTGTATAAGACATGACTATTATCACGATGTGATTATTCTTTAACTTGATGTCTGCGTCTAACAATCAGTAAAGTTGATATGATATAGTAGTTGTGTAGTAGTCATACAAGCTGTCAAGAGATTCTCACCCGATTGATCGAATGTTAATATCGTTTAAAATAATCTCGACAACAATCTATTCGATAGTCAAAGAAAATTAATTGCTATATAAATCAAATACACTTGGACAGACATGCTACACATCTGGTGTTGTTCATTGATTGAGTAGAATTCAATTTTTTTACGTAATCAAACGATGTATCATCTTTAACAACCAAATAGATATACATGTACTTATACAAAATACTATAGGTCAAGCGAAAAAGATGAGAAGGATTGATGACATTCCGTTTAATATATCGCATCGAGTGTCGTCTCTCAATGAAACAGCGAAATTATTTATGCAAACTACAATTCGATTAAACTCATTCAAACTCATTTTGAAAATGAACTTTCGAGTTAGGACAAATACAAATATTTTTCTACGTCTTTGATCTGCTTATTGCACTAACATCTTAATCCAAAGAGACGCATGCTTAGATTTATATAAATACGTATATACATGCATGTGCGTATGTATTGTTTAAAATCAAAAAGAAAATGAAAACGAAATCAATTACTTACGAAATGATTCTTCTCGTAAATGGAGAATTGATAAACGGAGTAAGATGTTGGTCTTATTCTAAAGTAAACGAACGAGTAATGTGATTGATGATAGAGATGATAGAGGTCAGTTTTCTTTCGTTTAACTCGTCGACACTTTATTGATATTCGATGAGAGATAAAAATTATTTATTTATACTCATCAGTTCATTCAAATATTCTCGATGAATAAAGAAAAAACAAACGTTTTATATTGACAGAGTCTAATTTCTTTTAATCTTCAAGTAATTACGTCCGATAGGTCGAAATACATATAAAAATCAACTAATAATTAGTAATGTTCTTCTTTTCAGGCAAAAAACTACGGTCTAGATTTTTTTAAAATCTTAATTTATACTTTTAATGTGTTCGCTCATCATCATCATCGTCATTGTCGCATTTATATACGTATACGCAAAAGAAAAAAAAAGGGGCGTTGCATATATTTATACAATAGATTCTCATCTTGTTTTTTTTGTCCTTCGACAAAAAACGAAATTTGCTCCTCTTTTTCTTAACTTACCTTTATTGAAAGAAAGTTTAATAATATAAATATTTATTAGGTGTTGGTTGGTTATACTTGTCGTTAAATATGTAAGAGTAGATTTTTGTTTTTATTAGAACGGAATGATATTATTGTTCTGTCCTAATAGGTTTTGAGAACGTGTATATAAAGAAATTGAGAGTTGGTAAATAAGACGATTGTATAATATTCAAGGTTGTTTGCAAGACTCCTTGAGATTGTGAAATAGAATGATTCTATTCGATGTATAAGAGAAAATAGTTGTAAAAATGTTGAAATAAAAAAGAACAAGACAAAACGATTGATTGAATTGATTTCTTTTGTTCTTTTTAATAGTTCGTGTTCAATATATAAGAAAAGATAAAGAGCCAAGAATATGATATGTTGAAGAGAAAGATCGACGCGTCAATTCGAGGCTAGAAAAAAAAACGTGAGAAGTGTGAGAATTGCTTGGCGAGTCCAAATATAATCAAACAAAAAAAACGAAGAAATAAAGAACACGAAGAATGAAAGCGTTCTTTTTACAACCATTAACATATGTATCAAAAGGTGAAAGGCAAGTTAGAATTGTTCTTCATGGTTCATTGTCTAATTTCGAATATGTAGCGGACATTTGAAAATTAATTTTTCAAATCATCTCATGAATAAATAAATATATTCGGAGGTTAATTAGTTTTCTCTTTCTCTCTCTCTCTCTCGCACGCACGCACATATCGATCGAACATGTGTTTTAATCAATATTTTCGATGGAAATCATATACTCACCCGTTGAAATTTTAGACAGTTTTTCTTAGACTAACGAACTATTGCTCTGCTGTTGAATACATACAAATACGTATCGTTGTGGAAACACATTGATCTCGTCCGATTATCTTCATTGAATGGATGCGAACAAAAGGCTTCTCCGTACGTGTAGCTATATGTGTATGTTAAATGATAAGACAAAAGAGCCCGAGAAAGAGAGAGAAAGGAGAGAGAGAGAAGAAGAAAAGAGAAAGAAAGAAAAAACATTAATATCCGAATGATGTGGTTCTTCGCTATAGCTAATTTATACGTCAACCGATTTTGCCATCATTCGAGCGCAGCTATTGAGAAAAAGAAAGACATCGTGTTACGATGGGGAATCTTTACATACAAATCTACATCATTGGAATAACATGTGTTTGTACGTGTATATAAAATGAATAGAGAGAGAAAAAAGACAAATGATGATATGGTTTAATAGTGTATAGGTCGATTTTGACATGCTTTTCTGCACGATAAAAACAAAATTGCAAAGCTAAATAGAAAAGAAAAACCTATTTTTTTGTCAGCTATGCAACGGAATATGTAGACGAAAGATATTATTAAGCTTGATAATGGCTCGTAAAGAATAAGTATAACCATTCGAATGAAGCAAAAAAGAAATCATTTATACTATATCTTTATCGATTGTGATAGGCGATCGTTTACTCAAGGGATAGATTGGCTTGATAGAGGATGTGCGTACAATTGACTTTCGATCTTCTTTTTCGTCTAATTTCTGCGTATCCGTTGTAAGTCAAGGCAAAACAAGGTTAAATGCCTGGTGTCATCAAAACCTTCGCACTCTCATTCGAACCAACCGGTCTCATTGTCATTTCTTATCATCATCATATCATCACTTTGAACATGAATGCAAGCGTGTGAATGTTTTATTGATGAGAATATGTACAAGTTATAGAATTGCACAACATAACTTACGAGTCACCTTGGATTGCCATCACCCGAGAAGTAGCAAAAAAAAACGCGAGCGAACGAGGTTTCTGCTTCTTTTGTCTGACTTCTTCTGCAGCTTATCGAACTTAACAATCACGAGTCCTTTGTTTTACAGATGTCTCACCATGAGTGAACTGATGGTGATGAATATGTACATACATACATACATATCTTTATGTATATATCTGTGTGTGTGTATAGAAGCGTTATCTTGATAATAGCAGAAATCGTCTTCACAAATTAGCTTAACTCTCAGACACATACATATGCAGACAAAACACGCAATACAAGCGGTATTGTAAATACAATTACTATCACCAGACCTTTTCTAATCGATTGTAAGTGGATCAATCAACGACGGTATATGCACGTATATACGAAAAGTTATTGATGATCACATAAAAATGATACAACAAGAAAAAAAAGATTTATTCATTTTGTCGTTTCTCTTCTCAATTGACGTTAACTTTGAACAACTATTATATCGAAATCTTAACTTATCATTTACCTGTTTCGATTCGTGTTCGGTCTATGTAAAAGAAAAATGAGGAGAAGAAAAAAGAAACATCGAATGAATTGCCTATTAATAAGAATATACATGTAAATCTGTGTGTGAGTAGAGCAGAGGCTTCCATATATACTTTTTTTTGTCTGTCTGACTATTATCACTGCTTAGCACACATATTTCTCTTCCGCTTTTCAATCCTCCTACCCATCCGATTGTATATCAGAGACCTTCTACTCTATAGAAAGGCAAACAGGCAATACTCAAGGCTATGATTTGCCAATTGGTGAAAAGAAACGAAGAGATGAAATGCGACACGAGTCTATACTCCTGTTGTCTTTGTATCATCGTCGAACGATAACAGTAATATTTATATAAATACATCTTTTGGTTTCTTTTTCCTCAAAGCTCCTTATACTTTAACACTATCGATATTGTAATTCAAGAATGTTTTTTCTTTCATACTTTTTTTTTCTCACCAATAAAAATCTCTCTCTCTCTCTCGCTCTCGCTCCGTCTTTGCATGTCTTTCATCCTAGTGACATTCATGATTGATAACTAAATCCGTCTCTTCGACTATCTCGAGTCGAGACAGAGAAAAATCGAAAGGTAACGCTTGTCGAAAATAAATTATATATTCTGCTTATGCAAATCAAGAAAACTATTATGCGTGCGAATGAAATCTGTTTTTTTTTCTGGTTCTATTATCTTAAAACCTGTTACTTTTCAACACAATATTCGTATCTAAAAATAAAGAAAGAAAGTATCGATGACATATTTTATTAGAAGTATTGTTGTTGATACTCAAAATGATTTATACGTAATACAAACATTAGTTTCCTAATTAACCATCATTTTTCCAATTTCATACTTTGGTCTATAGATATGATGTACCGAACAAAAGGAAAGTGGAAAAAAAAGTAATTTTATGGATTTTATAAAAAAAAACACAGACTGGTGTAGGTGAATTCTTGTCTTCTGGCAGTTAAAGGAGAAAAAAAAACAAGCAACTAAAGATGTGTGCGTGTACGCTTCTTGGTTTCTTTTTTTCTTGTTGTCTTTACGTCGAGTATTTATCATGCATAATCATAATAAATATTCGTCGCGCCTGGTTCCTCTTCTTTGTAACCGCTACCAACCGCTGAGTATATTCTCCTTTTTTTTCATCGATTGTACATTTCTCTCGTTTGTCGACTTATCTCCGTCATTATTCTTCTTCTTCCTCATCTTAGCTGACTTTCACCACATGCTACTTTTTAGTGGCCCGTCAAAGAATTATTTCTGCTCTGTCGGTTTTTTCAATCTTCCTCTCTCCACGATCCGAATCAATCAAGAGGAAAAAAAAACGTGTCTTTCTCTTATGGACATATGTCCACGAGAATCGTATCCGGATAGCCTCACGTCATAAGCAGTGAAAAAGAACGACTTATTCAAGTTTTATCTTTTCTTTTTTTTCTACGAGAACATATGAATAAAAGTAGTAGAAAAACGTATCGTCCGCATTCATTATTAATAAGAAAACTTGTAAATTTCATAACCACAGGCAAAAAACTTTGAATGAAGGAAAAAAACGAGAGAAAATGAAAAAAGAAAAAGACATTCTGTATTTCATCGTATATATTATATGTGCTAAAGAGGCTATTGGAACAAAAAACGATGAAAAGCCGAAGAAAAAAATGCATGTTATTGATTGTGTAAAAGGTGACAGCTGCTGTATTGATCCAACAGAATAATTGCCTCATACGTAGGCATTCGAATGATCGAGATTTGATGAAGATTGTTGATAACTAGCTGAACTCATGCTGTGTTCTATTGCATAATCGAACAAAGATGATACGTTCTTCAAGAATATCGATGTTTATTCATTTCTTAACGTTTTTCCTATGTCTAATGGTAACATTTAATAATGATATAAAAACGGAAAAAGGAAATAAAACTACGAATAAAGACGATCAAACGTGCGGCTTAGTTTCTTAACGAGATTTTCCTTTTTTCTTCTTGTTCATGTATAGATCTTTTTTCATTAAGTATCATGAACATTATCCTAACATTGTTGACCGATTACTTGACTCGTTTCAACTCGTCCTCATCGTTTCTCTTCTCTGGTACTGATGAAGACTAAGAAACAAATGTAAAACGAAGAAGAAACGAAGAAGAAGGAAAAGAAAAAGAAACCTTGATGGATGGATGTCTAAAAGTGTAATGAAATCAGCGTGCATGTGTGTGTGTGTGTAGTTCTCTTTTTCTTCTTTTTTTTGATAGAACAGAAATGGGAAAAAAACAGATAGTCGTTTTCAAATTAGTTACACTCTTGCAAAGAAAATGAATATATGAATCCAAAGAAGAAGAAGAAGAAAGGAAGTGAAGTGCCCGTAGACCATTTCCGTTTTCATCTAGTTGACATGAACTCTAGCCTACTTATTGAAGAAAGAAAGGAAAAAAAGCCCGATGTAGAACGTCTATCTAAGTGTCCATTTAACTGAACATATATAAATAATGTTGATTGACATGACCAAACGAATATTTATTGATTAGTTAATATATAGGTTATATCATGCCTATTACCCATTGAAGAAAAAGATCAATATATTCCAGTCTCTCATTTTTTCTGTTTATTAATTAAGAGAAAAAGAAAAGCAAGCACAGAGAAACATTCGGTTTTTTTTCTCTTCTACTACCATTTTTCATAAAAGATCTTCTTTACATGTAAATCTTTCAATATATTCTCCATGGAATCGATAAAAATCGGCGGTCCACATAGATAAGTTGTAACGGGCTTTTCAAGCCATTCGATGGCATGTTCAAGATCGGCTTTATTCATGCGTCGATTATTTATCTTAATATCATCATTAATTTCTCTGGTTACAAAATAATTTGTTTGAAGAAAATTATCTTCAATCATTCGTTGACATGACAAATCGATACTTTGACGAAAAACTAAATCTTCCTTGTTTCCAGCTGTGTAGAAGAATTGTACTCGATGAGGTATCCTTCGTGAATGTTGAGAATGATATAAATCAAATACATGTCGAAGCATTGAAACAATCGGATTAGCACCAATTCCAGCGCAAATCAAAAGTATTGAATCGTTATTTGTTAGACAAGAATCATAGAAAAAATCTCCGCCAGGTTTGACACGAATTGTTTCATTGATTCGACATTGATTAAACATATATTTCGTTGGCGGATAATCTGTTTCTTTAATTGCTAATTCGATTAGATTCGTTTTCGAATAATCTTCAGGTGAATTACAAATTGAAAATCCTGTTATGATCGAAGTAATTTCGGAGGGAAAATAGAAATCTAAGAACATTCCCGACTGAAAACGAAACGTTTTCAATGGATCATCGATTGTTAAAAAGAATTGTCTGATAGTTGATGAAAGAAGTTTGGTTGAATGCACGGTTGCTTCATAGGATATTTCGTGATTTTTTGTGCCAAATAAATGCACACGATTGGATTGATCAATAGAAGATGACATTCGACACGAGTAAACGTATCATTCAAATCTGTAATAAGAAGAAATTACATGATTTAATCATGCCAAAATAATTGCTAATCAGATTTTTTAATAAAGCGTAATAATGGAATTGTATGAAAATGAAAAATCTTCATTAGGAACTTTTCTTTTTGATTGATTTCTCTAAATAGAATTCAAACGAAATCAACGTTCTCGAGATTAATTTGGTCATATTGACAAGACTAAGGACAAATATCAGACATAGATAGCATATGTGTCAAGTCGATATGTCATTATGATAAATGAAGATAAACTGATCGAAGAATTTTTCAAATCCTATTTTATTATTTTAATAATTCCAATAGAAAAAGAAAAAAAAACGTAACATGTAAAATGATGCGACATTCTTTCGAAAATTACCGAAAAATGAAAAAAAAGAGACACGAGAGATAGAGAAAAAGACACATAGATCATCCTAAATATATCTAATTTCACCTAAATACTGAATATTTGTTGTCATAAACATACGCTTTTTTTTTGTTTGATTTTTCTTTTCGTTCTATTCTACTAAACAAAGCATACGCACACGCACAGAAAAATGAGAAAAAGAAACTGAATGAAACAAGCGCATAGTACAAGAGAAAATAGAATAAGAATTCAATGACAAAGACAAAGACATTCTTCAAACATCCGTCGAACTCAATGTACGTGATGCATTTGTTGTTGATGATGCATTCGATCTCGTTAAAGGCGGCAATGGTTTTGTGTTTTCCACATTCGTCATTGACATACTCGACGTAAATTTCTTTAATTTTTCGAGTTCAGTTGGCGATAGACTCGTTGGTGATGAACTAGCATGATGAAGAATATTATTAACATCAGTTAATGACAATGATAACGTCGAATAACGTTTGATATGTTTAACAATATCTTTAACACGAAGAGATTTAGCACGTGATGCAGCTGATTCACCACGATGACTGAGAATATCTGTACGAGCGCCTTTATCAATTAATAATTGAACAATTTCCGGATGATCACGATCGATACCCCAATGAAGTGCTGTCCAGCCTTGTTTATCGGTTTTATTAACGGCACAATTCGATTCCAGCAGAACAAGAGCAAGACTTGGATGATTATGATAAGAAGCTAAAAATTAAAAACAAAACTCGTTCATATCGAACAAAGAACATTTCCTTTTACATACCGAACATCAACGGTGTGAAATGCTCATGATCAGTTTTATTCACATCGGCTCCAGCTTCGATTAACATACAAGCAATTTCGGCTAGTGTTGCTTCATTATCAAATACACCGTTAGCTGTCAGCGACGACGATGATAATGGTGAATTAATACGTGGTGGTGATCGACTAAAATCATAAAAGTCTCATTTTACAATTCAACTGATTTTTCTTTTTTTTTTACCATAATTCATGAAGTGCTGTGCGACCTTGTTCAGTTTCAGCATCGATATCTGCACCGGCTTCTAATAATGTTAAGATAATATCCGGATTGCAAAAATAACATGCTTTCATCAATGGTGTCCAACCGAGTTTGTCTAAGATGTATTCATTCATTAATAATTAATTATAAAGACGAAATTTAAACAAACCTCTCGCATTAACATCACTTCCAGCGTGTAGCAACTTTTTGGCTATTTCAGTGTATCCACGTTGCGCGGCATGATGAAGTGCTGTTGCCTCTCGAGCATCTTTTATCGCTATTTTAGCATTATTTCGTAATAAAACATCAACAACAAGATCGTGCCCATTGGCTGATGCCTGTAGGTAACAAACAATTAAGCGTGCGTATAAACGTAAATATTTATTTATTCATCGATCACTTACGATTAATAAAGGTGTCGATTGTGTTTCGAAAGCAACCCAATTGACATTAATTGTATTCACGGCTCGATCATTTTCTAGCATTTTTTCAATAAGATGTGCTTTACCAAGTCCACAAAGATTATAGAATCGTTCGTTTCGACTGTCAATATTACCCATTTTTGGCGTCTAGATAAACAATTGTATTTATATCGATGCGATAGATATCCACTTGGATCTGATTGAAGATCAAGAATAACTTACGTAAGACTAATCAGGAAAGAAAAGAAGAGAACAAGTAGAAGATATAACTGGAGAGTTTGGATGGGCTTTTTTCTCAATAATGGATAACGATGGTAGTGTTGTTGTTGTTGTTGAGTTTTATTCGTGATGAGTATTATTTGTAGGCAAACTAGTGAGATATTCGATGAACGCCATCATCATCTAGTTGATTTTCTTATCTAGAAATAGAAAAAATAAAATGTTACGTGAACATGAATAACACCTTTGGCCTTGTCCAATCAGAGAACAAGTGAGAGAAATATGACAAGATCAAAATCGGTAGCTCGAAAGGAGATATATGGATATCTAGGGAATATCTCTAGTTCTTTTTTTCCTATTGAATAATGTATTGTGATTCCTTTTTTTTGCCTTTCCTATCAGGTATATAGTTGTGGCAAAATTAGCTTTTTTTTCTATTCAAATCGATTATTGTATATTTCAAATTCGATTAGCAAGAAGAAGGAAATAAAACCGAACTAAAAGCGACTTTGAATCGTCGTCAACAGGAAATGCTTGAGGATATACAAGTTACCATTTATTCTTACCTTCGATAGAAAAAATGTAACTAAAAAAAACCGTTAAGTTAATGAAGCCAATCTATGTCAGTAAATGATAGACAAAGAATAGGATATGTATATGAAAAATTATTCATTTTCTTTTCTTTTTTTGAATAAAACTTTCAAAAGTAATCAACTAACCTTCGTTCATTTCGTACTTCTATTCTTTAGATTTCAATTCCATCGATAAATTCAAGGTGTTGAATGTGTACGCACGCGTATTCTTCTCACAGTAGACCGACATAAATCAAACATATACTCTCGCCATCTGCGTTCGAGAAGAGCGAGGGAGAGAAAAAAAATAATAATAAAAGTTGCTAACAGAAGCAATATGAGAATCAGGAAGAGGCACAGAGAGAGAGAGAACAACGACCTTTGCCTGTCGTCGTTGTTGGTGAGTCAACCAAGCAGACACTTCGGCGATTCGATCGATCGGAGAAAGAAGATTGTTACTCGAAGAGGAAAAAGAAGACGAAGATGATGATGATGAAGAACACGAACAAGAAAAGAAGCAGGAGGAGAGAACGAAGAAGAAGAAGAAGAAAATCGTTTTCACTAATACACGTACGCATCTATTTTTGAAGATAGACTGCATCAAGGCATCGTATTCTCTTCTCATCTATTCTCGTCTTCTGTGTTGCAGCATGCTCGAACAGAGTACAAAACAACAACAACAAAAACGCGCGACGATCGTCTTAACCATAGTAACTACAATCGTCTACGATGATAGTATTAGTCGAGTTGTCTTCTTATCGTTGGCCACTTTCCGTTCATTCATTTGATCTAATCGAATCGTATATAATCGATATCAATATTAGCTTGCCAATGAAAAGCAATAAGAAATTAAAGAGAAGAAAAAACACGACGAGAACCAAACCAAGAAGAAAGAAAAAAAAAGAGAGAGAGAGAGAGAATGTAATATTGACAGAATACATAAACGATAAATTGAGAATGAAAATAAATACACTATGACGAAAAGAAACACACACACACAGAGATAAAAACGCGTTTACCTTGATTTGTTGCTCGTATGTTATGACTAGTCTTTCTCAATGACCTTCTCAGATGAAAGACAGTAGACATATAAATAACAACAAGTAGTTTTTCTTTGCTACCCATCAACGAATATAAAGCAAATGTAAGTCTAAACATCGTATTATTGTTGACAATTGCTTTTAACAAAAATGATAACGAAGAAAAAGAAAGCATTTTCCCACGTTCGAGATAAACTCGATTCCGTCGGCTTATTTTCTCGTTTTAGTTTCTTAATGAGAAATTTCTTTTATCAAAGTAATGCAATCGAGTCAACAAAGAAAAAGATCTCATGTTTTTCTTCTCACTTTGATTGATATCTGACGGATAGACTTCCTTCAATTAAAAAGTAACAAGTTAGAAATCATTGATGTACATGCATATATGGTCTAGTTACGACAAAACCTTGAAGAGGATGATGCTTTCGAGATATGTCAACAGTCATTTGCCTCTCAGCGATTAAACCTACAGGAAAAATTAGATAACACAAATGTCTACCGGATGTCAATTGACATTCGAATTGAACCATAAAGATTTTAATTATATGTCATTTGAACTTGATGTGACATGTTCATCTAAAACAGAAAGAACAGAAAAAAAAGACAATGAATTTTTTTGAAATTTGCTTTTTTGTGAAAATATAAAAAAAGAAAGAAAGAAGTGTAAATCGAATGTAACAATTTAACAAGAAAACTCCTTCTATTTTCCTATTGATTCAGCACGTTCGTTGTCTTTTTCTCTTGTCTCGAGATTCATGTTTGAAACAATGAAGTAAGATTACGAAAAAGAAACGAGTTGTTTTTCCAGAAACAGAAATTTGTTTTTTGCAGATAAAATTCCGCATTTTCATCTGTCGCTGTACACACACACACACATAACACATATACGAAAAAGAGAACAAGATAGCTGTGTTTTTTTTTGGGTTGGCAATTGGAATGATTAAAAGGCATCTATTTCCAAGCTTTTTTCGTTTGATAAATCGCTGCAAAACGTTTGGCAACAAACGAGCCAACAACGAACGCAACTGTTGACCAACCGATGAACATGAAATCGAAATCGTCTTTTAATTGATCGAATATTCTCGATGGAAACACTCGAGTAAAAAACAAATCTAATCGAAAAAGAAAACATAACCTCAAGAATTTCATTCGACATTCTTCAGCCATCTTACCAAGGCCATATGCAAATACGACCGAGGTCGATTCAAGGCCAGTTGCAACTGTATGTATACCACGGATATTATAAATATATTTATAATAATTAATAACACTCTCGTAGTTAACCATGATTTCAGGTGTGTACATAATTAGACCTTCTTCACGATCCATTGGCGTTATGTCGATAGGTCGACGAGGATCGAATAGTATCCATGGAATTTCGATGAGCATTCCGTTTGGCGTTGCCACTGAAAGACAAAGAACAAAGAATGAAATCGATTTTCGAAATTGTTTCGATTTACTGATAATATCACGGGATGTTATTCCTTTTTCTGTAATTGTTACTTGAAGTGCGTTGACACCGTAAGGTAAAATATAAGCTTTTGATTGAACGATTGGTTCAATCGGATCGAACGATGAAAATGTTGAATAATTATATTGTGATGCACCTTCGAATAACGATGAACTCACAGCTTCATATCGACGATATCGTTGATTGTAATATGTATACTAAATTGTTATTTGTTTTTGTTGAATTTTCTTATCAATGTCAATGGAATTTCAACACTTACAACAATCCAATTTTCAGCTAGAACAACATGTACTGGTGGTTTAACGCGTTTATGTGTATGAGAAAGTTTCAATGAGCCAGTCACAGTATCCAATAGATAAACATTCACAAATGGAACTAAATCAACGGATTTTTTTATTTGAACAATTTCAGTTAACTTTGTTTTTCTTCTTCGTCTACCTTTTTGATAATCAACTCCTTCAGTAACAACAGCAATTAAATTCGGATTTGTATATTTATAGAGTACACTTCGATCACCAAGAACAATACCAGCCGAATGAATTCGATCTAAAACAAAACGAAATTCAATCCATCTTTTGTATTGTTTTCATTACCTGAACTTAATCGTGAATGAATACTAATGATTTGTTCATTTTGAAACGACACTCTCCAAACTTCTTTTAAATTGGTCGACTGAAAAGCAAAATAAGAAAAATGTTCTCAGAAATGTATACGTGCAAATATAAAGGTTCTATCTTCAGGAGATTTCAGAATCGTCAAACTTTATGTAACATCATCGAACATTTTCTTCTCTGAACTAGATTCGATCCGATGGTCGGTCGTCAATTGACATTCGACCAGATTTTTTCAACTTACCGTTTGTTGATCATTTTCATTTACGGATAAATAATATCCAAGAAACACTTGAGCAGTCTTATCGAAAAGATAGATGTAGGTTGGAGTTGTTGTACTCAACGCACGAGAAAGTGGAACTGATGGATATGTGTGAATCTATTTTAAACAAAAATGAGAATAGAAATTTAAGAGATTGGCCAAGACGAACTTGATCTTGGGCGTCAACGAATAAGAGAACTTTGCAAAATTCATCGACAATTTGTGTTGAAAGAAAAACTTGTTTAATAGGATATGGTAATGATGAAGTACTTAACGAATCTTCTAAATCGCCGGTATAAGGATTGAATGTTCGAACGTGTGTTCGTTGAGGAGAATTCTAAGAATCAATAAAACATTGATTTTCAAACAACAGGAAAAGTCGTTTTTTACTCGATCACGATAAACAATTGAAGCTAATGGTTGATGAGTATAATGAGCTGCCGAACGGATGTGAAATAACGGAACTTGCACAGTATTAAAATGTTCGAAGGGTGCAAAATTTGGGAAGTATTGTTTCCAAAGAATACCGCCACTTTCTGTCAACATTCCGAAAACCTATTTGAGTTTTTCGAATGAACAAAAACCAAACACATTCGTTTTTTTTTTAATTTTACTTTTCCAACGGATGTCACAACAATAAGAATCTTATTTAGATTGAATTCATCTCGAACGAGTGCAGCTTGTTTATCCATAAAAGCTCGATCTCGATTGCCATGCGCAATAAAGTCAGTTAAACGCGAAATAAAACTCTAAACAAGCCAAAATATATTCTTCGATTGACTAAAATTCTTCGTTCACGTACAGTTAATTGTGAAATTTGAGACGAGATTCGTTTGACAAACATGCTAAGCATTCCTGATCCACCGAATTCTTCTTCAATACGCATTTGTCCGCTTGATAATGATAAATCAAATGTTTCAACAGATATTATCGCAGATAAAGCTTCATCACGATGAAGAACAAGTTCAGCTACAAAAAAGAATCGACCGTTTCCTAATGAAACACACGTGTCTTATTTCTCTATCTACCTCCGTTTTCAGTTAATTTAATTGCAAGTAAAGAAGCATCTGCCATTCGAAGTGTGGCTAATTGAGTGTTTCTAACAATTGAATACGAGAGATACTCGATACCACCCATATTTTCTGGAAGTTCAACAGAATAGGAACGTTTTTTTGTGAGACCTTGATCGCCAATGCTCGAGACATAGAAATTTAATTTTTCTTCGACAGCTGTTGCTTCGAGAAGATTTTCATTCGAAACAATACTGAATAAACTATTCGATTGGGTTTGAGTTTCTAATTCCTTATAATCCCATTCGATTGTTCCTTCTTTTTTATTGAATTGATAGAGTTTGGTTTGACCATCGTTGGTTTTAACTGATACAACACTACGTGTATTACTTTCGGATAGAATCTTAATTTCACTGATTGTATTCGAGAGTTTAATTTGGTTCGTACGAACATTCGCATCATTGATCGTGGTTGGAATGGTTATTAATGAAAGTTCGTCGTTATTTGCACAGATTATTTGATTATTCAATGTTTTACATTGAGTTTGACTTTGTTTGAAATCGAATGACCAAGGAACTGAAGAGGAATAAGTTTGATTACCATCTTGTTTTGCATAATACGTTATTTGAAGTTGATTTCGATTTGAATCGATACTTCCAACGATGACATGTTGAGAAGTAGCAAGAAGAAAGAGATTTTTTAATGTTGATCTTCGAGGAAAAAGAAAAAAAGATAGTTCTATATGATTGACAAAACAAAAACGAATACTTCGTTGGAAGTTCAGTCGACCAAAGCATTTCGCCGTAGGATGAAACACTCCATAGAAGATCATCGCTTAGGATATGAATTGTACCTGAAAATGAATGAGTAAGATAGAAAATATCCAAGGATATATGAATTACTAATCGTTTACCTGGATCGAATCGATTTTTAATAACTTGACAATAGTTCGACAAGGATTGTTGATTTGTATTTGTCGTCGCTGCTGCAGCCAATTGCCAAACTTCTAAGCCATCAGCGTGTCTCAACGCACGTACACGTCGTCCTTTGCCAGTGACAATAACACTTTCTTGATCGTACCAAATAATTCGATCGATTTGACCATGTTCATTCTCTTCGAATACTTTCCGCCATACTGAAACATATGATTCAATGACATCATTAGAAACATGAGTAATTGGGATATATTCGATCGTCACGCATCATTATCTACTCTCTCTTCTGTCCACCTACGAATTTACTTCTTCTTGTTATTCATCGCTTATTCATTGATCCCAATATATAAATTACTTTTCAAATAACGATATTATCAAACAAACAGAGAGAAAGCAATCACAAGTTATACGCAATATTTTCTTATGGAGAAGGTCGTAACAAAAACTGTAGATGCTTTACAACGTTTTGGCGAACGTATTGAACGACGTTTATCGACGGGCGATGATGATCTAACAGATCTTGAGGTATCAAGACTGAGTTCAATGAATTCTGGCTCGAATTTGGCATTTTACCCAGCATCGGACAAAAATTATGCAAGAAGCAAATATCAATCGTCGAAAAAACGAGATTTAACTTATGGTGGTGCACGAAAATATTCATCTGACAATTTAGCAGCTAGTCCTGGCTATAGTAGTTTCAATAACTATCGACAAAATCCACGATCATATGCTTATCAAGGAAATACAACTACCGATCAAGGATTCTATGGAACTGGCTATGGTGCTCCAGTCAATTATGGATATGGAACAGGATATTCGCCTGCTATTGCCAATGGTATGATGTCTGGTGCTTCTGGTAATGTAGGCTATGCTCCAGATTATTATATTGCCGAACGACGACAACTTGAATTAATTCCTGCTCCACCTCCACGTGTTGTACAACAACCAGTTCCAGTACCTGTTGCCGTCGATCGTCCTGTTCCTCAACCATATCCCGTTGAAGTTCCTCGGCCGGTACCTGTCGATCGACCAGTACCAGTTCCTGTTCAAGTGCCAGTGCCCGTCGATCGTCCGGTGCCTGTACCTGTTCAAGTACCAGTTCCTTCACCTCCACCACCGCCAGTTCAAGTTCCTGTGCCTGTTCCCGTCCCTACTCCAGTTCCATGCTACGTTCCTGTCGGTGTTCCTGTTCCATCTCCACCTCCAAGTCCTGTCATGGTCGAAAATACTGTCACTCATACTCAACGATGGATAACTAGCTCGCCTGCTCTGGTCAATCAACAAGTCTATCAAAGCCCATCAGGCATGATGAACCAACAAAACTTTCGAGCTGGTTCACCACTCATGATGAATCAACAAGTCTATCAAAATCCATCAGGCATGATGAATCAACAAAACTTTCGAGCTGGTTCACCGCTCATGATGAATCAACGTTATCTAGCCGGTTCACCATCTATGGGCATGAATCCATGTCCGATCTATGGCAATCAAGGCTATTATTAAACAAAAAACAAAACCTAGATATTTGTAAAAAACGAATCTCTCGTTCTCTATTTCATTGTTCGTTTCTTTTTCTTAAACAGTCATAATAAAATATAAGTTATAGATATTTACCTAATTTGCGTGAAGTTAAATCAAGTGAAGCAACAACATTTTCACGACTGGAAACAATCAAACGATTGACACCGCCCGATGGTTGATAAGAATCATCGATGAAACCAATGTGTTGACGTTGCCTAAAACAAAATAATGAAAATTTTCTCTCGACAGTTCTCCTTCGAGATTTTCAAAAACAAAAGTAAATCTCGATCTCAGTAGATATTTTTAATCATTTTCTCTAAATACACTCTGCTCACGCAATTCAATCGATTCAGATTAGTTTCTTTTTCCTATTCAACATCGATTACACTTACCAATCAAATTTGCCTACTTGATCTTCAAATAAACTATCGACGGTTTGAGATCCGAATAGAATTGCACAGGCAAAGATGACTAGGATATTGTTCGATAAATACATCTAGAAGATTATTATTAAAAAAAATCAATTAACAACAATCGATCCAGGTTTTTTGTTTTTCTTTTGCGAGTTTTATTCAAAGAGTAATTTCTCAGAAAATTCGCAAAAAAAACGAACGAACAACGATGGAACTAGAAAAAAAACGATTCTTCTTTTTTCATTGATTGATGATGGTGAACGTGTGTCGTTGATTTTTTTTGTTATTATTTATGAACTTTTGCCTTTTGGTTTAATGTCTTTAACATTAAGACCAGGTGGCAACGATTGTTTGACTTTTTCAGCTTTTTCTTTGTCAGCAACAATCACTGAAAAGAAAAAAACAAAACAAAATTAAAGATTCGAATAAATCAAATTTTTACAAGTATATAAATATCGACTGCATCGAACTTTGAATTTGGTGTTTCCTGCACGTGTGTTACGTTCAGGATTACGTTTAATTGTTACTGATTTTGCATCTTTTCGTCGAGCAATGAGCAAGAAATCTTTAATATCCTTGATTTCTTTTGGCATTTTGCTAGTTCAAACACGAGATGAATGGAAAATCTGAAACGAAAACGACACAATCAGTAGTTAAATATCAAACGTAAAGATGGACAACTAAACACAGTAAACAAATCGATATGGCGTCCATGTTTAACCGATGAAAATAATGTTCAAATCTTATTGAATTAAATTATTTACAAAGAAAAACTATTGAATTTGAATTTGAAAAAATAAATCGTTTTTATCTATGAATTTATTTTCGAGATTGTAAAATCGACTCAAAATATGTCGCTAGCAGTCGATACTGCTGATTGGTCGTTAGTCAAATCAATTACTGAATGCATATTCTCTTCTTCTATTTACGTACGCATGTACAGTAAAGTTTTACATTACAATTTGATTTTAGACCAAAATGAAAATCAAAATGATGTGTCGAAATCCAGCGGATTACGTCCGCGAGACTAAAAAAGACATTGTACCAATGCAACGAAACTACGATCCCGATCTTCATCCGTTCGAAGTCGCTCGAGAGTATACTCGTGCCATGAATGCCGTGAAAATGGAACGTATCTTCGCTCGACCGTTCATTTGCAGTTTAGACGGACATCGAGACAGCGTACAATGTCTAACGAAACATTCGACTCAACTTTCATTATCATTATCAGGCTCTTGCGATGGAGAAGTAAGCAATCATCACATATTTATATTTGAAAGGAAAATAACGATTTCGTAGATTAAAATCTGGAATCTCGCACAACGAACTTGTCAAGCTACGATACCGGCACATAACGGTTTCGTTCGTGGAATTTGTGTTGTACCCGATGGTGATGCTTTTTATTCAGTTGGAAGTGATAAATTGATTAAACGATGGTCAATGGAGAATCACGACGCACCGACAACGACTATCGTTGGAAAAGTATGTTGAGAAAAGAAGAAATCAAAACTATTTTTTTTTATTGTCTGTCTAAAGCATGTCTTCACATCAATCGATCATAATTATAAAAATTCTCAATATGCTACCAGCGGTGAAACCGTTTCGTTGTGGGATGAACAACGTGCACAGCCACTTCAATCGTTTAAATGGGGTGCAGATAGTCATGCAAAAGTTAAATTCAATCCTATTGAGGTATAGAAACGAGAAAGTTCATTCATTCAATTCCTATGTTCTTACTTATTTTACAGACAACAGTTCTTGCCAGTTGTGCTAACGATCGAAGTATAATTCTCTACGATACAAGACAATCAGTACCATTGAGAAAAGTAAAATTTCAAATCATTGATCAATTGAATCAATCGTGTGAGTTTAGATAACACTTCGAATGAATTCAAGTACACTCGCTTGGAATCCATTAGAAGCTTATGTATTCACAACAGCTAACGAAGATTATAAGTAAATAATCATTTAAATATTCTATTTTATTTATTTATTTATTTTCTTTCGAATAGTTTGTACAGTTTCGACATTCGTTATCTTCAACGTCCATCAAATATTCACAAAGACCATGTTGCAGCTGTTATCGATGTTGATTACGCTCCAACAGGCAAAGAATTTGTCAGTGGAAGTTTCGATAAAACTGTTCGAATTTTTTCGGCCGATAAAGGACATAGCCGGTTTGTTTTCATTGATTCAATCTTATTATTTTTTTTTCTCAATTTTTTTCAGAGATATTTATCATACGAAACGAATGCAACATATCAGTTGTGTTCAATGGACTTTAGATAACAAATATGTTATCTCAGGTTCCGATGAAATGTGTTTGCGATTATGGAAAGCAAAAGCCAGTGAAAAACTCGGCGTGGTAAATGAAACAAGACTTTTTTTTGTGTCATTGATGAGCGTTTCTCGTTTCTTTCTAGACAAGAAATCGTGAAGCTGAAACATTGGAATACAACGATGCATTGAAGGAGAAATTCGCTCATTTTCCGAAGATAAAACGTATTGCTAAACAACGTCATCTACCTAAACATGTTTATCATGCTAAACGTGAACATAAAACCATACGCGAGAGTCAGAAACGTCATGAAGCTAACGCACGTGCCAATAGCAAACCGGGTTCAGTTCCGTTCGTTTCTGAACGATCGAAACTTGTCTTACAAGAAGAAGAATAAACAAAACGCAAATGTTACTAATTCTTGGTGTTTTTTGTTTTGTTTTGGTTTATTTGAATAAATAAATAAACATCTAAAAACTCTCAACTTTACCGAGAATATCAAATCGGTATTTAATTGATAACATGAACGAAAAGAAAAAACGCACAATCTCGCAATGTTCTCCAATACGAATGGGATTGTTTTTTGTTTACTCTTCTTGATCTCCGTCTGTCGGATCATCTGTGTCTTTGTATACGGAATTCCATACATTAACATATTCTTCGGCTGCTTCATTCGAGCCCGAATGCACACTTGACATACAAACCAATAATTTCGGATCATACTGAAAATATTCTCGACACAACGGTCCATTGAGTGTATACGAATAAATATAATGTACATCTCCAAACCGTGAGGGCTCCACCATAGCATGATCGCGAAGTATGCCTGTTATATATGCATCACCGACACGTGTAACGGGATGTGGAAGTCGAGCACTCATACATAGATTATCTCGAGCAGCTCGAGTTAGTAAATAGCCAATACCGAATGTATACGGTGGATAGTAAAAACCTGGATATTCTTCTTCAGTAATTAAATATCGGCCCACACGATCGACACGTGATTTGTGTCGAAACCAACCGAACATAACTGGTAGATTGGTTAATGTTCGATTTTTCATATATTCAAAAACTAAACGTGTTAACAACGGTGTATTCAAATGAATATCCTCATCAGCTTTGAATATGTACTGAATATCTGAACAAAAATATTTGCTCCAACATAAAGCAGCTAATTCTTTATAAGACACAACTGGATAGTTCTCCGGTAGATTAACTTGAACAACATCTAAGAAAATAAAAACAGAAAATTTCTTTTCTTGTCAACACAATCATTGTTTACCGTGGTAGATCGATTGTTCGATTTCGATCTGTCTTATCATTCCATCGTCAACACCAACGATAAAAGTCAATCGTATTTCGATTTCATTATAAATCCGAATACTTCCCCAAGTCTGTCGAATAGCTTCACGAATATGAACATTACTTGCACGAGATAAAATCGCAAGAAGAATCGTCCGAGATGGATCGATACCATCGCACGCGTTCATCGTCGGATTTTTGTATTTAACTCGTTCGTGAACTTGATAGAACGCGTGAAATCCATGTGGATTGTTGATAGTTCCTTTAGTTTGCGTTCGATTCATGGGCACAGGTCGATGATTCACTCGACGAATGATTTTAGGCGGCTCGTAATTGAATATAATCCCGCTAGCGATTAATAGGATAACAATGAGAACTAGTTTGAGATAGTCTGTTGGAATAGTTGTACCGAAATAATTATTGAAAATATTATCATAATGAACATTTTTATCGAATGATTTCGAGTCGCGTCTTTTCGTAAAAGTTCCAACAACTTTGTCCATGATGATGAATTGATTTGCTTGTCGTTATCAAATCTATGACACAAGAAAATGAACGAAGAAAAAAAGAAGATGGAAATACGAAAATATTCTAGTTTATAAAACGATAGTCGAACACATTTTGTTATATATTTATGTGTGTCTCTGTATCGAAATTATCTGTTGTACGCCACTGAGCAACGCATCAATGCGTCGCTTAAAGATAAAAAACGTCGTCACGCTTTTCTCCCCTTTTTTTTTCTTTCTTTCTGTTTGAGTATTCTTATTCAATAGTCATGCACGGTAAAACTGTTTTTTTTCCTTCTCTCTTTTCTATCGCATTGACTGACTGGTTGACTGATACAATGAAAATACTAATTTCTAGTAATTACATTTATACTGGTTGTATTAGATCAAAGGAAGCAAAGATTTTATTGACATAAGAAGAGCTGTTTTGTTTGGTTGTTAAGACAAATGAATCAAGAGTCGTCATCTCATATAACACTTATAGGTAGACGAAGAAATCCGAGATGTTTAGAGATGATATAAAAGCAGAAGGAACACAAAAGAAAAACTTTCGATTGAAACTCGATTTTAACTTGTCATTTTTAAATCGAATAAAAGGAAATATGCAACCAACGTATTTATATCCGTCAGAATTCGATAAAGAAATCGAATGGCGTTCGAAATTTTCGATTATGATTCCCGTTGTTATTGGATTTGCACAGATGATACTGACATTTGCTATTGTTGGTCTTGAAATAGCATCTTTAATTATTTCACCCTCACGTGGCACACTCTATGCTGGTTTTTGGTTATCGCTTTTTTTCACTTTTTCATGGGTATCAATGTTTACTTTAGGTAATGTCATGGAAATAAAGGTTTAGTTTTGATTTTATTTTTGTTTTCTTAGTATGTTGCCATCGTTCACGTAAATGTGCATTGAATGTATTCTTTGTTTCGATTTTATGTGCTGCTGCTGCAATAACATTGATTGTTTTAGACGCTTTATTTATTGGTAATATTGATAAATGTTGGTTTTCTAACGCAATTTGTAATGATTTACCTCGTCCACCGCCTCCTGGACAAAACTATCGTATTCCACTAGGAAGAAAAGTTCAAATTTTAAAAGGTCAATTAGCTTGTGCAGCTGCACTATTAGCAACTGCATTGCTGTACATGCTTCTTTTCATTATGGCAAGTATGCGTGGTCGTCGTGTAAACAATCAAGTTTTAATTGAAAACTCTCATTTACCCACACATCCAGTAGCACGACAACCGCAACAAGCATGGAAAGCAGCATCAGTGCCTGTTACATATGAGCCAAGTCAAATCGAATGTCCACATTGTAGAACAGCGATTAAATTAGCACATAAAAGACAATGAATGATATGAACTGAGAATTCAAGGAGATTTCAGAGAAATAAATAATTCAAGCTTTCTTTTTCTTTCTTCGGGGGGTTTTGCTAATAAAAAAAATAAACTTTTGCTTTTCCGAGAAAACAAAACAGAACTTTAGATTGTTTGATGAGATCGAATTCGTGATTGTATTTTCTGAATAGTTGGCATCGTTGAATGAGATCAAGATTTCTGATGTCGATCGGAGTTTAATCGTGTTGAAAATGAAGAATGTGTTGGTCGATAAATATTGTTCAACAAGTTTTTATACTGATCACTAAGTTGACAGAGATCTTGTTCTAGATTATGTATTGTTACTTGTTGTTCATCACATTTTGAGCACGAATGAAATGAATGACATTGTTTGTTGATAAATTGATTTAATTTCTCATTTTCATCTTTTATTTTCGTGTATTCTTCAAAAATAAAACGGAAATCGATGATTTTTTATGACTAAATGTGTGCATACGTACCTAATTGAAGCATTAGGTATTCACTATCACGATTTCGTAATTCTGATTTACAATGAATTAGTTCATTAATTGTTTTCTGTAATAAATCTTGATAGTGTTCATCAAAATGAGAATCTTGTCTTCTATGCGATCGTTTTGGTTTTTGTTCCTCAACTTGAATATCTTGTTGTTTTTGTCGACATGTTCCATGATATTCAATTGTACTTTGAACACGTGGTGAAACATTTTTATAAATTTCAATTTGATCAGGTAAATGATCTTTATTTAGAAATATTCGATCAACCGAATCGTAATCATCATATTCGATTAATAAACGACTACGAATTCGATCGTGTTCGAAATTTATGATTCGACCAAATGTATTAAAATATTTTCGAAGTTTTTCTTCATCGAAATCTTTACGAATTCGATCGTAAACAAATATACTTGTTACAGGTAAAAGACGTTCGATAAACGAACATGTCGATGGCGGAAGTAATCGTTTAACAAATAACGTATGATTATCTATTCGATGAGGTCGTAGATCAAGAACAGCATTTACAGATTGACTGGATTCAAATTGGATGATTGCAAAACAACATGAATTCGTTGGACGATGACGATGTGATTCGTAGTTTTTTATACGAAAATTCAATCGAGTGAAATACGTTTGAATTATTTCGTCGTCGAATTTACAAATACCATCGACGAGTAATTCATCGGACATGGTTGGCAAAGAAGAAATCTCTCAATGTTAACAAAGAAAAGATTACGGCCGACAGAATAGTAAAACATATCGAAGTCACGTTGTCGAACGAAGGAAAAGAAAGAAAAATTATACGTAATAGTTTAATTTTGAAATACAGTATTTGATAACAAATGATTTTTCTCTCTTTGTTTTGAGTATAAATAGTTTTACTTCTACACCTTTCAAATTATCAATAATGCCTTTTCTTTTACTCTTTTACTCGTTTGTACTCTTTGCCATATCATCGAGCAATGCAAGTAAATTCGAATCAACATGTTTTTAAATAACAAAATAATTAAATTGATTTCGATAGATATCAACGAAAAGCAATTGAAAGCAATTATGCCTGGATGTAAACATCCGGAATATTTGAAGCATATCAATGCTGCGATGAACGAAGGACATATCAATACGTGTCCTCGTCAAGCAGCTTTTCTTGCTCAAATCGCTCATGAAAGTGGTCAATTGATGTACATGGAAGAACTTGCTTCAGGTGCTGCGTATGAAGGTCGAAAAGATCTTGGGAATACTCAACAAGGCGATGGTCGGCGGTTTAAAGGTCGTGGTCCGATTCAATTAACAGGTCGTGCAAATTATCGAGCTGCTGGTAAAGCTTTGGGTTTAGATTTAGTGAATAAACCTGAAACAGTTAAAACTCCACAAGTTGGATTTCGTACAACTGTTTGGTTTTGGACAAAACATAAATTGAATGCATTAGCCGATAAGAATACACTAATGTCTTTTAAATCAATTACTCGAAAAATCAATGGTGGCCTCAATGGTCAAACTGATCGAGAAAAATATTGGGCTCGAGCAAAAAAAGCATTGAAATGTTAACAGTAATTTCATAAAAATGAAATAATAAATATATTCGAATGAATCATCTGTATTTCTTGTTTTTTAATAACATTATATGCAACGGTCATTTCCTTTGTGCATCTGAAAGAATAAGAAAAAATAATAATTCGATGAAGTAAAATTAGACTTGCAATGTCTGTTACTTAGTTACTAAGAAACAATATTTGTTTTAATGAATAATTCTATCTTGCAAAATTTCAAAACAATCTGAAATAGATTGTTCTAGTTTTACCCAGAGAAAAGCAAAGAAAAATAAGCACTGGGAAAAAACACGATGTGGTATAAATTCGAATCCTATTAGTTAAAAGATCAGTTACGAGATTTTGTCTTCTTTTGCTCTTTGAACATTTTAGACTATAACTAATTCTACTATAAAAGAATCAACTATTAAAGGTAATGTAAACCATCTATATAAATTAATACGAATGTGATAATTTAGATGAATTCCAAAACGCATTCAACAGACGATCTCAGTGATCATCGACGAAAAATATTTTTTGAACATCTAAATCCAACTACAACAAGGCAATCTTTAAAGAAATATCTTTCTGCATTTGAAGTTGACGCATGCGTTGTTCCACAGAAAGATGGTACGTATTGAATATTTAAAATTTAATTCTATAATATGAAACTCATGTTTTTCTATAGGCAAAAGTGCAAGTCATGGCTTAGTTACATTTTCCAGAGAAACAAATGTTGATAGTGTCATGTCTCAACGTCCTCATTCTATCGATGGTTTCTTCGTCGAAGTCTATCGATCAGTTCCTGGTCAAGGATCATTAAAAGAGAAAAAAGGGATAAAATATCTTTTGGTTTCTAACTTAAAAATTAGTTCAATTGCACAATCTGATCTAAATGCTTACTTTTCTGGATTTGGAAAGATAATTCAAATAAAGATGAGTACGGATCAAGATTCAAGTCAAATTGAATTCGAAGAGTAAGTTCAATGGGGAAAAATAAAGGCATGTTGAAAGATGAATAATTTGATTGTAGTTACGATTCGGTTGATAAAGCACTTTTAAGTCGACCAATAATAATACGAAATACAGAAGTAAATATAACGAAAGGTGATCGACATGGCCGATGGAATTATAATCCACCAGCATCACCATCAGTAATCCAGAAAAAATCGAATCTCAAACAAGTTCAAATTGGTAATCTTGACATATCTCTTGATTCTCTTGAACTTTTTCATTGTTTAGATCCACAAGTGTCATCATTGGATATGCCCAAGAAAATCTATCGTATACACATAACCAAGCTATCATCGGATGTTGATGCTAGTCAATTGTCACAAGCATTGAATTATAATATCGCCAATATTCTAATGAGTTGTTCATCGACTGAACAGTCAACAACAACGGAATGTTGGTTAAAAAAATTTGACGATAGAGAAGCAGCGGAAGAATTTCGAACGTATTGGAATCAACAAATGATGTTTGGGAAAAGAATTGAATGTGAAGTTGAAGAAGATCACATCGAATTCTGTAATAAATATCGAGTTGGCAACTGTTTGAAAACGGATAACGAATGCGATTGGGAACATGCGATGTGTACTGCTAACGGGAAATGTTCAAATGATTGTCAGTATGGTCACAAACCAGGAACAAAATTCCCATCTGATAACGATTGTAAGTGAACTTTTGAGCGTATTTTACAATACGAATTGTCAATCGAAATCTACTAGACGTAAGACAAACTTATCAACTGAAAATAACCGGTATTCAACGAGGAAATGGAGATCAAACTTCAGTTCTTGTATCACGTGAAAAGAACTTCGCTTTTGATGATCGACAAACGAATGTTGGTTATGTACGTTATATACTGACAATCAAATATGCACAACGTTTACTGACAAAATGGCATAATAGATCTACTAATGGTGAACCATTGAAGTGTCAAATCGAATTATCTCAAAGGAATTCGTTGTCGAAAGCATCATCACGTTCTAATTCACTAGCTGATTTAAAAACAGGAAATACTAACTATTCTCATTCTGATCGTGGTCGTTCATCATGGACCAATAATGGTAGTCGAAATAATAGTCGAAATAGCTCGGTATCAAGAGGAGGTAGCGATTCGGAGCTTCGAGTAGCTGATGAACACGAATTCAGTTTTGCAGCGAAAGCTTATCAAAATTCTGTTGATATAATCACTAATCAGAAATTGATTGATGACAAACGTAAAAGCAAATCAGTTGATAATCTCATCGTACTCGATCAATCTCAACGTACGTTTTCAATTCTTTACATTTAATCTTGAAATGTGTTTGTTTTTATAATAGATACAAGCGGTCGAAGATCAAAAAAGATCCAAAACGGAAATAATTCAACTCACTCTGTATTTCTCATTGAGTACGATCTTATACATCGACGAATCTACGAAAAAGAATTAAATGCACTGAAATTATTGACAAGTAAAACGAAATTTTCAAAATATTCTTTCTATTTCCTTGTTCTAAGGTGTCCAAGGTGTCGTTCAATTAATCAATTTACAAAATGGCTTCGATTATAAAAATGATCAACTTGCCAATAACAAAAGTCTTTTAATTCCTACTCAATATCCATCAGGTTATACTCTTCGAGAATTTGTCAATCGAATTCGTCGTGGTGGATTTCGAATTCTCGAAGCAATTCATTTGATTCAAATTTTGATTAAAATCGTAAAAGATATTCATTCCAAAGGTGTTCTTCATCAAAATCTAGCACCTGAAAATATATTTATCGATTGGGATGATAAAACAACATCAGCCGAACAAGCAACATTTACATTAACTGATTTTTCTCAAGCACATATTGCAGAAAAGAATTATCGTATTAAAGAATCAACAGACACATATTGGTATCAAGCACCACAATTCCAAGATGAAATACTGAAATATAGTTCGACAATTGATGCATCGGGTCTTTGCGCTCTTTTGCTTTGGTTATTGACAAATGTTGATCCAAAACATGATGAGAATTTTCTTCCTCATCAAAATGAGGACATAATGACGAAATTAAATAACAAAATAGCATCAGCAGTGAGAGAATCTAGTAAGTCAATGGAATTTCGTTGCAGAAAATGAAATATCTCGTGTTCAATTTAGATAATACGGGTAAACATCAAATTGAAGAAACACAAGTTAAAACATATTTAATTGATACATTTAATATTGCTTTTGGTTACCCTCATCAACAACCATGGACAATCAACGATTTCGAATGTCGATTAGAATCCATTCGTGAACTTCTACTATCAAGAAATCACAACTTAGATTCAATTGACGTTGTTATTGATAAAATGATTTCTATGCACGATAAAGAATCATCTTCAACACAGTGTAGTTCATCTTCTGATACATTCAATAAAGCAGCCAATGCTTTTCATCAAGCTAAATCTGAATTTATTAAAACCAACAACAATTGTTCATGGTCTGACGGCGGTTGTATCTGGTTGCATAACACACAAATCTCTTTAAACGAGTATCGTCATGATGATATTCTTACCTTTGATCGTTATCACGGCCGTCAACTCATCACTCAATCTTTCATTATAACAAGTTTTATTACTCTATCTTTGGAAAAAGATTGCATAACCTTATCAATTGGTAGTACTATGAATGGTAAAATGATTCGAATGCCAATTGGTTGCTATAGTAAATCACAAAATTATATAGGAGACTTTCAAAAGAATTTTACAATTGAACTTCATCGACTTCTTATATCCATTGTAAAAGAACGGCAAGCAATGATACAATTATAAAAAAAAAACTCATCAACATAATAACCAAGATCTTATAAAATTGTGATAATTAACAAATGTTTTTTGAAGATTTTTAAACAAGAGAAAAAATAATAATCGAATTTTTAAAGAAAACATTTTACTTATAATTTGTTGGAATAAATAAAGTTCTGTTTTTTTCTTCGAGACTGGAATTATAAGTTATATATTGGTCGATAACCTTGTCAGAATCGCTCGAATTTACCTTATACAAATATTTATTACGCTTGTTGTTAAATTACTCATCGTATTTATTCAGAATCATGGCAAACGACGAGTAACATTTTACAAAAAAAGAGACAGAGGAGAAGAAGGAAGAGAAGAAAAAAACCTTCGTTGTTAAGCTGTTCGTTCTGTTCTCCCGGCATTTTTTCTTACGAGCTATATTTTTTGTAATACACGTGAACGAGCAGCATAGTCGCTGACGTTAGTAAAAAAACACTTTTTTTGTCATTAAACTGTCAAACAAAAGAAAATCAAAATAGTTATGCTTATACCTGTTGAAATCACCGGTATTACTGTTATTAGTGTCGTGATATTCGTTTGCACAATTGCTGCTTTAGTAAGAAATACGAATGAAATATTGTGATTCAATGAAAATTTTGATTTGATTTAGGTACTTTGTCTATGGCCAACGATTCAAGAATTTCGAAGAGAAAAACGTTTCAAAAATCGCAATCAAAAAGAACAATTTGCATTCGATAATCGCAATCTCGAAGGTTAATTCTTTTCATCTCGTATTATTCTATTTCTCACAATAAAATTCGATCTCATTACTTATCCGTTTCAATAAAATTGGAAATATGTTTATTAACTTCATTCAAAAAATAATAATAATAATAATAATAGTTTGGATATACAAGCGATATAGTTTTCAAAACAAGCAAAACACAAGATGATTACTGTTCTCGTGCGAATGAAGATAATCTTTATAGATAACCTTCACTATACATTGGGCTTTTTGTTATTGTTATTGGTACGTCTTGACGATTGCCGAGAGATGTTTGTTCTCGTTGACGAGTTGAATTAAACGGTAGAATATATCGAAAACTACTCGACGGTGAAACCGATCGAACTGTTCGTCGAGGTCGATGAAATGTCGCATCTCGTGGCGTATTCGATAGATTGATGACTGAAATTGAATGTTTTCGATTTGTTAGTGAAGAATGTGGCACAGCTCGTGTTGCATAAACAGGTTCATTGTCGATATGATGAACATCTTGCACGACGATTGATGAAGGATTCTTTTCAGCACTAGATCAAGAAGAAAATGAGAACATGTTGCTTTTTAGAAATATCAAAATGGTAAAGCAGAAGCAGTAAACGAAGGCCAATCGTCTTGAGATAAACGTCGAACTTGTAATTCGGGTGGTGTAATTCTATTGAAATATTGAAATGCTCGACCATAAAGATTCTGCTCTCGACTTAGAATATTCACGCGACGAGTTGGAATTTTGTAAACATATCCATCGATTGATGAACGAACTCTATTTGCCGATAAGCAAAAGCAAAAGCGTTAGTTACAAAAGAATGCATTCAAATGAAAACAAAAAATAATAATATACATCGATTGTATCTTACCGTCTTCGACAACAAGCATAACAGATTAAACAAAGAATTAACCAAACAGTTATAACACTAACAACAATTAACAAGATAATCCACCAGGCAAGCTAAAATACGAGAATAGAAGACATGAGTCTTGTTATGAATTCTTTGGAAAATGATCATTTACTCCATTCAATGGTTCAGTTCGATAGTAGAATGATGAATTAGTTGCTAAACCTTGCTGATTAAATTTGGGTACATAACGTGTATAAACCAATGTTGGTAAATTAGTTTCATTGAAAATTTGCGTATAAAATCTTTCAGATGGTTGTGCATAATCTCCGATATCACCCGTACGCAAGCCAATCATATAATCAACTTGCGTTTGTCCATTACTAAACACAACATAGTACAATCAAGAAAAGTCAATAGGATACAAACGAATTACTGAAGAGGAATTGGATTGATCGATGGAATGGAAAGATCATTGGCTGAGAAGAGATAACTATTCGCTGAACTCCAACTTATTCTCAATGCTTGATTGATAAGCGATAGAGTCATGGGACTCGTGAGATTCAATCGACTTGAATCGACGTAGATAGTAAATTTTTTATACGGAGTATCTGCGTAGATATTTGCTAACGAAATCGAACTTGATAATGGTTGAATGAGTACGAGAGAAGACGAGTCTGTACTATTGACACTTATTGTGTAAGTCACACGAGTCAGTGTTCGACTAAAAACAAACGAAAGATGAAATTTGATGTTGAATTCGTTGGATTACTTAGTCAAAGTTAAATAAGTTGAATCGAATTGTAAATCCGATGAAATAGTTATTAGAAAATTATCTAAAAATAACCGTTTTACTGAAATGAAAATATACGAGAAGTGTTTTACTATTCGATTGACGCCATGCAGTTTCCAATGCCGAATGAATAACATCATTCGATGGTCGTGGTTCGATTATATAAATCCATCGAGCTTCACGTGAAATACAATCACTTGTCTACAAAAACAATTTGACATCAATCTCGAAAATTATTCAACGAATTTACATTGACATAATGTCCGTAAAGTTGATCAAATGCTGTGTTCGATGGTGGAACCAAATTGTTGACATTGATACTCGGCGAAAGACTTTGAACGAGATAGTTAATTCGATAAGATTTTTTTCTAAAAATAAACAAAACACAAAAAAAATTCAAACCAAACTTTCATATGAATTAATCTACCCTCCGGAACACATGTATTGCACTTGATTTTGAACTTGAATAAGCAAAACTCCCGGCAGAATACCAGCGTTTTGACTCATCCAAAGTTGTGTTAAACCGTCAATTAACGCCGATAATTGACCAACGAATACATTTCGTTCGAGATATAAACTAAATAAGCCACTTGTTCCGTTGTTTACATTGATCATACCAGGATAAGTCAAGAGGAAATCACAACGTGTCAATACGTCCGTACCATTGATAAACTATAGCAAAAGTAGAACGATTTTCGAGAGAAGAAAAACAAGTTTTACCACAAGATAGAAACGAGTTTGATTGATATTATAAATCTCCGCATAGACAATTTTCGCAGTTCCATATTCTTAAATCAATAAAAATTTGTTGAGAAAATATTCTCGATTTGTTTTTTGTTCTCCTTACGTCGATTATATGATGTTAAATAATTCTCAATATTCTGTCGAATTGCTGTTGTAATTGGCAATGAAACATTGCCGATATATTGATGAGTATCACTTCGAGCAACCGATTGTTGACTACTCGGATATAAATCATATTTAACCGGTTGACTTGTCGAAAATATTAACTAAAACAATGTTTTCAATAGAAAATATTCGAGAAATTCAAATTCTACGTTTAATTGAGTTTCAATTTGTTGTTGATTAACAACCTGATTAAGTCCAATCGAATAATAAATTCTCGTTACTAATGACATATCAAATCCGAATCTTGGCTCAACGAATATCGATGAAACTACAAAATAAACGAAGCGATAGTGTCATTTGTTTGATTCATTTCGATCGTCTACCTGTTACACTGTATCCACTTCGTTGTAAAGCAGTTGTAATTATATTCGCAAAATTATCTTGATTAAGATCAGCTTGTAGATAATTTCCTCGTAGATCAATAAACGATGGAGTTGAACTCGAAAGAACTTGTGAAACATAAACATTCGGTGAATCACATAGACCATTTAATGATTGAAGTAAAGTGGGATTAAAACAAGCTGCTGGAACTGTATAACCATCGGAAGTTATTACAATATATTCAGTTGTTGTATAGTATTGTCTAAAATCAAGATTATTAGCGAGATAAATATTCATTTTTATTGAAAATATTTTACTGAAGTGAATAAACGAGATACTGTTTGAAAGTAATAACATAGACATTTGAATTTGTCAAACCTAATCGAGTAGGATTTTGCCAATAATCATTCAATGCCGTTTGAACAATTGTCCGGCTAGGTTTGCCTGTAAATGTCACTTGTTGAATATAACGTTGTTTAACAACTGATGTTGGAACATAATTTGATATGAATGTCAATGGTATTTGAAGGTAATATGGTCCGGAGAATAGAGCTGAGGATAGAGTGATCGATGACGTATATCGTCCATCGAGTTCTTGATCATTATAAAATAGAAATACGTAAGCACGTTGAATGTAACTCGATGATGTTAAATTCAAATACGATTCTTCGAACAAAACTGTCGCAGTGTTACTTGTAATCGAACCTGAATAAACAGAAAAAGAAGAAGAAGATAAATTTTCAATGCTGTGATTGATTGAACTACTTTGTTGGTTATAGAGATTTAAAATCAATCGTTGTAAATAATCTCGATCATTGTCCGAAAGCGAATTTTGATAGAAATAAGCAAATGCTTCCGATAGACGATAGACGTGGGTTGTTAAACGTTGCAATTGATTCGAAAGAAGGATTTGATAGAGTTGACTGTTGAGATACAACGGACTATCAAGCCAAGTACCGTTCTGATGTTGAAAATAGATTCGTGGTAAAAGATAAACTTGACGAAGTGTATCAACAGCTTCATCAAAACCGAATATCGTTATGTTTATCGTATAGATTCCAGCTTGTTGTAGAGCATTATTCAATTGTCGTTGTAAACTAAAAGAGAACTTCGTTTTCAAGAGAAATTTCAAAGTCAAAATTTTACATTTGAGGAATTGGACAAGGAACATAGAAATCATCTATACTATTTTGATTAGGAATAATTTGTGTTTGATTTGGACATAGTAATTGATTATTTGCTTGATTTATTGTTGATATTAGTAGTGGATTTGTGGATAGATTCGAAAATAAACTTTGATTATACGTCATACCATTGATAGTTATCAGAAAATAAGCAATATTTGCCGGTTGTCTTTAAAATAAATATAAAATGAATTCATATTCGAAACGAAACCGAAGACAAAATTTACCCTGTTGATGTAACACCTTGTTGAACACCTTTAAGTAGAACAACAACATTCGTTTGTCCTCAAAAATTCAATCGAATAATTAACAATCAACTATTTAGATTAAAATCTCTACCTGTAACCACTGACACGGCATTAGCAATGGCATTTGTCCACAAGGAAATTTGATTCAATGGAATACATATTTGTAATGGTAGGAGAATATTCGTTGAAATATATGGTGTACATTGTTGATAGATTCGATAGGTAATTGTACTGAGAATATCGCTAATCGATGGTAACGGTTCGATATTCGAACCCAAAACAATCGATGAACCGCTAGTTACAACAAAACGTATTCGAGTCATTAAATCACCGGCTACTGTGACATAGTGTTCGACACTTAGAGGTATTGCTTGATAATATTCTTGAAATGAAATGAAAATGTTTGTTTGTCAAAAACTTGATTAAACTTACGGTTCGATAAAACGGATAGACGATGTGAAGTATAATAATTTGATATCGTTTGCATTAACAATTGAACATTACCATCGTTTATTGATGGAAAATAACCGCAAATATCGAGAATATACGGATCGACCGATGCCGATGGAGTACTTATCGCACCGCACATGGCAGCATATTGAGCAGCTGTTGGTTGTTGAATGAGAATATTCGATGGAACATTAGAGAAAATCGTGTAATTAAAATAATAAATAATCACTTGAGATCTAAGTATGTGAAAAATGAAGGATTTTAGTGGGAAAAAAGTTCGATCGATTTAATTTACTGATTGTAAAATCCAGTTTGTTGAGATGTTAAAATAACACCACGCGTGTCATTATTTAGAAAAACACGTGTTGCTGAGATTTTACATAACGATGAATATGTTTCCGACGATGAACTTGCAACTAATCGTCGATTCGATAGTTGAGCAAATGAAAAATGAAGAGATTGACCAACTGAAATTGAATGGAAACAATTTACAAAGAATTCTTTTCTTTTCTTTTTACCTGATGAACTTATTTCATACTGTGTTAAGATCGATGAATCGATATCCAAACGAGAATTATTATTTGCTAATAACCATTGCCAACGAGTTAATGTTGGATTATAGATTCCACTTGTCCAAAAATCTTTAAATGAAACTTCGATTTCGCTTTCATCTATTACAAACAAAAACAGTCCGTACCTCGTGCTAAACCGCGTGCAATCAATGTTGGGATAACTTGCTGTTGAATTTCGTCCATTGATTGAAACCAAACAAGTTCAGATGATTTATCATTACAATCTTGAATTGCATTCAACTGAGATATCAATGATGTTTGTTGATTGATTTGATAACAATACGGATAGAATGATGTTGGATTAGCAAGTGTAAATGGTGAATTACAAACTAAGATTATATTTAGACTATTCCAAACTTGATCGATACATTGAAGAATCAATTCCCAAGAAGTTCCACCAGGTCGATCGATTGGAATTATAATTTGTCCTGGATAAGTTTGATTAACTGGTAGAACAGATGTTTGACAAACACTGCCCGTGTATGTCGAAGGACATAAACATGTACATTGACATGCAGCTGCATTTATTAATCGAGTGCCATTATTCAAACAATTTGTGACGGAACACATGTCAAATGGAGTTTCACAACGAGATCCTGTATAACCACACGGACATTGGCAACGTAATGTATTGTTTTGGCTCAAACAAGTGCCACCATTGAAACAAGTATCCGTTGCACAAAGTGGAATGTTACAATTGGTACCTGTGTATGACGCAGGACATATACAAGTGTATAATCCACTGCCAAGATTTCGACAAGTACCATTGTTTAGACCTAAAGAAGAGAGAAATTCTCTCGTTAAAAATGGTTATTTCGTATATTTACATGGATTTGAAGAACACACATCGTAAGGCGTCTCACAATTAATTCCTAGATACAAAATATGAAATGTAATCTTTCAAATGAATTCTTTTGATTTACCCGTGTAACCAGGTTCGCATGCACATTGATATGATGATGCATTTCGATTTTGACATGTACCATATACGCATGGATTCGAACCACAAGGTGATAGAATTTCACAACTATAAATTTTAAAACATTTATTTTAAATTTGTTCTTTTTATTTCCAAAAAAAAACAAACAAACTTACTAGACACCATATCGTTCAGGTGGACATTGACATATTTGCACACCTGTTGATGGATTGACAATACAAGTCGAATTTCCTTGACATAAATTATTCGAACAGATGATTATCTGTTGAGAACATGTCAAGCCCGTAAACAATGGTGGACAAATACAAGTATAATTAATTGCCGATATGGTTAGACAAGTTGCGTTATTTAAACATGGATTCGAGGAACATGGTAACAATGGAATATCACAATTGATACCTGTTACATAGGAAGGACATAGACATTGATAGCCGCCAGTTGAAAGACTGATACATGTTCCTGTTCGACATGGATTCGATGAACAGCCAAGAGAAATTGTTTCACAACGAGAACCTTATGAACAAAAAAACAAAACTAACGAACTTAATTTTTTTGTTCTACGTATTAGAAACGAATTACCTGTGTATAATGTTGGACAAATACATTGCCAGTAGGGATAAGTTGCTAGTGCTGCACATGTGCCACCGTTTAGACACGGTGAAGATCGACATGGATCATAGATTTCACAATTAGTTCCATAGAAACCCGAATTACAAAAACATAAATATGATCCATACGAATTCAAACATCGTCCATTATTGGCACAGATGCCAGGTATTGTTGTACATTCATTTATATCAGCACATCTACCAAAACAAAACAAAATCAATTCAATTTCTCTATTCTTGTATAAAAAATCTACTTACACTCCCATCAAAAATTGAAATCCAGCTGGACAATTGCATATATACGAATAATATCCATTCGAAATACAAGTTCCTAGTAAACATGGATTACTTGAACAAACATTTATTTGACATCCTTGTCCATAGTAATAGTACGGACATTGACATTGACATGTCGTTGGTGATGTAATGACCGATGTTCCATTTGAACATGAATAATATGAACAAGGATTGATTTGTGTTTCACAATAAGTTCCATTGTAACCAGCAGGACAAGCGCATGAAAAAGTTGTAGGACCAGTTCGAACGCATGTTGCGCCATTTCTACATGGATAACTACTACATGGATCAACAGGATCTAGGCATGTTGTACCATTGAAACCTGCTGCACATACACAAGTATAATTATAATAGATCATTGATGATACACATTGTGATAAAGGTCCGCGACATGGAAAACTTAGACAAGGATCACATGCTAATTGACAATTCACACCATAGAATGGCCATGTACATTGACAAATATAATAATTCGAAGTTGGCTGTATACATGTACCACCATTTAAACACGGTTTACTCGAGCAAACATTTAAACCAATTTCACAATTCGTACCCGTATATCCACTCGGGCAATTACAAACATAAGCTGATGTACCAATCGATATACATGTTCCAAGATTTTGACATGGCTGAGATGTACAAGGTGCATACGGATATTGACATTGAAGACCAGTAAACAATGGTGGACATTGACATTGTGCACTTGGTGGTGTCGTTGGTAGAGTAATACAAGTACCATTATTTAAACAAATTAATGATGAACATTGATTGATTACAGTTTCACAGTGTGTACCAGCATAACCTGATTGACAAACACATTGATATGTGTTTAAACCTTGAACACAAACGCCATTGTTTAAACAAGGGTTCGATGAACATGTATCGATTAAAATCGAACAATTTTGACCAGTTGCACCTGGTAAACACACACAACGATAACCATACAAACTGTCAATTACACATGTACCATAAACACAGGGTGATGGTGAACATAAATCGATTGATGTTTCACAATGAGTACCGGTATAACCTTGATAACAATCGCAAACATAATTACTAGTCAATTCAATAATTCGACATTGCCCGTAGAGACAAGGACATGATGCACATACGCCATCGGTTAATCTTGTATTACAACGTAATCCACCGTATCCATATGGACAAGTACAATTAGCTAGACCAGGTCCAAGATAATTGCATGCGCCTCGAACACAATAGGAACTATTTCCTATTATTGTTGTACATAGATTAATTGGTGTTTGACATAAATTTCCTGTATAACCACTCGAACAAAGACATGAACATGTAGTCGAACTATTAACAATTGGTATTCCAGAACCACATGTTAATGTTGAACAATTACTAATGAGTGTTTGACAAATAGTACCCGTATACGTTGGTGGACAAAGACAATAGAATGATGATGCTAATGAAATACATGTTCCTTGATTTAAACATGGATTTGATGAACAATAATTAACCATTGTTTCACAACGTAAACCAGCATAACCAGATGGACATGTACATAGATATCCAAGTCCATTGCTATAACTTGCACATGTGCCATTATTTAAACATGGATTTGATGCGCAAGCTTGAATTATATCCGTACAATTAACTCCTTCGAAACCTTGCTGACATATACATTGATAACCATTCAATGTCGAAATACAAATACCATTGTTTTGACAAGGATTATTACTACAAAATGTATCTCTTAATTGACAGAAAGCACCACTATAAGAACTTAAACATGAACAATTCAATAGGCCAGGTCCAACATCATTACATGTTCCACCATTTAAACATGGCGATGATTGACATGCTTGAACACGTATAGCACATGTTGAACCTTGAAAACCCGATGGACATTGACAAATAAACGAATCGATTTGATTGATACATGTTCCATTATTATAACATGGATTCGATGAACAATAATTAATTAATGTATCACATCGTTGACCCGTATAACCAGGAAAACAATAGCAAACATACGAATTTACTGCTGGTATACATGTACCATTAACACATGGCATACTTTGACAATTATTAATTTGATTTTGACAAAAAGTACCCGTAAAACCTGCTTGACATGAACAACTAGCTACCGTTGTACTTGTTCGAATACATGTACCATTATTTAAACAAATCATCGACGAACAAGGATCAACAATTGTTTCACAATTAATACCTGTATAACCTAGAATAACACGAGAGGAAATATAAAACAATAATTATTATTTTGGAAAATTATGTATTTACATACCAGTTGGACAAAGACATAGATATTCATTTAGAACTGATTCTAAACATATGCCAGCATTTTGACATGGTGATGATGCACATTCTTTTATATCAATTTCACATCGACTACCAGTTAAACCTGGTAGACATGAACATTGATATGCATTATTAACAACAGTACACGTTCCATTATTCAAACAAGGTCCTGAACTACATTCGTACGCTCCAATTTCACATCGTGTACCCGAATAACCATTCGGACACAAACAAGAAAATCCATTGATCATATCAACACATGTTCCATTATTCAAACAAGGATTACTTGCACATTCATTGATATCTGTTTGACAATTGTAACCTGTATAACCGGGTGTACATAGACAATAATGATAGCCCGGTGCTAGTTCATGACATGTACCAAATAGACAAGGATTCGATGTACATGGATTTATTGTTAATTCACAAAGTGGTCCAGTATAACCGTATAAACATGCGCATTGAAAACCACTAGACGATTGAATTGTACATGTACCATTATTGCTAATCAAATGAGATGATAGCGAGTGAAATAATAGGAAAATGAATTGAGTTGAACTTACAGACAAGGACTACTGGCGCATGGTTGTGTAACATCTTGTTGACAATTTGTACCTTGATATCCATTTGCACATCGACATTGATATGAACTGACTACCGATATACATTCGCCATCATTAGCACATGGATTACTCGTACAATAATTAACTTGAGTCTGAAATAAAACAAAACAAAACAAAACAATCATTATCAAAAATTGAATGTTCTTCTTACATCACATAGAACACCTTCACTTCCTGTATAACAACTGCAAGCAAATCCATTGACTTTATCAATACATTGTCCACGTTTACATGGTCCCGTTGCACAATCATCAATATCAATTTCACAACGTTCACCTGTAAAACCGGGTAAACATTTACATGTAAATCCATACGGCATATTTTCATAATTAACAATGCAAGTTCCATTATTAATACATGTCGATTGACTCGAACATGGATCGATTAATTCTGAACAAGTTCGACCTGAAAACCATGGTGGACATAAACACATAAATTGTTCGATACCATCGATACATGTTGCATTCGACATGCAAGGATTTGATGCACATTTATTGATTTGAACTTCACAATGAACACCTGTGTATGACGATGACGGACAAATACATGTAAAACCATCGATTTGATTTTGACAAAGACCATTGATACAAGGCGAACTTGAACAATGATCAACTAATAAATGACAATTCGAACCGTAGTAACCTGTTTGACATTGACATGTATAATTCCAAGTTTGATCGATACAAATACCATTATTTAAACATGGATTCGATAGACATTCATTGGATTTATTTTCACAGTTTAAACCGAGATAATCATCCAAACATTGACAACGATAACCATTTAAAACCGATTGACATAAACCGTTATTTAAACACGGATTACTCGAACAATAATTGATCACTGATGAACAAGTTGTACCCTGAAAAATAAAGAAACAACGTGTAGGTAAAAACTATTATTATTTTTTTGTTATTCGATTTACATTATATCCTTGTAAACAATCACATTTGTAACTATTGATTAACGTTCGACAAATTCCACCGTTTAAACACGGATTCGATTGACAATAATCAATTTGTGTTTCACAATAGAAACCAGTAAAACCTGCATCGCAAAGACATGTAAAATTATTAATTTGATCGATACATCGTCCCGAATTTAAACACGGATTAACTGGTTGACATTCGTTTCGTTCATTTTCACATCGAGTTCCCGTATAACCACTTGTACAAATGCAAACATATTGATTAATCAATGATTTACATGTTCCATTATTCAAACAAGGCAATGATTGACATTGATCAATAACTGTTTCACAGAATGGACCCGTTGTACCCACAGAACAGTTACATTTCGGACCTGAATTTGTATTTATACATTCTCCACCATTTTGACACTACGAAGAGCAAAACTCAAAATCATTCTTTTCGAAATTATCGATATTTACCGGTTGTGATTCACAATAATTAATTAACAATTCACAATTAGCACCTTGATATCCATCTGCACATAAACATGCAAATTTCGTTCCATTGGTAATACATCTACCATCGTTGAGACATTCTAAACCAGTGCATTGTTCTTGCAAACGATCACAATGTGTTCCACCGAAAACTGACGGACACAAACATTGATAACCATTAACTAAATCTACGCAAGTACCACCATTCGCACACTAGAACAACAATATAATTCATTTGATGTTTTCAAGAACAAACTTACTGGTTGTGATGCACATTCATTTATATTTGTTTCACAATATTGACCTGTATAACCTGCTTTACATAAACAGATGAATGTTCCTGCAGTTGCTGTTGTGCATTGTAATACGCCTTCAGTCGAACATGGATTTGTCGAACAATAATTAATTAGAACATTGCAATTCGTTCCCGTATAACCTGGTAAACAGCAACAACTATAAGTATTTCCTAAACTTGTACATGTTCCATAGGGACCACATGGTAATGACGAACATTGATCAATTGGTATTGCACAAGTTGGTCCCGTATAACCATGGATACATGTGCAAACATAAGCTGGAGTAGTTGTTGATGTTAACGAACAATTTCCGTAGATACACGGATAACTTAAACATGGATTTATGATTTGTTCACATCGTGAACCTGTATACAATGATGGACATATGCAAATGTAAGTTAAAGTTGAATTAACGTAAGCTTCTCGACATGTTCCACCGTTGAGACAAGGATTTGTTAGACATTGAGTGATTGGTGTTTCACAACGAATACCCGTATAACCTGATGGACATAAGCAAATAAAACTATTGACTTGATCGATACAAGTTCCATTGTTATAACAAGGCGATGCTTGACAATCATCAATATTGATCTAAAAAAACGAATGTTAATTATTTTCTGTTTGCCTATTTTTTCAAAATGAACATACTTGACAATAGGTTCCAGTGAAACCCGACGGGCAAAGACAAGTTACTATTCCGCCATAACTATAAATACAACTGCCATTATTTTGACATGGATTACTTGCACATAAATCAATAGTTGTATAACATTGAGGACCTGTTAACCAACTCGGACAAATACATTGATACGATCCAATTGTATTAACACAAGTAGCATTTGGATGACAAGCATCAGCTGTAGCACATTCATTAATATCACTTTCACAAGTAACACCTGTCCAACCTGCAGGACAGGCACATAGAAACGATGAGACTTGATTGATACATGTACCATTATGTTGACAAGGCGCACTTGTACATGGATTAACTGCTATTTCACAATTTGTGCCCGTAAAACCTGTCAAACAAGTACAACGATATTCATTAATACCGTCCGTACATACACCAGCATTTAAACATGGATTCGATAAACATTCATTGATACCATCTTTACATTGAACACCAGTCCAACCTGGTGAGCAAACACAAGTCCATGCTGATCCATTCGTAACACATGTACCAAATGAACATGGACCACTATTACATGGTGTTAATTCTGTATCGCAAAGTCTTCCTAAACGATACAAAAAAAATACAAAAAATCTTCATCGAATTATTTTCCATTCTATTTTACCCGTATGTCCTGGTTGACATGTACAACTATAATTATAATTCGTTGTATTCGCATCAATTTGACATGAAATCGAGCCCGATGCAACGCATGGATTACTCGAACATGGATCGATTGGTATGCTACAATCACTACCTTGATAATATTCCGTACATTGACAACTATAACCATTGATTGTATCAATGCATGTGCCACCATTTTGACATGGTGATAACGAACAAGAATTTGTTGCTTGTGCACAAATCGAACCTGTATAACCTGTTCGACATTCGCATGTGTACGATGAATCATTATGATTAATACAGCTGATTGTATTATTGTCGACACATGGTTGAGAAAGACATGGATTCAATGGTATCGAACAAGTTTGACCCGTGTATATAATCGAACATAGACAATAAAATCCATCAACTGTATTTATACAGATACCATTGTTTGCACATGGATTCGAATTGCAATAGTTCAATTGATTGTCACAGAATTGACCCGAATATCCTGTTGGACATCGGCAAGAAAACGAATTATTTCCTGTCAATTGACATTGACCACCATTTTGACAAGGTGAAAAATCGCAAGGATTCAATGTTATCTCACACAATGAACCTGTATAATAACTCGAACATAAACATTGATAGCCGGTTGATGTTGGCAGACAAAGACCATTGTGAAGACAAGGACTAGTTTCACAAGGATTAATCAGAGTTTCACAAAGACGACCTTCAATTTAATAAGATTTCTTTTTGAAGAAAAAAAAAAGAAAGAGAATAGTCGTATGACGAACCAGTGTAAGCAGATGGACAACAACATGAACCATTGAAACATGAACCACCATTGAGGCAACCTGTTGAAACAGGACATTCGGAATCCAAATACGATGAAATGTTTTTAATAAGACAACTATTGGCCGACGTCCAACCAAGTAAACAAGTCTTCTTTCCATCCGAATCACATTGAAAATGTCCTTGAGAACAAGAATTCGGTGCTGAACAGTATACAGTACAATTAGATCCATAATAATTTAGCGGGCATTGTCGTTTTTCTTGACAATACAATCCTGCGTACCCATTCGGACAAGTACATTGAAAATAATATGAACGTGAGAGTGAATCATATGCTGCAGTGCATGTACCATTATTCTGACAGGTGACATTTGCCGTACACGTTGATAAATATTCGCAATTCAAACCAGTAAATCCTAATAAGTTCACCTATAGACAAAAACAAACACGAATCGAAAATTCAAATGAACAAACCAGTTGGACAACAGCATGTCGGCTGATTGGTATTGTTAAATGTCTGACAGAAACCACCATTATTACATGTCAATGCTAAATTAAGAACAAAAAAACGAACGTTTAGTATTCGATTTGGTTTATTTCATATTGAACCTGCTGTTGAACAATTCAATGAAATATACGATGTATTTCGAATGTTACAATCATCTCCCGACCAACCCATCGAACAAATCTTCGATCCTGTTGTTGAATTACATGTATACGAACTCGAACAATCATCATTTGGAATGCAACGAATCGAACATTGATTTCCATAGTATGTCGATTGACAATAACTCGTCATGCCGATATTCAATCTATTCAAAAGAGAACGTGTTTTTTTTTGTTCCAGAGGGACAAAAAACAAGATCAAACTCGTTTAGGTTTGTCGAATTTCTCGATGTATCAACAAGTGTTTGTCGTTGATATACAGCTGATGTCAATGATGGATAAGATGAATCCATTCGAAATGTTGTATTAAATCGACTTAATAATGTCAAAGTTCCCGAATCGAAAAAGATAAAGATTTTGACATTGATCAAATTCTACAATCAAATATAAAATCTTGTTTCGTTTTTTGTTTTCTTCAAATCTCACTTCAGCAATTAATGTCAAAGGAAATTGTAGAGGCAGAATAGTTGCAGCATTTGATATTGAATAAAAATTCAATAGACCGGTATTGTTTATTCTCGTTTGAAAAGATTTCGAGCCCAACGAACATGACGTCCAGTTACTTTCTAATCCGCTAAAAATAAAACTCAGAATTTATTTTCGATTAAAACCCTCCTCCGAAAAAAAACACAAAATACAGGTGAGCTATTATTTTCTCATTAATAAATTCAATTTCGATTTATTTTCTCAAAAGAGAACTCATCATCTAAGGATTCAACAATCGCAAATGCTTAATCACGTTCGCTTTTGTTCAAAAGACAGACATTCAATGAATAATAAGCATCCAAAAAAAAAGAAATCGCTTCGCATAACTTACTTATAAATGAAATCTAAACAAACGGTCGTAGAGATATTACACGATAATGTTGATGAACAATTGTCCAATAGATTATTCGAAGATTTAATTGTCAATTGAAGTAAATCAACAACGAGTGTACTGGGAGATTCTTGACAATTGATCTATATGAAGAAAAAAAATGAAGATTTTAAAATTGAATAAAGATCTTTTTTTTGATTAAATCGATAGTTTTCATATTTGATCATCATCAGTGAACTAATGAGGCAAATACACATTTAGAAATACAATAATGAGTTCTCGCTTTGAACAATCACAGCTGTGAACAGTATTACATAAGGAAAGAAAAGTGCTCGTATGAATCCATTTGAATGTATGTTAAGATTTAACTTTTACTCATTTACCTGTTGATTTGGTAATTGATAGAATAATAACACCAATATTAGATTTTGAATGAACAAACAAACATGATGCATGTTTTGTTTTATATCTAAAATTTACAAAGAAAATATCTCGTGTTCGTTATTCGATGATGAAAGTAGATGTTTAATAAATGAATAGGGCCCATCAGTCGAAATAGTAAGAATGAGAACAAGAGAGAAGGAGAACGAAGGAAAAGAGAAATCAAAGGTAGTAACGTGCTTGTCACATCATTATTGTATGAATAAGGTGGAATTTGATTATACATAAATGGTTTTCTCTGACTAACTTAAAAGACTTTTCTTTTCTTTTATTCTCTTATACTCAAAATCGACAAATTTGTTTATGTTACTCCGCCTTTTGTTACTCAGGTGAACTTCTATTCATTCATCCATCGATCTATTCTTTCTCTCGCTCTTTCTTCTACAATTCTAATGGCATATACATACATATACAGCTGTATTGAACACTATTTTGTTCTGTTCTATCATAGACAGTAGCATGTCACTTACTTACCTGTCTACCTATACAAGAATATTCGCGTATATTAAATAAATAGTTCGTTTAGCACGTCTTATCGTATATAACTACGTTTAATCATTGTTTAAGATTATTGATGTTATCGATCTTTGAAGGTGATATGTGTGTGTGTGTGTATATATATATATATACGTATATAGGTGCGGGTACTTCTATATGACTGCAGAAAAAAAATCAATTTCGATAAATTGAGAAGAAAATTAACTTCAAATTAGTCGTTGATTTTCGGAAGAAAAAATCATGATATTTATCGACTAATCGATTCTTAAAGACACGATCAATGCACATTATTTTATTGTTTCTGTTTGTGTGCACGTAGGTGTTAATGAATTAATATCTGATCATATGTGACACAGCAGAATTTTCGAATGATTTCAAAAGAAATTAAATATTGTGTAGGCCATATAGTATTTCACATCGAATAAACGAAATTTTATAATTAAAAATATAAAGTAAAATGATTGTTGTGTTCGAAAATGTAATAGAATATATAATTATTTATTCTTAAAGGTAGTTAATGATACCCTACGAATATGTTACGAGTTGTTTTGTGTGTATTGAATGATGAAACAACAGATGTCGCTCTGTTTGATATTGTTACCGTTGAAAATAAAAAACAAGGTGTAAAGATATAATACGCTGTTATTCGTAGCTATTGTTTTCACAGTGACTCATTGTATTACGGACAAACCTTATCGGCTCCTGATATCGGTCAATTGGTATCAAATTTTCTTGACGATAAGAAACGAGAAAGAAAATTTTTAATATATATATACTTACCAATTTCATTGCTGTTTATGATATCTCTTTTCGTTCGAAGATTGTCCACAATGACATTTCAACAAGCAGCCCATCCTCTTTTGGTTATTCCAGGACCTATAGAAGTAGCTGATGATGTTCTCTATGCCAATGCAAGTCCATCTCAATCACATATGTCAAAAACATTTACAGATACATTTAGTTCAGCTATAAAAATGTTTCGACAAGTACTTGTTACTGAACATGGTCAACCGTTTATTGTTGCTGGTAGTGGAACATTAGGTTGGGATATGGTTGCATCGAATTTAACCGAACCAGGCGATGAAGTCTTAGTTTTACATTCGGGATATTTTGGTCAGAGTTTTGCTGATTGTTTCGAAGCTTACGGAGTCAAAGCAACGCAATTGAAAGCACCTGTTGGTCAATGTCCAACACGAGAACAGATTGCTGAAGCATTGAAAGAAAAGAATTATAAAATAGTTACAGTAACACATGTTGATACATCAACTGGCGTTTTAAGTAATCCTCAAATGGTCTCCGAAGTTGTACGTGAAGTAAGCCCAAATACAATGGTTGTACTTGACGGTGTATGTTCAGTTGGTAGTGAAGAGATTCGTATGGATGAATGGGCATTAGATGTAGTTATGTGTGCTAGCCAAAAAGGTTTAGGTGTACCGCCAGGACTTAGTCTTGTATGTGCCAGTGAAAGAGCTATTCGTCATGTTGAAACACGTAAAACAAAGATTAATTCATATTTTGCTTCTTGGCTCAATTGGTTGCCAGGTTTGATATAAAAGTCATCGAAAAAAAAAGATCATTGCAGACAATTTCTTTCTAGTTATGCGTGGATATGAACAATGCAAACCAGTTTATTTTGCTACACCACCTGTTCAACTTATTGGTGCTCTTCATGCTAGTTTAAAACAGATTACATCGAAACCTATCGAAGAACTATGGGCAAAACATAAAACTGCCAGTACGGATTTTAAACAATTTATAACAAACGATCTTGGATTAAAACAAGTTCGTTTTTTCTTTGTTTTTTGTTTTGGCTTTTTAATAAAAATGTTTCCAGGTACCCAATGATCCATCGATTGCTGCTAATGGTATGACAGCTATCTACTTTCCCGATGGTTTATCAGCACCTGACATCATTCCACGATTACTTGAACGTGGTGTTGTTGTTGCTGGTGGTCTGCATAAAGAAATTAAGGATAAATACTTTCGTATTGGACATATGGGCATCAGTGTTACGGATGCATCTCGTCAAGATCTTGACAAAGTTCGACAAACTCTCCAAGAAGTTTTGAAAGCAGCTGGACACACAAAGAAATGATGATATGCAATAGCTTTCTCGAATATTTGATTTCAATACTTTTCATCATTTTTTGTTGTTCTTCTTATTTTCTGATTTTTATAAACAAAAATAGTTAGCATAATGTCTGAATACATTTTTTCTGTCGATTTTCTTGTCGCAAAGAAATTATTTTGATTAATGATAGAAAGGATAACTCGTCAGCACAGAAACAAAAAATAAGAGAACAATAACGTAGAGATAAGCATGGACATGTGTTTTTTTTATGAGAGTCATACGCAAAATATAAATAAACGACGATATTCAGATGCTTTTGATTGACAGAAATAAATAAGAGTCGTACATTGTGTTTAGGTAGACGACGAGACTGTACTTTTTGTTAACAATTATGGATAAAGCGACAAGTAGATGATTTTCTTCATTTTTCTCCAAAAAAGTTTTGTTTTTAATGTTTAGATTCAAATGCTACTGGACCCATATTACCACCACTCGATGAGGCAAATTCCGCAAAATTAGCTGCACTCTACAAAACTATGACTCCACCGGGTTTTTCTTCAAATTCAAATGGTTCTACAGAAAATAATACTGAGGAATGTGTGAATTGTATTACTCGATAAATACGTAAATTATTTTATCTTGTTATTTTAATATTGTAATAAACATGCCTCACGTTTCCTTTCAAACTCGTCTAAGTCAATCTTTTTTGTTCGAATATGAAAACACGTTGATTTAGACTTGGATGTTTTTATTCTCTTTTCTTTACAAAAAAAGCAATAAGAAAAAAAAAATAAGCCAATGGATTAAAAATTTTCGGTCAAAGTCCATCTACGAAATTGGTTTGTGTAAATCGTTTCTCCACGCATTATTTACTCTCTAAAAACAAAAGAAAAACACAATGAATTGTTTGCTTTATTCTCCAAACAATCGAATAAATAAGTTATCTATGATAGAAAACACACTTATAAAATAGTGATAGATAATGTTTTATTAGTATTTCTATGCGATAAATAAATTTTGTTGTTGTTGTTGTTGAATAATGTGCAGAAAGTTACTGTTCGGTTTCGGTTTGTGGATTTGTTTCTTTTTCTTTTTCTTCTTCGGTAGTTTCCACTTTGTTATTTTCTTTCTCCTCCTCTTTTTCTTCTTCAACATCATTTTCATCTGTAAATATGTTAATAAAATCAAAAAATAAAACAAATCATCAATGTTTGATTTCAAACTAATCTAAATTCTAGTCTTTTCGTCATTGTCTCGACAAACTTTTACCTTTCAATTGTCCAGGTTTCTTATCTGGTTCGAGATCTAATGAAATTCTCTTGTCACCTTCGCCAACATCCAACCAACGATCGACAGGAAATCTATTTGAATCAAACACGACATTTATTTACCAAAAAAAGATGATTGTTTTTTGTACTTATAAGTTTCGTTTTGTGCAATATCACGAATTTCAATTGAATCTAAATACCATCCGGCACCAATTCCACTTCCATCATGTTCAATTCGAATTGTTTTAATCTATGAAAAATCAAAACATTTGTGTTTCTTATAAATCTGACTTAAAAATGATTTATTTTTCGTACTTTTCCGACATCTTCAGTGTAAATTTGAAAACGGTTCAAAGCTCCTTTTTCGAACAAATTTCGAGATTTATCAAGTGATTCTTTTAATTGACGTCGTTCGAGCTTGTTTTTGTCACCATAAATACTTAGGTACACATTTGCATCTATTCAAAATCGAAATTATTTTGCAATCAATGAATTCATACATTCAACATACCTGTACCAGCTCCGGTCTTATCGCTTGTTTTAACAGCGATTTCATATTCAGTTGAATTTTCAGCATTTGAATCTCCTAAAATATATTTCATTGAAAAACAACGATGGACATTCAATAAGCATTTAAAACATTCCCATTCACAAGCAAAAGCAAATATATATTTGAAAGAGAAAGAGCGCAGACCGATGCATATACAATATTTTTTTTGTATGTACATAGCAGACGAACCCTCATGGTCATCATCGAAAAAGTCATCGTATTCTACGACTTTTTCATTCGAGAATTTTCTTTTAGGTTTTTCCTCGTTTGATGAACTCGATGACCTTCCTTCTTCTTTGTTATTTTCTACTTTTGTTAGATTATGTATCAAAATAAAAATTCAAAATCACAAATCGTTACCAAGCGATATTTTCGATGATGGTTTTTTGTTTGGTTCGAGTTCTAAGCTAATACGTTTGTCACCTTCATTGATATCGAGCCAACGATCAACAGGAAACCTAAATGATAAATTGAAAAAAACTCTTTTCATTCAACGATCGATTGTTTACATGACACTTTCGTTGTTGTATTTAACTTCGACATAATCTAAAAACCATCCTGATCCGATACCTGTTCCATCGTGTTCAATGGTAATCGTTTTCAACTAAATCAAACTAAGAATTGAACGGAAAAAATGAAGAAAAATCAACACGAACTTTGCCAATATCATCACCATCGAAGAGAAATTCATCTTTGTGACCTTGTTCAAACGGATCCCAGCCGACAGTTCCAAGTTTAAGTTGTTTTCGAGCGATTTTATCCTTGTCACCAAAGAGCGAGATGTAAACATTGGCATCAGTGCCCGAACCAGTTGCTGATCCTGTTTGTGTGATGACAGTATAATTAGTTTCTACAAAAGAAGATAAATCGAACGAAGATCTTTGTGTTGTAATAAATCTACTTGAATCTGATGTTGGTTGTTTTGTTGGAGACGCTGCTTGAGATGTTTTACTTTTATCAGGTGATTCAGACTTTGATGTTGCTTTTGGTTCTTCAGCTTTGGTTGCTTTTGGTTCTTCAGCTTTAGTTGCTTTTGGTTCTTCAGCTTTGGCTGCTTTTGATTTTTGTTCATCGGTTTTCGTGGATTTTTTTGTGTCATTGGTACGAGCTGATGAAGGAGCATTGTCAGCACGTTTGTTTGCTGTTGGTGATTGACGAGATACAGTTGTAGCTTGAGATTTGCTCTCTAAAAAAGCAGAAAACGATATTATCAAAGTGTGAGTGAAGATTTTTTCGAAAGACGAACTAGTTTTATCGTCTTTGCTGGATGAAACTAATGAAGTTGGAACAATAGCTAAAATCAAATGAGGAAAACATTAATTTTTTTAATTACGAATCTTTCGTTATTCGAAAACATACATCCTTCAGGAAATAGATCAACTACTGTTGTCGCTGAATCAATCGGTTGAGCTAAGGCAAATTTATGTTTTGATTTTCGTTTTGTATCAGAAACTTCAATTGAATCTAATGACCATGCTTCAACATTCTGGCATGTCAATGCAATCTTCGTTATCTACAAAATCCGATACGTTGATTTTCAAACATTTTCGAAAATGAAATCTTCTACTTTTCCTGCATCGAATGCTTTCTTTTTAATTGTTGTCGATTGTCCATCGAATTTCTTCGTATCATTCTCGTCAGCTCTTAGATCAATCGATCCTGAACTTCCATTATCTCCGTAGATAGTTAATTGAACTGAACCTTGACCATCATCTCCATAAAGAATATGATCATTGCTTTTGACTTTAATTTCATAGGTTATTTCTACGAGAAAACAAATCCGAAAAATGAGTTCATTTTTTTTGGATATGTTGATTTATTTACCAGTTCGATCAGGTGGAGCTAAAAGACAAAATAATTGATAAGTATTTATTCGAGAAAAATTGACTTACAATCAGCAGCTCCTTTGTCGATTTGATCTCGAACGTCTTTCGCAGCACGTTCAATAGCTTTTTCAGCTGCGACATCGTCTAAAGAGACAAGAATTTTTAATATCACTCTCAAACACCATCAAAAACGAGACTTTGCCATGCAGATACAAAAAAGAGAGATAGAGACAGACGTCAAAAAGAAAAAAAATACTAGACAAAAAGACATGCGATATCTCACTTGGCGAATTTTTCACATCTAAATTAATTTCAATTATAAACAAAACGACGTGTCTTTTGATTGATTATGTTTGTTTTTTGTCAAAAATCTTTTCTCTATTTCTCATTGATTATAAAGTCAAACTTACGTTGATCTTTTGCTAAAACAAGAGCTTCGTCAAATGTTTGTTCAGCTTCTCGGTATTGTCGTAATTTGGCTTGACTATGTGCGACAAGAACTTTAGCATTCAATTGCCAAACTGGATCGCCAACATCAACAGCTTCATGAAACGATCGTTCACCATATCGTTTCGCTCTTTCATAATCACCTAACACAAACATGAAATAACTTTTAAAAAAAACAAATATTTTCCTCTCAAAACAAACCAAGTCCAAAATGACATTGACCGATTTCATGAAATAGCCAAGCTTTTTCCAATGCCGATGTTGCTAACGGTATCTTTCGTTCCCAAACTTGAATAGCCTGTGGAAATTGTCCACTACGAGCGTAAACACGACCCAAATTATCCAACGCTCGTGAGATACGTTCGTCCAATTGTTTCGATTCAGCCAATTTCAAATCTTTACTATGAAATTCAAGCGATTTATTGTAATCGCCTAATTCGAGATAAGCATTTCCTAGACGTGAATAAACATCGGAGAGAACCGATGGTTTCTGTGGACATTTTCGTTCGTCTAATCGATCACAATACTCAAGTAAACGTTGAGCTCGACGACGTGCATCACTAAATTGATCGACATTTTGATCTATAAAACAAAACAAACAAAAATCATTCATTTCTCGTTAAGATTTCATTTACGTTCATCGATCGCTTCGAGTTCACGACGAATATGTGTGAAATATTCATCATCGCCTTCAGTTTTTCGAGTAAACTTCGAACGAGCATAGAGTGGCTCTTGTTGACGCCAGAAGTCCGTTCGACTATCCAAATAATCTAAACCGTCGGATGCTAATTGATAAATCGCATCGCCTGTTTTCGTATTTGCTTTTGTTACAGCTTGAAATAAACAAAAATAGTTTGTCTCATTCAATTCGAATCAGAGAAATATGACGATCATTTACTTGGATTGTTGATTAATTTTTCGAGAAAAGCTCGATCTTCATAGAGATCTCCTAAAAGTTGTTTCGTTGTTTTTGGATTTGTTGTTGTTGTGTATTGTTTTCGTTGAACAGCTGTTTCTTTCTTTTGTGATGCACGGACATAGCCCATCGGTTGTTTCTTTTTCTATTTATAGATTTGTACAAAACAACATTAGAAAAAAAACAGACAAAATTGAAAAATTAGGAGGTTAATAGAGTTAGTCGAAGCCAGAATCAAAGTTAGACAAATCATCACCTTTTTTGCTTCGTCCTGTCGAATGAAATTTAGAGATTAAACTCAAAAGTTTTATTCGAATTCGAAAGATAATTACCTCTTCGTTCTTGTAGAAAATCGAAAGATCACCAGTTGCTTCGAGTTTGACACGATTTGGATCTAAACAAAAATGAAGATTAACAAATCATTGTTTTCTTTTTTCTTGTAAAATTTCAATCCATTGTACCTCCAACAGAATTGTCGATAGCTTCTTGAGCTTTGTTGATACCCAATTGAAATTCCCGAAGATCCGATCGAAGTTTTTTGCCTCGATGATAAAACATCAAAGCCAATTCAAATTCACCCATCGCATAGAGTGCTTCAGCTTTTTGATATAAACCCTAAACAACAAACAACATCAATCAGTAACAAACAAAAAAAATATGAAATACTTTAGTGAATTCTTTATTTCGTTTCAATGATTCTTCAGCATCTTGCAATGCTAAATCATTCTTTCCGATTTTCAAGTAACAAGCCGATCGAGCAACTAATCCATTCAAACGATCATTTGTATCTTTTGGCGTTGATTTATCATCATCTTGCGGTAGAAGACTAAGTGCCTAATTGAAAATCGTTGCTTTTCAACACAAATCTTTCGTTGAAAAATTCATTTTTACTTCGGTATAACATTGAATTGCTTTTATATAAAGTTTATCTCGAGAGAATTTCTCTCCTTCGCCCATCAATGCTTGGAAGCTTTTCAACGGACCTTTGGTTTCCGATGAAATACTTATTTCATCATCTTTTTTTCCCATTGTGTTTTATGTTCGCTTGAATATGTATCGACCGAAAAAGAAAACTATTCTGTTAATTTGGTTACAATGCAACCGAGTCTTGTTGAGAATAACAACCATTTTTCAATTGTTGTTCACTGCTAGACAACAACGCCTTCGTTTTACGTTGCATTTTCTCTTCAATAGAGCTCGCTGATTGTCAACACAAACGACCGACTTCCTTTTTTTTCTTATCAACATTCGAATCATGATGTCAATCTTCTTATCGATTCGATTTTCTAGTTCAATTCTATCAATGATTGACATGTTGTAGTTGTATACCCTTTTCGTGATCATATTCGAATTCAATAGATATCGCGAGTTGTCAAAAAAAATGAAATATTTTAAATTTGATTCGTTTAAAACTCAATCGACATTGGCTAAAAGAACAGTAAAGAAAAAAAAAGGACAGAAAGAGGAAGAGATTGAAAAAAAAAACGAAAACGAAAGAGAAAAGCTTAAATTACTCACAAACGATTCCTACACGCGTTTGCGCGTGATGAATGCCATGATCTTCATAATTGTTATAAAACACGCTCGTGTCAACATTCGTTTACCATATTTTTTTCAATCTGGCGTCTTCTCACAATTCTCCACATATTTCCGATGAACTCTACTTTCCAAGTCGACAATTCGTCAAGCAATACATCAGTTTAGCAACACATGGCAATTCAAATACTCTCTCACCGACAATTATGACACCGCCAGCAGGTGATCATCTCACTTCGTACTTAGAACCTGTCTTCTCCTCGATCAATCCGCTCAATCAGCAAACACAAAATCACATCGATGATTGGCTTGCACTCGATACAAACAATGGTTTTATTCGTTTGTATGATCCACAAGATGCATCATCGAACTATTCACGTTCGAAATTAGTTCCATGTACAATGCGAACGACCATCGAACAGATCTGTTCGAGATTAAACAATGAAGTCAATCCATTAACATGGTACGTTCAGTATCATGGCGATCGAACACGTCATTTAAGACCCGATGAACGACCTTTATTTATTCAACAAGATTATTTGATATCAATTGGTTTCACAAATATTCAACGTTTGCAACAAGAAGGTGACAAACATGATCTCGGATATTTAATTCGATTTCTTTCCGGTAGGTTTCGTCGAATATTGAAGAATCTTGTCCAAATAAACTTGATTTTTTTTTATCAAATAGATCGATTAGTTCTTGATCCGAAAATTCAACCACGAAATTTATCGACTTTAGCTTGGATTCGTAAGGGTAAACTAATCAAAAAATGGATTAAACGTAAATGTATAATATCCACTAGTCGTTTAACTGTTTATCCTGGTTTGTTATCAGATGATCTTTCAAGATTTTATTCAAATATTTTCTTTAGATACCAATACAAATCCGTGTGTTATCGAATTACAACGAGCAAATGTCGAAGAAGTTCATCTTAAAGACAAACCATTCTGCTTAAAATTAATTGTCGATGATGGTAAAAGTGGAGTTTTGTTTCTTGCGTTGAACAACGATGAAGAATACAGTCGTTGGTTGAAACGTTTGCGCAAGGTAAATCAATTGATTGTTGTCGAACGAAATTTTCGATTTTTTCTTATTTAGACAACGAATAAACTACCTGATATCGCTGATTATTCATCGAGTCATTTGGAATTAATCCCGAAAAGTTTATTTCTCAATCCGAAATTATCTGTTCTCAATCTTCGACATAATAATCTAACATTACGACCGATTGATGAAGCAGTTTTTACTGTTGGTACGAGAACAAAAAAAAAAGAGAGAGAGAGATTATTATTGTTGTTGTTTACCTTTTCTTCTCACTTATTCGACTGACTTGTAAAGAGAAACGATCTTATTCAGGTTTCATACTTAATTCTCAACCATCAAGGTGATTTGAAAAAGCTTCATTAGAAACCTTTCGGAGTCACTAAACAATCAAATTTCATCGGAAGAGAAGAGAGAGCAAAGACCTGAACTATTATCGAATCAAAGAAGACCCTCAACAATCGAAGACCTTAGACCGAAAAGAAAATAAATAAACGAATTTATTATTATTTCTTTTAGGTTGGCTTGATGACATAAAACGTTTTCAGCATTTAATTAGTTTAAATCTTGCTGATAATGATTTGAAAATCTTTCCTCAAGTCATCTGTCAACTTCCTCGACTCGTTGAATTGAACCTTGCGAGCAATGGCATCGATTCTCTGCCAACAGAAATCGATAAATTACAAAAGTAAAACGACACAAAAAAAAGAAGAAAACAAAAATCAATTTATTCGTTTGATTTAGTTTGGAAATTCTCAATCTACAAGGCAATCGTCTATCGACATTACCCGCCGAAATCGAATGTCTCAAACGTTTACGAGATTTCTATTTAAATTTTAATCTATTCCGAGAAATTCCTTTGGCTCTAGCACGTTTAACAAATATTCGCTATTCCGATGTTAATCATTTGATATTAGCAGGAAATCATATTCGAAAACTATCGATAGATGTTATTCAACAGTAAATATATCGATTCGTTCAACTCAAATTATTCTGATTTCGTTGTTTTTAGTCTTGATCATTGTCGACAATTAGATTTACGTATGAATCAAATTAAATTCGATGATAGTGATTTAGTTCTACTGAATCAATTAGTTAATCTTACACATTTGGATTTGTCAAATAATAATCGTTTGAATGAACTCGATCTACGTTTATTAAATCATTTAGAACAATTGAATTGTTCATTTGATAATATGATACGTTTAGTTGTAAACGGACATTCGTTAAAACAATTAAACGCATCACATAATAGTAATAAATCAATTGATTTTGATTTTTCAAAATCATTTTGTATTTTTTGATCATTTCAGAATTAAAAACTATTGAAATGGTTGATGTACCTATTAATCTAATTCAACTTGATATCAGTTTGTAAGTTTAAAAAAGAAAAGAACTCTCAAATGAAATCTAATTCCTCTCGATTAGTAATGATTTTCAAACACTTCCCGGATGGCTAAACGAAGAAAATCCATCATTAGAACGTCTAGTTGCCAATCACAATTGTCTCAATATTCTTCCGATCAAGTAAAACTCAATTCAACCTTTATATTTATCATTCGAACTTCGGTTTTAGATTATTCTCTTCGAACAGACATCTTCAATATCTTCGTTTAGATCACAATTGTTTATTATATCTTCCCGATAAGATCTCGAATTGTAATCTCGAAACGATGTTACTTCATTCGAATTTACTCGAAAATTTGCCAGTTCATTTCTTAAAACAAATGCACAAGTTAAAAATCCTAAATTTAAGTCAAAATCATCTATCGACATTGCCCTTGCCGAACGATCGAACTGATCTAAATCGTTTACAAGAACTTTATCTATCATCGAATGAATTCGACGATGATGTTTTAGCAATAATTTCACGTTACGAACGATTGAAAATTCTCTATTTAGCTTATAATAAAATCGAACAAATCGATGAAATCACATTGAGTAAATTAAGTTCATTAACCGATTTGAATCTTTCGGGAAATGCAATTCAATCATTGCCTCAACTTGCTTTGCCAGCCTTGGAAAATCTACAAATGTTATCGATACATTCGAATCGATTACGTGCAATACCCGATCTCAGAAAATTAAAATCACTTAAAGTAGATTTTCTTCAAAAAAAAAATCCATTCGCAGAAATAATCATCGTGTTTTAGATGTTAGATTTAAGTTTCAATGTAATTGATTCAGCTTCAATTGAGAATCTTTTCCCACCGTCATTGACCGTACTGGATTTGTCGGGCAATCAAACGATTAATATTCAACGTGATAGTCTCAAAACACTTAGGTAAACTTGTTCAATATTCATTCAAATCGAAGATTTTCTATATTTAGTCAAAAAACTGTTTCGTTAATAAATATATCTGGTCTAACGGAGATTTCACCGGATTCTTCATTGTGGTCGGTTGGTTTTGCTCAAAGTTCAGGAAGTCGAAATCGGTTCGACGAAAACATTTTTCTATTTTAAATAATTACAAACTTTTCTTTTCTTAATCAATTTAGATTAGCAATAACAACTGTCAATGAATCGACATTCAATTATTCGAATCATGATGCTCTATTCGCCATGTTCGATGGCGGTTTAAATGACGAAGTACCAATGATCCTAAAACATAAACTATCCGATATTCTTCAACAAGAATACGAACAATCCAATCAAGCGAATATCTATCTGAAAAATACATTTCTTTCCTTACAAAAGTATTGATTTTTGAAAATGATTTTCATAAAACTTCTTGAGTTTTGTAATTAGACGATTGAAAACAACAGGCCAACGGTTAGGTGCTGCATCCACTGTTGTTCATATTCGTGGAATTCCTCCAATCAATCCATTGACTGGCAATGTCTATTCATCGAACACAACAACAGGCTCAACATCATCGTCTCAAATCGAAAATAACTTTCGTTATGAATTAAATGCGGCAAATGTTGGCCATTGTGAAGCCATTCTCTGTCGTTCATCGATCATTCATCCTCTAACACGACGATTTACAATTCCACACGAAGAAATCGAATGTAAACGCGTACGAAAAACATCGAATATCATTATCAATGAAGATAATGCGCTGAATGCAATTACATCTCAAACACGAATGTTAGGCTGTTCATTTCTCTATCCAGCTGTACTTCCAACACCGCATATATCATCGTTTATTTTGAGTAAAAATGATGAATTTGTTATTATTGCGAATAATTTACTTTGGCAGGTAAAAAAAAAGAAAAGAATTTTGTTTTCAATCATAAGGATTGATTTTTTATTTTCAAAGCATCTTTCACATGAAGAAGCTGTTCGTGCAATCCGTTCGATTTCCAATCCAGTTTTAGCATCGAAAAAGCTCGTTGATATCGCACAAAGTTTTGGTGCCAAAGAAAATCTCGCCGTTCTAATCGTGAGATTCAATTTTCAAAAGAAAATCCATCATATTACTCACAAACCGCCAAGACAACAAAAGTACTCGACAAATACAAGTTCAGGTGATCATTCTCCAATAACTAGTTCAATGTTTCCGTTTGATTCGATGGGCTATTTGAGTGGTGGTGATTTGAGTAATAACGAAGAGGATGATTCGAATGAAGCCTTTCAAATCTCGACATTGCCAACACATGATTATTTCTATCATCAATCCGATCAAATATCGTCGGCGAGCGATGGACCAGCAACGCTCAATGATTCAATAGAAAATCGTCTCCTATCACGAAGTGATCGTCGACATTTTCTAGCAACATCGTTGATTGATACATCGACAATTGAACCAAAGAAATCGGATAAACTCTTTCAATCAGATATGGCACTTTTTAATTTTCCGGAATCGAATGCTCAGCCAGTTCGAGTGATTCCAAGTGATTTGACAATTGTCAGTGAAATTATTTCAACATCACCAACAACAACATTATCACGAATGAAAAAAATCAAAAATCCATCATTAGCTGGTGACAGTCCGTCATCAACAAGACGATCAGGTCGTTATCGAAAGAAACTAACTCCACCTGCTCGTCCACCGTTAGGTTACTCGAAACCACCACGAACAGATTTTTCAAGCACTAGTGATATATCCACCGATGGACATGATTACGATCGTTCACCGACGTATCCAGCTGGTTTACGACCGGTTGCCGATGCTGTTCTATCGGCATCATCGAGTGATGACGATGATGACGATGATTTTTCGTATGTTGTTGATCAATTGAGTTTAACATCGACAAATACAGCAACCGATTGTCAACAACAACAAAATGAGATAAAATCATTCGTTCGAAGACATTATCCATCGATTTCATCGACTACACATTCAACTGTAAATAGTACATTGACATCATCATCGGTTACAGCAGCTAATCTGCCAATGGCAGTACCTTTACTGCCGCCACCTCTACCTCCACCGCCAATTCCGAATAAAATAACTCGACTCTAATCGAAAACAAAATATTTCTCTTCCAATTTGTAGACATTCATTTATCAGTATTTATTTCGCCTTACTAACAATTTGTTTTGTTTTTGTTTTTTTTTCGTGTGCATTCGTTTTGTTGCCTTAATGAATGATCATTTATTCTGATAGTGATAATTTATTGAATATTGCCATTATATCTTCATTTCTAATACTTCGTATGATCTGATATGATTTGTTTTGAATTAATAAAATTCTTTGAGAATATGTAGAAAGTTTAAAAACATAATTTTGGTACCAACAAAGCAAGAAAGGTCTGTGTTGCAGCAGAACTATACACCCTCAGTAGGTTTACTTTTGTTTTCATAGGTAGATAGGATTGAAAAAGTCTACATCCTCGATGGCCTGAGGAAAGAAAAAGAAATAACAAACTATAGAAAATGATTTTTTTATTCACCACGTTTCTATCAATGTCTTGGTATATTCTCTCGATTTGATTCTCTACCAATTTGTAAGTTGTTTGTTGAATCGACCTTTTTCTGTTTTCTCTTATAAAATAACGAATCGTCTACTATCAACGAATTTCATTACTCATCAATATTTACAACAACATACCATGCGTTTAAAAAATATTCATTCCAA
>ERZ778024.536-NODE-536-length-62390-cov-56.091923_pt1 | contig 62390 bp, 69 predicted proteins | sample MGYA00375754_ERZ778024 | MGnify/ENA primary metagenome ERZ778024 (study PRJEB29350, sample SAMN05389827) | bioreactor metagenome | isolation source: Thiocyanate bioreactor | place: South Africa: University of Cape Town | collected 2014-02-18 ...
AAAAAGGAAATGAAGAAGAAAAAGACGATAATAACGATTCAGCGGAACTTTAAAGTCTTTTGGTAGTTCTTTTAGCAAATAAATTTATTGAAATAGAAAAAAAATATATTCAAGGACAAGATCTAATGTTTTTTTTAATATGGGCGTATTTCGTACGTAATAGAAAATATAATTAGATCAGTTTTGTCAATCTTCAATCATTTACATCAGAAAAAGATTGAATGGCTTCTGAAAACAGCGAAACTCATTAATGTCATTGAACTGATTCATAAATGAGAGAAAAACATATGCCTCCTACTCACTCTCAACAGAGACAGATTGATTTTCTTATGCTCAAGAAATCAGAGAAGAAAATCTTCATTTTATCTCATGTATATACATATATATATATATATATATATATCCATGCATAAATCTCGTTTGTATTGTCATTAATAATAAGATAAAGTTCACTTTTTTGGTCTCCTAATGTCGTACAAATCATCGTACTTTCGATGTCTCGAAGTAAGTCTATTCGAATTTGAAAACAAATGGGAGGAAACAGAAAGATTTAATTTTAGCATCGATTATCAACTTTACACGAAGATATGGACGATCAAGAAGCAGTTGCCGTTGTCAATCATGAATTTCCAATTGAAAAACTCAAGGCACTTGTTCAGCAAGGACAAACAACTTCGTTTATATTTTCAATTAAAAATCGTGTCGGAGGTTTAGCACGAGCTCTGCGAGTTTTTCAAGTAGATTTTGCTAAACTAGGATTTCATTTTAAAATTCAATTTGAATTTTTAAGGAAAATGGTATCAATGTTGTTCATATTGAATCTCGTCGTTCACGTCGAGTAAATTCTGAATATGAAATATTCGTTGATCTCGAAGCTGATCGTGCTCGTGTTCACGAATCGATCGAACAATTAAAACGACAAGTTTCATGTGTTCGATTTGATTTAAATAATCTATCGGATTTAACTGAGAATTTCGAAGAAATATGTGCTGATACGGATGAAAAAAATGAAAATGAAGAATTCGATTTACCTCCACCGTCACCATTTCTGGACAAAAATGGCGATCCAATAAAACGTAAAAGTAAGTTGACACGTAAAATGAGAATAAAAGAACGAAATCTAATAAAAAGACAAGAGTCCGAGGGCATCAGATGGACGTTATTACTTATCGATAAGTACAAAAAAAAAAGAACGAAGATCAAATCTATTTTTAACCCGAGGACTAGAAATCGAACATACCTTTTGACATCGAAAATAATTCCGTCGGAGAAAAAAAACAACATAAAAGAAGTACGCAATATTGTACGAAAACAATTTTTTTATTAAAAATTAAAAGACAACTAGATCGTGTTCTTATGCACGCCAGAGAGAAAACATCATACTGGCAATGTATGCAAGACACATGATCAGAAAAGTGCTCTTATAACTTATTGAATAGCGTCGTTTCGGCACCAGATATATAATAATCAAAGAAAATAATATTATTATTACAAATTTTTCATTGATAAATTTCGACTTGGTGAACAGAAGACAAATGGAAATGCTAGCCGATCAATTATCGGGCTCACATATGCAAAATGCGCTCGAACAACATATGTACATATCAACAGATCATGTGATTTGTTACGATGAAGTTCTATGTTATTTATCCAATATAATTGGTCAAGGTTCATTCGATGAAATTCAAGAGAATCTCAAACGTTTTTTTACAAGTGAACAAATTCATCAAGCTCATCAACATCTTCAATCAGCTCTTGATTATACATTGACAACAATCGATTCGAATGACCAATCATCTGTATATAATCTTCTTCGACAATGTAGATTAGATCTCAATCAATCGACAAATTTATTAATAATCATGGAAACTATTTCTACAAATAAATTATTTTCATATCTACCAATATTTGTAACACATGATTGGATTCATATGATACGTAGTATTCAAAATATCGAACAATTCGATACGGGTTCGACATCAATGTCAAATCTTCATCAACAAATGTGTCATCTCAAAGAACATATGACATCCTTAGATTCTATCATTAAAAATTTCAATACAATTTCAACAACAAATAATCAATTATCAATGTCACCACTGACAAATGATCAATGCTGTTTACGTACATATTGTACACATAACACCATTATTCAGCAATCAACGATAGCTCTTGAATCGCCGTGTTCGTCATGGTCATCGTTAGATATCGATACGCATCCAATAACACCGATGCGAGGATTTATTCGAAATCCGGTGACGAATTTTCTTGTGCCCATCGGCCGAACAGAAGACGATATGGAATCGTCGATTTTATCGCTCGAAGGAAATCTAAGCGGCAGTGAACATCTAGTGCAACAAGAAGAAGAATTTCAAATTTCAAGCAAACTTTTAACACGTAGTCTTTCATTTCAACCATCGAGAAAGAAACGTGTCGGACCCACGCTTATTAAACGTGCCGATGTTCTTTGGATGTATCCAGCAGGAGTGATTAAACAAAAACAAGATGCATTAGTTTCGTCTATTGATGAGAGCACGGATGAATACGGATTTGGACAGGTGTTTAAACGTACAAATAGTTGTGATATTGAATGTCGAGATAAGATCGTTTCCGAGCCGGTTTCCATTAAAACATCGAAAAAAACGCGTAGAGCTACGTATAAACATAATAAAGGTTCGAATTTAAGGGGAAATAGGCTTTATTTTATGATCGTTGCGTTTTGTTGACGAATAAAAAGTTAACTATTTATGTTTTTCTTTTTTATACTTTAGTCGAAGCAGAAGAGACACCTTGGTTTCCAAGTCGTATCTGCGATCTTGACCTTTGCTCTGTAAAAGTTCTGCTGTACGGCGCCGATCTCGATGCAGATCATCCAGTACGTATTTCAAAACGTACTAAATCTTCAATTTCTCCTCTCTATCTCAGGGTTTTACTGATCAAGTTTATCGAGCACGTCGTATGTTTTTTCATGATTTGGCTATGGCATATAAGCAGTATGCGTCGTTTTTGTTTTGTTTCCAAAAGAATAAAATGCAAATATTTGTCCGTAACTTTTTAGTGGCGATCCAATACCGCGTGTTGAATACACGAAAGAAGAAACTGAAACTTGGTAATAGATCTTTTCTTTTTGAAAATCAAATGTGAATTTTTGCGCTATTTCAGGGGTGCAGTTTTTCGTAATTTAAATCGTTTATATCCAACTCATGCTTGCAATGAATATCTGGCTAATTGGCCATTACTACGCGAACAATGTGGCTTTCGGTAGATTGACATTATTCGAAATCATCGATCTTGTTTTCTACTTTGAATTTAATTTTTATTTAGTGAAGATAATATTCCTCAATTAGAGGACATTTCACGTTTTCTTCGTCAACGTACTGGTTTCACTCTACGACCTGTTGCAGGCTATTTATCCCCACGAGATTTTCTCTATGGTCTGGCTTTTCGTGTATTTCATTGTACACAATATATTCGACATTCATCAAATCCTGCGTATACACCTGAACCGTAGGACAATTTGCTTTTTTGATAATTCCGATAACGATTTTTTTAAATTTATTTATTAGTGATTGTTGTCATGAATTATTTGGTCATGTTCCACTGTTAGCTGATCCAACTTTTGCTCAATTTTCTCATGAAATTGGTCTTGCAGCTATTGGCGCTTCGGAAGAAGATATTAATCGATTAGCAACAGTAAAAATACGAAAACATTTTTTGTTCTATTTAATATAAAAACCAATGCCTCGTATTCTAGTGTTATTTTTTCACCATTGAATTTGGTCTTTGCCGTCAAAATGATGGCCTTCGTGCATATGGTGCCGGTCTACTTTCATCATGTGCTGAATTAGAACATGCATTGAGTCCAAAGGCAAAGAAATTGCCATTTGATCCGGCTGTTGTTTGCAAAACGAAATGTTTAATTACAACCTATCAAGATCAATATTTTATTTCGAGCAGTTTTGTTGAAGCAAAAGAAAAGATGCGGTAGAAAATCAAGAATAGAATGATTTCGAATTCAATAGTTTTTTTTTCTTTTTTCTCAATAGAGAATTTGCTCTTTCAATCAAACGTCCATTCGCTGTTCGGTATAATCCGTACAATCAAAGTATTGAGATTGTTTCCAATACTCAACATGTTGCACAAATTATCTCGGATCTCAAAGGTGACATGTGTATTATATTCGATGCATTGAAAAAAATCGAGAATAGTTTTAGCAATGACAAATAAATGAAGAATAACACTTCAACAAACCGTCAAAGAATTTTATTTCAATATTGTATTCGTAAAAAAAAAACGTTAAAAAAACTTTGAAAAAAAAAATTTCTTATTTCGTTGGTGTGTGCGTGTATTTGTTTTCTTTTTCTTTTTTTTTCTTTTGTTTTATTAGTGTGCCATGAAGAAAAAAAAATGACAGAATATCTATGTATATCGTTCTATCAGTTCGTTTGTTTTTAAACATCAAATCTCACACGTTCATCATTCTGTGTGATTAAATAAACGGGTTTGGCAAATGGATTCAACCATGATAGACCAACTTTCGAGCCGAATACGATTTTTAACGATGATAAAAATGAACTATGACGTCGAGATGAATGATGATCATTTTTAAAAGATTCAATTCCCTAGAAAATCAATAGATTTCAATTAAATCAAAAAAAAAACATCTCGAAATACAGTAGTATCAGTATAAATTGAATACAATTGTGTGCCAGTCATAATGGCTGTAAAAAGTGAAAATGATATCGCTTCGAAAGCTAAGAATATAAGGAATATAATCGTTGCTGGCGGTGACCATGTTGTACAAGCTAAACAAGGAAATAAATCGAAATCTTGGCATTGAAATCTGTTTTACCCATCCAATCCGATTGAATACATGTTGTTATATGAAAACCAAGTAAAAACAATGCATAGACAGATATAACGCATGTATAAAACTAAAGATTCTATGAAAATATTTGCGTTTTTTTGTTTGCTGAAAATGATCTTACAGTAAATAAAATAAAATATTTCTGATTATTTTGTCCGACACAATTATTCACAAATACACAATGATGATCCATTCGTTTGATGCATCGTTTGCAGACGCTAAACAAAATCGAAAAAGATCGAATACAAAGAAAAACCCGAGAAGAATTTCTTTGTTAACTACCTACAGTGATGGGCACGAGGTGGTTTTATACTTTGACACATCGCACATCGATAGACAATCGTTCCACTTTCATATTTAAGTAAATTCTCTGTTGTTGCATCGTTCAATGGTACAGCACCTGGATTCGAAAACATCGTTCGACAATGCGATGAAACAGCGAGAAATTCTAATCCGTGAAAGATAATTAAATTCGCGAGATTGAACAATGTAGAATGACTTTTCGGAATTAAAATCACAAAAATCACAACAAATTGAGCGTAGATAAATAGAAACCATGTTGTAAAACCGCAAGATAGTCCGTAGGGATCTCGAACACACCAATCGGATACTGTTGGACAACATTCACATCGACAACATGCACATGTACATAAACAATCATCATCATTATGATCATCTCGATCGTGATAATACATTGAACGAGGTACAACATCTTTGATTACGACACCTGTTTGCTCATTCGTTGGTGTTACTGTTGTTGTTGTTGTTGTCGGCCAATTTGTGTTTGTATCACATGTATAACGATGAACTTTAACAGATGATGCATTAATTTCAACGTCATCATTCGACGAATCATCGGGATGATTTGTCGAAATTAATTTCGTTAAAGACATTGAATTGAATGATTGTTTACTTATGTTTGAATTTGTTCTATCGACACTCGCTCACTCACTCACTCGTTTACTTCCTTTGGCAATTCCTCGAATAATATAAATAAGGATTGCAGTGACATCTAACTTACTTAAATCTTTTCTTTTCTCAATGTATTTCAACAATTCTTTATTGACTTTAAAACAAACAAAAAATTTGCCCGCAAACATTACGTTCAAAACAATCAAACTGTTTAAATTCAAGGTATATTGCTAAGCAACGAAAAACGTCATGGTTATCTTCATAAATGACTCACCGATGACATATTGGTTCTTTAAGTCCGTCTTTTTTTGAACCTTTTCTCTTTCTTCTTCTTCTTCGTTTTTTTCTCTTCAGAAATAATTTTCAGGTGTCAAAGAGAACGCAAAAAGAATGAGAGTGAAGAAGAAAAAATGCTCTTTGCTATGAGAGGAAAACTTTTTTTTTTATCTTGATAGATCGTCTAACAATATAATAAACTCTTAAATAAAAAAAAGGAGAAAAACGGAAACGAGAAAAATGTCTCGCGTCAAAGCAGTTCTGTTTTTTTCCTATCTCGAGTATACTCGTAATATTCCTCAGTTTTTTTTTCTCTCCCTTTTTTTCTTCTCAAACATTTTCAGATTTATGGATATATAAAAATTGAAAACATGATAAATGGAGAACACGTTCCCGGAGTGTAAGTGAATCTAAACGATGATTGACAGACGAGATGTACGTGTTTTAGAATTTCGGAGGAAGACGATCAAAATAGTTCGTCGAATAAATTCGATCAGAAACGAATCAATGCTAAGGTAAACGGACAGAAAGGATTGTTGTTTACTTATATTTTGTCGGTATGCAGACGGAACTAACTAAACGTGCCGGTGACACACGTACGAAACGTACACCACTTCGAACAGATCAATCAAATCCAGATCTAATCGGAGGTTGTTCGTGCTTTTTTTCCTTCTTCTGAAATAAAATAATCAAACAAGAGAATCTTTTCGATAGGATTTGTTAATACATCATTTTATCCAGATAATGACGAGTCAAATGTAATCAATGGACTGAATCGTTCAGTGCCAATACCAACTCAGCCATTTCACCCGATTCGTTGGAAATCAAATGAAGTAATCAATATAAAATTGATAATTTATATACATATGCGTATGTTTCAGTATGAAACTAGTCCACTATCTCGTCCATCAACATCTACATCTGTTCAAACACGAACACTCAATATTCCTAATCGAGGAGGTGGTATGCAGATTCTCTCAGATGCTACCGTTACGCATAGTACCGATGATGATTTTGGCAAAGGTAGTTAAATATCATTCCATACGAAAGAAATATGACATTGTCAATGATTTAGATTCAGATGTCGAAACTGAAACAACTGTTGTTCGACCATGGGCACCAGTATCAATAGGAAACAATGAAACTGAATCGACAGTCGATGATCAACCTGAAGATCTCGACAATCCCAATTCACCATCGTTGACACTTGCATTACGTTCATTATTCGAATTGATTACCGAAGATTTGGATAAATTCGTCTACACGCCCGCACCAAACGGTTTAGGAGATATTCAATGTCGAATAACGCGTGATAAACGAGGCATGGAAAAAGGACTTTTCCCGACCTATTACATGCATGTTGAACGGCCCGGTGATGGCAAAAAAGTACTGAATTAATCATTCGGAGGAGCGAAATCTTTTTTCTTCTTCTTCTTCTTAGTTTTTCGTACTCGCCGGTCGAAAACGTCGGCGTAGTGCAACGTCGAATTATCTAATTTCGACAGACGCCACTGATTTATCACGCGATGGCGAAAGATTTATCGGCAAACTACGGTAAATATCTTCATTGAGAAAATAAGCAATGTTTTAAATCGTTCGATTTGCACGTGTCAAGAGCAAATATGTTAGGTACAAATTTTACAGTTTTTGATCACGGGTCAAATCCGAAGAAAAATGCGTAAGTTTTATTGAAACACCTCATCAAATAAAGCCATATGATATTCTATTTCAACAAGTTCAAACGAGCAACAAAGGCGTGAATTAGCTGCAATTGCCTACGTATGAATCGACTGTTTTATCTTTAGATTTGTAATTCAATTTCTGTTTTGTTTTTCGTTTCTATTAGGAAACCAATATCTTAGGTTTCAAAGGTCCACGAAAAATGACAATCATCATACCTGGTATGAGCAGTGATCATCATCGTGTCGAAGTTCAACCAAGAAATGTAAACTAAAAACGAAAACTATCATTCGAAACGAACTTTTCTTTTCGATTCAGGATTCAGAAAGTTTAATTGAACGTTGGAAACGCCATGACATGGCTAATCTACTCGAACTACACAATAAAACACCGGTTTGGAACGAAGAAACGCAATCCTATGTACTCAACTTTCATGGTCGTGTCACACAGGCATCAGTGAAAAACTTTCAAATTGTGCATGACGACGACCGTAAATATCAGTTCATTTTATTCCTTTTTTCGCATCTTAAAAAACAAAGGATTCTGTTTTTTTTAATTAATTTTCTTTTTGTCTTCTGTTTGCAGAAGACTATGTTTGCATGCAATTCGGACGTGTCAGTGATGGTGAGTGAATTTTTAATGAATTCAAAGGGCAAAAAAACTAAACAATGAAAGGGGGTATGGTATCATTTTAGATGTATTTACATGCGATTTCAAATATCCATTATGTGCTGTTCAAGCTTTTGGCATTGCTCTCTCGTCGTTTGATGGAAAATTAGCTTGCGAATAAAGAAATCGTTCTTTCTTTCTTCTTCTTCTTCTTCTTTCTTATTTTTCTATTGTACGTATTGTTTTGTCTTTATTTATTGTTTTTTGCTTTATTATTAAATCTACACTTGTTTTGTTTTTTGTTCTATTTATGTATATCGATGTAAACGCGCTTGAAAAACAATCTTCATAATAAGAATAAGAATAAAAACAAAAGCAGAAGAAAAAAAAAGTTTATTCACTAGAAAATAAGACAAAACAGGATAAAATAACAGTTGCTGTTAACCAAGGACGATTCTCTCTCTCTGACAAAGTTTAAGCGAATAGAGAATGAAGAAAAAGAAGAGGAAGCTGATTCATCACAATTCAGCTTTTCCTTCAGTCTAACATCAAAAGACGACAAAAGCTAGTTTTCCAGAAAAATAACAAGGAACATACACAATTTTCTCTTTGACTGCTTCGAGAATAGTCGAAAATATTAACTATGGGAGATTTTTGTTCAAAATTATTATTATTATTATTAGCTCTTTTTATTCCACCGATAGCGGTATGGATTACTCGAAATAAGGTTTGCAGTTGTACTGTATTTCTAAATCTTATTTTGACGTTACTTGGTTGGGTAAGTTAATTTTCTATTGGCTAGAAAATATGATGCTGTTTTTTTTTGTTTGTTTCAGGTTCCGGGAGTTATTCATGCTTGGTGTGTCATTTGTTGTTGTGACAATCTAGATGGATAGATATGTGTATTATTTCATTTCGTATGCTTCTATAATAATAAAAACAAGTATCTTATTCGTGCGTCTACGTATATTGAACAAGTAGTCTTTTTTTTCAGTTTTTTTATTTATTAACACAAATTACAGAAAGCACCATATGAGTAATTAATGAACAGATTTTGTTTACTACTATTTGAGATCTGACATTTCCATGTAATAAACAATCATTGATAACCTGAATGTCAACATTTAACTTTGAGGGTGGATACAAAGCGTGCTTGGAAGGTCATGCGAAAAAGAAAACGTGCTCAAAGAGTACACTGTAATTTAACCGAATAGAAATGAGTTTTAATTCAATTAAAAAAAAAGTAATTACACATATACCATCGATGAGAAAAAGAAAACAATCATTCATTTATTACGATTATAATTTCTTAATTACAAAAATAGTTCAAAACAAATATGTATTAATGTCCAGTCGAAGAATGACTACGTCGTTCACCCTGTACTAAATATTGCAACACTGTCGTTTCTTTTGAACGACTACGATGTTTCTTTTTCTTCTTTCGTTCATGTTGATGTTTATCGAAAGCATCTAAAATTGCTTGACATAATTCTATAGTTAAACCTGATTCATATGAAGCTCGTCCAACAGGTGATTGATCATCACTATCAACCGATGAGCCCGATGACGAACGTCGATGTTCATTTATCGCTGATAATCGTTTATCTTGATAATTCTCTCGACCTTTTGTCAATTTTTGTCCTTCAGCATAAACACCTCGACTTAACCAAGTGATCGTTGCCAATGTACCTGCTATGGGCTTAACAATCATATTTGGAATAGCAACAACAGCACCGGCTGCTCCACCAAGGATTCCATTACGTTCATAGCCAACACGAGGTTTGTTAATTAATCCTGCTACACCATCTCGAAACCCATGCCAAACAGCTTGTCCAGCTGCTTTCGCTCCCGATCCAAAATCAACAACTTGCGGACGTTTAAATTTATCAGCATCAGTATAAGGATCGTACAATGCTGGTAAACGTTCTAATGCATCAGTAATATCTCCGTAGAACGATAGACAACCAATAGTTGCATGTTTAAGACCTTTTCCGACGCCTTTCGCAACCGATCCGATCCCATCACGTGCTCCAACGAGTACATTACTCGAATCGGTCGCAGCACGTTTCAAATCACTAGGTGTGCCTACAAAAATATCACTCAACGCTTTCCTTCCATATTTCATTAGACTATGAACAGGTATATGAGGTTGATCATCATCGGATATTTTCTCCCACGTACGTGTCGGATGTAAAGTCAATTGTGATTCTTCAATTCTACCAGCTGCAACAAGTACTTGTGCAACAGGACGTGATATTTGTAAATCGTATTCTTCAAGTCGATAACATGCAGGAAATGTGGCTTCTAAATCACTACGCATTTTGTTCAATGGTAAATTTCGATGAAAGAAATCGACAGCTAATACACAACCATTCTCACGTTGAAAAGCTATTCGTAGTTTTTCGGCTACTAAACGTGTGTCTTCTTGATGAACGAATCGAAATGCATCGGCTAATTGAGGTACGTTCATTCGTGTTCCAGGAATAGGCGGCGCACCCGCACCACTATTACTGATCATTGTTCCCCAAAAGAATTGATCGCCAAAGAACGGTACGATGATCGTTGGTTTACCTGCTCGAAGACCTGCAGCAGTTGTTCCTGCACCACCGTGATGGCAAACAGCAGAAACTAGAATATATAACCATTAGATTATGTCGAAATTAAATTAAACATGACTTACCATGCTGAAATAACCAATCATGAGGACAATTGCCAATTTTGAAAATCTTTTCCGACAATTGATCGTTGTCTTGAGCTAGTCCGGAGAGTAATGCTCGATATCCCGTTATTTTTAATGCTTCAAGAACGACTTGTAGAATTTTTCGTGCATCATGACCAGTTATTGAACCAAAACCGATATAAATCGGTGGTTCACCAGCTTCTAAAAATGCGACGAGATCTTCAGGTGGTGTATAATTCGTTGCCAGATCAAGAAAGAAAAAGCCCGAAACATCAATATATTCAGGCCAATCGATGGGTTTACGAACAAGTGATGGTGACCAACAGTATGTATGTGGAACACGTTCTTCAATCATAGCACTAACAGCTTTACTAGTATGTAGAGAAGAGAGATGAAGAGTTTTCTCACGAAAACCATTGATAATATCACTCATACCGGACCATGTCTAAAACATTCAACAGATATTTCAAAAAAATAAATAAATAAATCGACAAAGACTTACTAATCGTTCGACGATGTCATAAGTCATTCGATTGATGCTCATAGTTGGTCCAAATGTCGAATTAATCTTACAGAATGGATGTGGAAATGCTCCGGTCGGTGACCAAGGCATTGTAAACATAATATGCAATGGAATCTGTAATTTTTCTGCGCAATGTATATGACCGTAGGATGGCGGATTGGCAATGATAGCTTCGGCAATAAATGGTACGCCAGTTTCATCATCATCTTCGATACATGCTTTCCATGTCGATTCTAAAATTTGTGCCATCATATCTCGACTTTTACCGACATCACCTGCGATAATACTACTAATCGATGGAACAATACCAGCATTTTTAACCATAAATGACATGAGATCAGCCGGATCGCCAGCTAATGGATAAAATTCAATTCCATTTTCTCGAACAAATTTTCGAAATGTTTCATGTGTAGCTAATCGTACTCGATGGCCGCAAGAAAGTAAATTTTTAGCTAAAGCTATGAACGGTTGAACATCACCACGTGTACCAACAATTAATATTACAATTGCAATACGAGGCACAGGACCAATATCTAAGGCTGCCAGAGCTTCTTCTCGATCTTTTTTTAATATAACATCATAATCAGAAAATTCATCAATAAACGATGCTGATATTTCAGGAATATCTTGTTCAATTGGATTCACAAAAACGTCAATTAAACCATCGGTATCACAGAAACTAGCTGTATAATCTAGAGTTTTTCGATTTCGTTGAAATGTCGTTTGATTAACATCCTCATATTCAACATGACCAGCAGTCACTTTCGGTAGAATCAGTCGTGCATATAACGAAAGTGGATAGCCTAATGTTGAGCAAATAACAAGAATATTTTCTTCGGTTGTTTTCAAGTAATGTGTAATTTCTATCGGTTGTTTGCCTATTTTACCCGTAAGAACACGTGCTTGATTTAACCATATACTTATTCCAACTATATTGTTCTCATTCGTTGTATCATTCTCACATTCATTCGGTGTTAAATTTAAATAGATATGTTGATGTGTATCAAATTTATCTCTCCAATCGAATCTTTTTCGATACCAATATGTTGACATTGGATCAATGACAGCTTTATGAGGTAATTGAATTGTTTCCCATTGACTATCGTTATATTTAGTCAATGTATAATCATTTTCTGGAGGCTTATCAGTCAAACGTTGAACTTTCCAATCTCGATCAAAATGTACGATAATATTTGATTCTTTAGCATCATTATTATAAAGTAGAGACATAGTCAAAACAATGAATTATGTTTCTTCCTTTTGTTAGCAACGTCGTAACTTCATATATATATTCGGTTATCAAATGATTCATATGTTATCTTGGAGACTGTTTTTGTCCTATGATTAAAAGAAAGCAGTGAGTGACTCAAAAAAACTTCGTACTAAAGTGAAGTGAAATATTCTCCTGTTTTCATTGGGTAGAAATAGAATAATCAAATGACAAATGAATGATGAATATCTACTAGAATGATAATCAAATGACAAATGAAATCATGCGTAGTTCACATTAATCTAATTAAAAATCATCTAAAACAACTCAAATATTAGCTTGAACTGCTAAACAATACGAACAAAATAATTTAATCATCTACCCAAGGTCGTTTTCTGTATCCCATGCGCTAAATATATTATTAACATATCAAGTACTTCAACAAAAAAAAACGGTTCACTTAGATACTCTTACTCTAAATCATAACTTGTACGCGTATGTGTATCATCAGCGTATAGTCATCTTAAGAGATATTTTTGAAAAAAATATATTGTTATTCGACAAAATGAGAACATGATAAATCGAGATTTAGTCTTTTTCTTCTTAAAATTATTATTAGAAGCTTTATGAAATAGTTAAGCAGAGATAATGATCTCTTCATTGAAAAATGAAATTCTATTTACAGCGATACAATCGATTCTAAAAATAGTTTGTTTGAAACTTAAGACCTATATATCTATTAGACGAGAAAGTAAATCATTTCTATTCAATAACAGTGGCATCTGTCAATTAACGAACATAATCATTCCAATTATTGTTTTCATGCAACAACGCAGTGACGTCATTGTATTTTATTCTGATGTTTTTCTTTGTTGTTGCTCGTTGCAATATTTTTAATAAATTCAAAGCCGGAACCAAAATGTTTTACAATTGCTTTTAAATGTATGTGTAAATGGAAATCAATTTTATTCATTAGACCTCAGAAAATTTAACGAGACATAATATTTATTTTCTTGAGGGTTCAATCGAGGGTCTCAGGCCCGCCTGTTATCCTCATTTTTAAAGAAACAAAAAAACTCTTCGACGTTTTTCACATAAAAATATAGAAGGTATCGAGTTTTTTTTAAGTGCATATTAAGAGTTATCAATATTTAATGAAGAAAAAACGTGTGGTATTAGTATCTTAATATAGTCTATTTAGAAAGTGTGACGAGTTAAAAAATCAGTATGATATTCATCCAGTAGAATTGATTTTTCTAAAAAAAAACATAAGAAAAGACTATTTTTTTTCTTTGTTTACAGGATATCAAAGATGAAAAAAATATCCGTTTGTTTGTCTGTTGTCGACGATAATTATATTTATGAAGAAGAAGAGATGAAACAGACAAAACTCAATTAAACGAAACATGTCCGAATTCTCAATTCGATTAGATTAATTTGCAAAAATTGATCGAAGAATTCTAAACACATTAAACTTAGGTCTCATTTGATTTAATATCTGCGTATGTCAGCGTTGTCTCGACCTGAGGAAATCATTTACAGTCTTAATATTGATCGTCGCCACTCGTATTGTTCAAAGTAGGGATGTACTCATCTTTCAAATAAGAAGAACTTAATTATAATTTCCGACAGTACGCCTTCTCACTGAACATGAAAATACTAATTCTATTTCGCATGAAAATATTCATCTTCATATAGTAGACAAACTACCAAGGTCAAAAATATTTTCCTTGTCAATTCTAAGAAATTATCGTAATCTGTTTTGGCACCTGCCGGAAATTTGCTTTCGCAAAAACGTAAATCAATCAATCATATTTAATTATAAACACGAGCATCAGTGTCAAAAATCGATTTACTCAGTTGAACTTCTCTCTCAAAGTGAATATTGCGTGAGATAATATTGGATTGACTATTTTACATTAAAAACAAGAGAAAAAAAAAGCGGAGAGAAAAACAAAAAGAGAAGAGAAGAAAAAATAAAATAATACTCGCGTCTTTTTTCTTTCTCTCTTGCTCTCTTATTCGTCTCTTTTCCCGTTCCATTTGTCGAAGTCATTTAACTTGTTTGGCTTTTCAACGTAACTGTCATGCTGTTCATCATAACTATAACTGATTGGATTTGCATCATATTGTTTATTCTTGGTTTTATTGGCAATCTTCTTGGAATTATTGTTTTTTCTTCACGACGTTTTCGTTGTTGTTCAACTTATTCCGTTCTTGCCTTAGCATCGTTCACAATCAATCTTATTTGTATCGTTCGATATTCGTTATTACTTCATTCGACAACACGACGTTGGTTGTCCGATGGTATTATTGGTGAATATTGGTTAACATGTAAAATCTTTCGTTTAACAGCGTCATTTCGTGTCATTGCTGCATGGATCACCGTTTTTTGGGTAGTCGAAAGATTTATCTACGTTTCCTCGCGACTGAACTTTCTTTTTAATCAACGAGAACATTTTCAAAAATTAGAAAAATATAAATATTTAGTTATGATAATCATATGTTTGATTATGATTATTCTAGTAACTGGACCGAGTTTGATATTCTATGCGCCCTATGTAATTAAGTAAGACAGCCTAGATATAAAATAAAAATAGAATTTTAATTTTTTCATGTGATCTAGTCAAAATACGACGAATCCAATAAAACAATGTACATTCGATTTTTCTCGAACATCAATCTTATGGCAAAATTATTTTATTGAATATTCATTTGGTTTTAATCATTCGACAGGACGTTTTCTTTTTTCTGAAATGATTCCATCGTTTCTTGTTGCTTTATTTAATATTGGAATTATTATTTGTATTTTTCGAACAACAGCCCATGTTCGTCGACGACAAGAATATCAACATAATAATCAGCTATCCATGTCAATGATAACAGGTACAACATCGAAATTACCAGCATTACATACGTACGAACTTGTTCAACGACGAAATTCAGTTCCTCGTCCATTATTCAAACCATCATCGACATCTTTTCCTAGTATAGCATTCGGCAAAATGTCTTGGATGAATATTGTTTTAATTTTACATTCATTACTGTTCTTTCTTTCGTCAAGTGTTACGTCAATTGTTTATTATACGATATCGGATATGACAGTTGCAGCATGGATGAGCGTAATTATTCTTGCGAATTGTTCATTGAATTTCTATGTTTATTGTCTTAGTGGAAGACAATTTCGTACGGAAATTAAACGTATTGCTAAACGTTGTCTACGAAATTTACATAAGAAAATACTTCGACGATGTTGTCGAACACATATTCGTCGACATTCATCACTTGTTAATGATAAAGAACAAAATCATCCATTTATTCCTCAATTATTAAATCAACAACAAAGAAAATGCGACACACTCGAACACAGTAGATAATGAATTTATTGAGATCTTGCCTTTTTTTTTGTTTTGCACTCAATTTCATGACGTGAAAAAAAACAATATATGTAATTTTTCTTTCTTTTCTTAAAGAAATCATGCGATATATGTGATGTTACATTAGTTTTCCATCCACATGACAGACGAACAATGATTATCAATAAATTTTGCTTTTGTTCATCCGTCCTATAAATAGACATTTATTTTCTAACATGCAAATCAGCCTCATGTGAAATAAAGAAACAAAAGACTTCTTTCGAATTTTATTCAACTAAAACATATGTTGCTGCTGTTGCAACACCGCAATTATTATCTTTTCGTGACATTAAAACATATCCATCATTTCCCCAATAGGTTGACCATGAATTTTTAACGAGCCAATAATCACTTCCATTCAATGAGCCGTATCCAACAGCAAGTACTGCGTGATCTAACGCTTCAGGTGTGTTACCTGATAACAAAAGAAAAAAAAGAAGAAGAAGCAAAAGTCATAACTCATTCTTTTAATAGAAAAGAAAAAGAGAAGCTAATTAGCAAAAACACCTACCGCATTGAGGATCATAAAATACACCAGTTGAATAGAAGAGAAAGCCTTTATGAGCTGCATCAATGGCTAAATAAATTTCAATAGAATAATTAGTAATTATCTTTTCTTTTTTTTGGTATTCTTACCAACTGATACAGGACCTTTCGTAGCAATTGCATATTTCAAAGCATCTTCATCACCTTGAGTGATATTAACATAACCGAGAAGTTTAGCACCGACTGTTGCATTATTTTGATGGCAGAAACCATCTTCTTGAAGATAGGGCCCATAGGAATATTCCAAAGCAATACCGTTGTGTTTCATTATGTATTGATATGAACGGAAATCTTCACCACCATCACAACCATTGTTACCGAATCCCCATGAGCAATCGATTAGATCTATTAGAAAAATAAATAAATAAATCATTGACATCAAAATCAAGTCTTGAACGAACTTTGTTCGGATAAAACAACAGATTTTCCGTGCTAAAAAAAAGAACAAAAGAAAGCGTGACTCTATTATGTGATTTATAAAGAAAACAAAAGAAATCGATTTACTTTGACAAAATAAGCGCCTTCAATAGTGCCAGTTGTGCCAAAGGACCAACATGAACCACAAATGCCTTGATCTTTAACAGGTGTTACAGCGCCCATGATACGCCAATCAATTGTATCAGGAATATCCTGTAGATTAGCTTTTAATTCTTCTTGAGGAAATGGAAGACCACCATTGTAACCTTGAGAATGTCGTCGACCACGAAGTACACGTAATTCATCATCCTAGACGAAATAATCAAAGTTCAACATGAAAAACGAAATAAATTTTCGCGTACTGTTCGATCAGCGAATTTGTTAATTTTCATTTTATATGATAAACCAGCTCGATTTCGTGTGTTAACATATCGAACATTATTACGGAAGATATATGAACGTTGACGATGTTCAAGTTCACTTTCATAGTCTAAGCCATGTTGGGTTTTAAATTCATCGAATGAATCGTCTAAATGTTGTTCACTATGACGATTAATGTAAACACTCATGGGATTGAAGAGAACTCGAGGTGTACTATGTTCAAGACCGGGTCCTGGAAATCCTGTGCATGTCTTATCTAATTATCGAAAATAAAAATAAGAACAGAAATTAGACAATTTGCAATGCAACTCCGTCTTACCATTAGTTATATTAAAAATAGATGGACTGAATGCTTCTTCACTGTAACCGAAATAATCGATGAAATATTTGTCAAAATGAGAGCCAATTAATGAATCATAACCGAACATTTCATAACGAACTGGTTGTTTTGTTGTAAGACTGACGTAGTATGTGTATGTCGAAGTTTTTTCACCGACAACATCGATACTTTCATAGATTTGGCATTTAATTCCACGCCATTCACCAGTACGTGAAGTCTAAATATTAGTGAAAAAAGAGTTATCGAATGCTAAAGTATAAAATGCGACTATTTTCCGCATACTTGAAATGTGCTAACATCTGGAATAGTATGTTGAACATCGACTGGATCATCTTTTGAACCATTTGCTTGAAAGCAACTGATTTTATTCAAAACTTGTTCATCTAATTCAAATCAATTTTCATTCTTTTCTTTTTTGTTTCTTGCAAAACTATTCAAATTTACCGGACATAGGTACGATTTTATAAGTAGCACCGAAATCTTCACCACTGCCTGCTTTACGTTGAAGAGTTTTAGCAGCACCTATTCGCGGAAATACAAAAACAATAGTTTTATCGCATCAATTTCTTGCCGAAATTACCTTCGTAATAATCAATTCGTGAGAATCCGGCATCAACATCGATCCATGATTCGAATGGTTCGTGAATTTCAGCGTAAGGCAATTCAATGATTCCGTAGACACGGTATCGTTTTGGAAGAGCACTTACTGAAACCGGACTGGCATGAATTGAGCCGAGAACAACTAAAAAGAAGAGCAAAAAGCGTTCGATTTCTCTTTTTTTTTCTTCGATTTAATTCTTACATATCGCAAATAAAACAGCAAATCGATGCATTTTTTGTGCACTGACCTGTTTTCTCATTGATTTCGATTATTTAAATAGGTGCTACTCTGATTGTCTTATCTTTTTGTCTCATGACCTTGGCCGAAAAAAAATCATCACAATGACGAATAAGAAAAAAAACGCATTTTCTTTTTTGTTAAATATTCTCATCGATTTCTTTCATAAAGATTATTGAAACAGATGTGAGATCTGAAAATTCGCTTCGTTTTCTCTTTCATGACACCTATTTTAATAAAAAAAAAGAACAAAGAAAAAGCCCTATAATAATAATAAACGAGTATTTTCAACCATTTTTCTGTACGCATTCATTTGGCGACATCTGAAAAGAAATGTTCTTGTTAATCTCCATGACATTATGAATCGTTTATGGTTGTTTGAGCGCATGTTCACTTGAAGTTTGAATTACTCTTGTGTAAACATGAGTGAAGAAGTTGTTGATTCGAAGACAAATATTGAATTACTCGAACGAAATCTACGATATATTCAAGAACAACATGAATGCACATTGAGTGATTTACATCAAGAAATCAATCGACTTCAAACGGAAAATCAAAGTAGACGAATTTAGAATTATCTTTCTAGAAAACAAACAAATAAATGTTTTTATCGAATATCTAGATCTTCAATATCGATTACGAACTTCGAATGATGATTTCGAAGAGAAATTACTTGAACTTAAACAACAACTTGGTCGAAGTGAACAACGAAACGATTATTTAACAAATAAACTTTCAGAATTAAATCAAATTATTGCATCAACAAAAACCGAACAATTCGATTCCGATGAATCATCACAGATCGATTCTGATTCTCAACAATTTACCGATCGTAATAATGAAAAAGATAAACAATACCTTCAAGAAGTACAGTATCTATTATCTTTTACTATCGATGAACAAATTCAGTCGTTTTTTTTTGAAAGATAGCAAAGCTACGTTCAGTTATATTCGAGCTTATCAATACCGAACGATTGTCAAGTTCATCACGAACAATTCTTCGTGATTGTTTAACATCATCAAATTTTCCCGAATTAGCCATTCATAAAATAACCACAACACCAACAGATCAATTGCTATTTGCGAATGACAGACAACAATCACGAACAAATATGTCACCATCATTCACCGGCAAAACATTGTCACTTCGTTCGTAAGTATTCGTCTTTGTTTATGTCGATTGTTGATTGTCTCTTCTCCTCAATCGAATCAACAGGGAGTTACCTGTTCGTCGATTGACTATCTCGCCACCTAGACTTATCGAAACAAGGTACCTAGCACACTTGATCTTATTCTCATTCACTCTCACTTGGTTTCGCGATTTTTTTTTCTCACTTCTGTTTCACGTTAAATCAATCGATATTTTAGAATGACGAATCTTCCGGCAGTTAATTCCGCATTATCACAAAGTAAAACGAAAAAAATTAAAACCATATATTTCGTTTTTTCATTTGCTTTAGATCGAAGCAGCAGTTCTGCGAATGGTCATTATCAATGTATAGTTAAAATCGGCGAAACACCTATCGCTCGACGAGAACGACAAAATCAAGAAATTCAAAGAAACCGTCTCATGAAAAACTTCTATCATTAAATCGTATTGTACTTTTGTTTTGAAATAAAAAAAACCAAGCGTAATAATTGCTAATTAGTTCCATTTCATGGTTATAATTATACAGAGGATAAATGAGTTCAGTTTTTTGGTATTGTAACACGCAAATTGACACGTTCATTCATTTCTAGTTTAAAAAAAGAAACTGATGGTCGATTTTGACACAATTATTTCCTATACTCGAACGGCTCTTTTCGGACTAATTGCTCTGATAGCATTGTTCTATTCGATTCCGATTGTATTTCATTCACAATTCTATCATCGAGCCAATTTCTTGACGCTTAACATTTGCCTATCTATCATATTATCATGTACATTTTGGTTTATTTTCTACGTTATGTACCAAATTGATTCCATTGGAATTTATCTATTCATGTTACAATCATGTTTATTCATGCAAATTGTACCAACATTACTAACCTTGCAGATTCCATTTAGTTTTATAACAACGTCAGTCAATCGTTTTTGCACTGTAAAATATCCACAGAAGATTATTTTTAAAAGCAAAAAATGGATTCTCATTTGTATTCTAACTCAATGGATACTTGGCACCGTTTTGACATTACCAATTATTGCTGGAATTCAACCTGTAAGTTTGAAAATTTCAATTATTTTAGTTTTTCATTCAAATTTTTTCCCCAATAATTAGCTTTGCGTTACTGAAAAATGGGTTGAAGTTTACAAATTAATATTGATTGTCATTATTCCTTGTTTAATTTTTATTCTTGCAAATATTCTTATATTCAATCATGTTCGTTCGTCATCACGTCGAGTACACACACAATTAGGTCCTGACGGTATCAGTCGTCGTGATCTTCGTCTCTTTCGACATATGGTTATTATGGTATTGCTCTTCGTTGTAGGTTGGCTTCCGTTATATACTCTTCTTGCTATTCAAGATATTGCTCAATTCTTTTCGATTTTAACTCAATGTTTAACTATCTGGTGTCAACTAGCTTTATTATTCGATATTATTGATCTTTATTTATACAACGAAAATGTTCGGGTTTATTGGAAAACAATTTGTTGTCGATGTTTTCTATGATGAAGTATTTTCTTGATTTTGTAAACATAAATTAATTGCAGTTGAATGTATGAGTTTGTCAATAGATGATTGAGAAGTATCTCGTTGGAATCTTTCGTATAGACAATTTAATTCATTGGATGTAAGATATTGAATCGATGTGTAATATTCGCAGAGATTTAGTAATTGTCGAGATGTTAAACAAGCAAGTGATGCACTTTGACAACGACGATTTAATTCGTCTTCTATGAGAATATTCTCTGCCATCGATTGACGAATTAATTCAATTAAATGTTCAGTTGAATATTCGGAATAACTTCGATCTTCAATTCGAATCGATGACATAGGCTCATCATCATTCGTTTTTGTTACTAAAACTTTTCGTTTTCGTCGTTTCTTCGGTTGATTTACACCACGATGATTTGCTAAATATTCTAATTGTTCAATAAATTTCTTTGCTTTATCAATAACATATTTCGATCGTAGAAATTTCAATTCATTTCTTAATATATTTATACATGTACATAATTCATCGAATATGTTCACATTTCGATAGATATCTTCGATTTTTTCATATTGTTCTTGAAGTAACTGTTCAATAAGATGTTTACCTTCTTGAAATGTTCGACATTGAATTTCGCAAGCGATTTTTTCCTCTTCAATCTCATGAAATCGATTCGAAAGTGATGAAATAGCAAAACGTATTGTTCTCGAAACTTGTTTAATCAATCGTCGATCATGATAATGCATTTGAGCCGAACATTGACTCGGACAAACTGTACATCGACCATTATTCATTATTTCACAATGTCGAAACGTTTCATTACCAATTTGCTCGACTTCATTCAATGAACATCGTTCATGACAAACAACATTACATTTCAAACAGATTGTATTATGATAGGATGTTGGAGAGATTTCATTGACTTGAATGATTTTCGTTTGTGTTAGATTTTCTGAATAAATTTGTGCTGCTTGTTCGAGAGCAGCTAGTTCATCTTCGATATATTGTAGCTCCATAATCATCAATCGACATTCATGAAGAATACTTCGAATGATATCTCGTTGATAATGTAGTTTATGTAACGATTCAGTTGAAATTGGTGTTAGAAGAACTAGAGTTTTTATTAATTCATTCATTGTTTCAATCGATCGTGTCCAATCACGTTGTAAAATCGTTTGTATTCGATCTGTCCATGTTTGAGGATCAGTTGAAAATGCTGAATTTTGCATGTAAAATATCGGTGAATTAGGAAGATAGTCGATCGATTGAAAATTCACTGTATGACGAGAACAATGAGTTAGAAGAAGAAGAATATTCGAATGAAATATATTTGGTAAACGTTCACGAAAACGTTCGACAATTGTTTTAATATTAATTGTTAAACGTGCTTGTGTACCATTGAAAATTAAAACCAATGCATGAAGACAATCGAATGATTGAATACAATGAAAGATTTTTTCGAAATTCGAATTATCTTCGAGATAACCACCTGCTGCATTTATTCCAGGCGTATCGATAAAATTAAAACGAACTTGTTTAATTTCAAATGAATATTTCGCGCATTGATTGGTTTTACAATGAATTACGTCAGTTAAATTATTTTCATGGTGTTCAGGATAAATGGATGACATATTACTTTGAAAATATCGTGTTGGTATGGCAATTTTCATGTTAGTTAATGAACCATCGTAGAATAAATTAACGAGATAATTAATTAATGTTGATTTACCAGTGCCAGTTTCGCCGAGCAGAATAACATTTATATCCATCTGTGATTGATCTTTTGAAATCGCCATTTTTCTTTTTTTCTTTTCAATGTATGTCTGTATGTGTGTGTGTGCTATTCGTATTTATCGAATCATAAAGTACATTGAATGAATGTATTAATAAAAAAGAGAAGAAAAAAAAAGAATTCGAATGTCAAGGAAAGAAAAAAAGAACGAACGGAAGAAATCCATGACCTCCGTATACCTATTCACGTATGCACCTGGTATATTCTGCTGAAAATTGACTGACTTCAAAGTTGAGAGGTGATTTACAAGCTATTTATTTGCATTTGACACAAAATATACAGACAAAAGAATAACTATCTCGATCCTATTCATTCGTTTTTGGTAATCGAGTCCAAAACGAATGTTGTTCGTAGAAATCAATGACAAGTTTCGGACATTTGAAATTAGCAATTCGTGCTGGAACAAGATCAGCCTCATCCGAATGACGCCATTTAACTAATAACATTAATTCACCAGCTGAATCAGTTGCACCGAGAATTTTCTCCGGTTCATAACCTCGATCAAAACCATTGATATTATTCGACGATGGGACTTGATTGGTGTTATTAAATGGACGTTTTTTTATATGATCTTCTTGATTGTTTTCAATCGACGATGTTTTCAAATTTCTTCCTGATCGTTCATTAGCTTGTTTTTGTTTTTGACTAGCTTCGTATTCAGCAAGTAATTCAGTTTCTTGATCACCTTCGATATTCGTCGCTAGACAGAGAGAGAGAGAGGGAGAAAGAGAAAATATAAAAGCAAATAAATGAATAGTTACATGGTTCCCATGTATTTTCACTATTAGGATAACCTCGCCATTTAATTAAATATTCTAAACGATTGTTTCGATAACGTTTTTCGACAATACGTTCGATTTCAAAACGTTCACCGCCATCATCTGACATTTTTTTTTTGAAATTTTAATATCGACTAACTAACTAACAAAAACTAGAACAACAACAACAAAAAACATAATATAGTTCACATGACATAACCAATAGAAAAAATTATCCTTGTGATAGAGGGATTAGTAGACATTTGATTCATATTTTAGCGCCTTGAAACTATTTTAAAAGAACGAACATGAATGTAAATAAACCGTATAAAGTCTTACAGACATTACATAATGCACAAATTGGTGTTCATCTACCAAATCATGTGCTTATTCAAGCAGTTGAACAATATTTAAAATATTTACGAAATGATTCGACGAAAGAAATTGAGTCTGTGGATAATGATCATCATCTACCAACAGCACAAGGCAAATCTATCGAAGATATGTCGGTCGAATCCTTGTTTTTTAATAATCGATTTCGAAATGAAAATTCTTTCAGGGTGACATTTGAATTTGTTGAAAAAGTTCGACGATCATTCGGTGAAGCAGATACAGACAATACCGGTTATTTAGATATCGGTGAATTTACTGCATTCATGCGACGAACATATCCGGATATGACCAATCGAGAAGCACAGATTATATTCATGAAAGTATAGGGAGACTCTATTCGTAAAATAATAATTCTAAAATTGATCGTTAGATCGGTAGAGAGAAGATAATGATTCAAGAAAATAATTATATTTGTCTGTAGATACGAATTGTGACGGTGAAGTTGATCTATCTGAATATTTAACTTATATTCTATTCGAACATCAAGAACGAGAGATTATGTATGACATGTCGAAACCAATTCCTTATCCAACTAATCCCAAAGAATTTTCATCGAAAAATCTTTCACTTGATTTTTATATTAATGTAAATGAAATTATTTTCTCTCAGATGAAATCAAAATTGAGAATTTATTGACGAAATAGTTTCAATTCTTTCCGGGCATCTCACGAGCTGGTATAATTCTCGATCAAATCGATTATACCTACGGACGATATCTATCTATTACAAGAAATGGAATTGTTTCACATTGGTCAACAACTTTGAAGCTCATACGAGAAACGAAGATTCAGTCAATCGAATTTAGAAAACAGTAAATTAAAAAAATCTGATTTTTTCCTCATGTACTTAGAGTTTCTTTTTTGACTCATTCAGAACTCTTCCATTATGGATAACATGTATGTGTGTCTTGCCCGATATGAACTATTTTCTTGTTGCAACAACCGAGCGTGATCTCATTTTTTATGATCTCAATTCACATGCATACACAGGTTCGATTATAATCACGAATTTTCCAGCGAGTTTAACAACACTTGATTATCGAATGAATTTGAAAAATTCATTTCAATCAGCTATTTTCTGTGGTGATTCATTGGGAAATCTGTTTGTTTTTCAAGCCAAAGATTCACATCGGCCAATGTTTCATCTTTCCGATGTTAATTATCAACTTAAAACCGATTCAATTCGAACGTATATATTTCCTCGAATTATCAATCAAGAATATGCAACTGTTTCCGTTTTGACTTTCTGTCATCTGCATGACGATTGGATTGTTCAGATAAAATGGATCGATGATCTTGATTTATTCGTTTCATGTGCATTGACATCAAAGAAAAGTCTATTCATCGGAGATTTAAATAAAAAAACAGACAAATATGCCGAAATTAAAAAAGGTTTCGCAGTTTTAGATTATTGTCAAGTAGGACTCGATGTTTATTTTCATCCAATCATGCCTACCATGAATATTTGAAGACACATCGATCGATTGTAACCGGTGGCAATGATAGTCTGATCTATTTCTGGGATCCATTTGTTACCGAACGACCAGCTGCTGTTTTACGTGGACATAATTCATCTATAACACATTTAGTTATTGACAATCGAGAAAATCATGTGATTAGTATCGATAAAGGAAAGAGTAAGAGGATTTCTAAATGAAAACTCATTTGTTGTGTTTTGTTTTGTTTTGAATCTGAAGACATTATTATTTGGGATATTCAAACATTGAAAATCACTCAACGTATATCTCACACAAATTTTGATCTATCCGGTCAAGATCTAACTGTATGCTATCTCAATCCAATAAAACAATGTTTAATCATTGGAAATCGTAAACTTCTTGTTTTTTCACATATCAATGACTCCTATGCACATAATGAACGTACATCACATCTATCTCCGATTACAAAACTTCTCTACAATCCTCTTTTCGATGTTGTTATTTCTTCGGATGAAAATTCTACAATTAACATTTGGAATATTCAAACTGGAGAGAAAATTATGCATATTCTCAATGCACATGTCACACAATTCGATGAATACAATGAACATGCAATCGAAATCACAGCAATGTGTTTCGATGAAGCTAAACGTCGGTTGATAACTGGAGGACATGATGGTTCACTAGCATTATGGAATTTTAATAACGGACATAATCTATATCGAATACATTCGAATGATATTCATGCGAAAGAAATAACAGCATTAATTCACGAAAACGAACGATTGTTTGTCGCTGGTTGGTCGAGACGTATTCGAGTTTTTCATCTAGGTAAATCTGTGGTTATTCGACAAATCGATGAATTTCGATCGTTGCATAACGATGATATTCTTTCGATGAGTATGATCATGAATATTCTTGCTACAGGTATTTCTCAATTGATCTTGCTTCTTACATTTTTATTCTTTGATTCAGCGAGTTATGATGGTGATATTATTCTTTGGACAATTGAAACGGGAATGCCATTTATGAAATTAAACTCATCAGAAGATATCAAACCGAAATTAATTTCACTGTCTTGGGTTTACAAACAAACCGTATGTGATAGAAGTTAACTTGTTTGAATATTTAAATTGAAATCTAGACAAAAAATGCGATTAAAACAACTTTTCCGAAATATTTTACCTATCGACGAATAAATAAACTCAAAGTGAATTCGAAAGATAATACTGAAAAGTAAAAGATTGATTAATTGAACTTAATTGTGTGTTGTTTTCTTAGTTTACGTCAATCGATATTGGCTCGTCTTCGAACAAATTATGAAACATCAATTGAAAGTGTTTTGTAAAACAAAATGTAAATTCTTTGCTTTTGAAATATCGAATTTGACATCTAGAAAAACGAATCGACATTTCGAATCGAATCATTCGACGATCTCATCCGATTATCATTTAGATCAGTTACTATTTCTTTCAACACGTGAAGTCAATCCTTCGACAGCAATTTTAATTACTGCCGGAAGTATGGGTTGGATATGGTGCTGGTCAATTCATGTTATCGGTCGATTGATCAACGTTTTCAATGGCACAAGAAAACCTCAAGGTTTGAAATTCTCTGAATGAGTTTCTACTTATGCATCATTTTAGAACACATTCTCTCGATGTGTGTCGACGATAAATGTCAGATTTTATTCACTTGTAAGTTTTTCATTTTGTGTTTTGATTCAATAAACAAGTGAACGTGTGATCTAGCTGATACAGCTGGATATGTGTCATTGTGGTATATTGGTGATTATGCTTGTAAACCTCCTGACTCGAAAGAAAAACAGAATCGATTAATTGAAGATAAAAAACGATTGATGAGCAAATTTGCATTTAGTTTACAATCGAATATACCTGGTTAATAGGAAAAAAAATGAATAATTTTTGAATTTATTTGTTTTTTGTTTATAAATAGAAATTCAATCGATGAAAAATCAAGCCGAACAAAAACTTCGTGATGCTCTAGGTCGACCGCCGATTTCACTTGCAACTGATCAGACTAATTTTCTCACGCATACTCTCGTCTATCCTCAATTATTAATTGCATATCGAGCACATCTCCGACCGATAATCTCGATTGGCTATGCCAACGATCGAGAAATTCTCATAACAAGTTCTGTTGATTGTACAGTGAGATTATTTACGTTAACTGGAAGACATATCGGTTTTATGGGCCAAACAAATTCATGGGGACCGTTGAGTTCGAATATTGTCTTGAAAGAGTAAGATGAAAGAATTCAATGATTTGATTTGAATACGAAAAACAAAATTAGTTTACCAAAACAAATTCCTGAAGATCTACGTCGAAAAGGTTCAGCGACAACACTCGAAATCTTACGCGGTGATGTTGGCAAACGATGGAAATTATTAAAACATACAATTGTTGCATGGACATCACTGCCAATGTTTCGTTTTCTTTGTACGAAAATAATTTTCACCTTCAAAACCAAAAATATCTTCAACATTCTATTCAGATCAAAATAAAACAACAGAAAGTCCATCAACATCATCTGAAATTACTATTCCACAAAGTCAAACAAGAGATTCAATAGCTAATACACAAATAAAGAAAATAAATAACAATGATAAACATGAATGGATACAACGTCGTGAACGTCTTCATCGTCTGATTGGACTCGATCGACAGGAAACAAGTTCGATCAAAGAAAAACCAACTGTTGAATCGATGCTTAAACAACAACGCGATGATTTCGGCATTTCACCGCCAGTTCTCGGGCGATTCACTCGAAAATATATGCAACATCGACCAAGAACTCATCTTGGACAAATAAATATCTACGCTGGAAAAGCAATTATCTATTCTTTATTACCGATAACAGAAAATCTTCAGTTTTCTGAACATTCGGACGATGTCAAACTATCGGAAAAAGAAAAGCCAATTCAATTGAAACGAAATCCACGTGTTCAAATATGTCCATCGAAAAAATAATTGCGATAAATCGATTAGATAAAAACTTTTGTTAGAATTTCGTGACAATTCATCAATATCGAATGAAAACAAAAGATGTGTGCAAATAGCCATAGCAAAGTGATTGAATGTCATTTGTACATATTGACACATTCACATTGGATCGATGCTTTCCCACGAACAGCGAGAGAGAGAGAGAGAGAAAAAGAGAATTGCCAATTGATATCGTGGGAGAGAGAAAGAGAAAGAATGACCATTAATACATATATATAAAGAGAGAACAACCATTCATTTTGTTCATTGCATTGAAACTGAATCATGTTATCGATTCTGCAAAATGTTTTTCTCATTACTGTACCGTTTTCAACTTTATTCACAACAATTGCGATGCTTTTACCATATTGGTGGTCATCAGAGACATTACAAGTTGGTCTTTGGAGAGCACGATCAGTATCTTCGACATGGTTACTTGTCGAACCACAAATCGAAACTGAAGATGGTAAGAAAAAACACGAAATCATCAACGAACTCAATCTCTTACTCGAATTCTAGGTCGTATTCTTTTAACTTTACAAATTCTTTCGTTTGCTTCGATTCTACTTTCGGATATCAGCGGCATTCTCTGGTTAATTCTTCTGCTTCGACGTCAATCATTCAGTTCACTTTTATCCTTATTAATCTTTACTATTCTTACATATTTATGTCTATCTCTTATGATCTATTTCGTTTGGCAAACAACAAAAGATTATACGAATCTAATTCGAATATCCTATTCATTCTATCTTGTTCTCATCATTATTCTTTGTCATTCATTAACATTAATTAGTATTACATTGAATCTATTGAAATATCGAACAACTCAGCATTCAATTCAACCGTTACAAATTCAAGAAAAAACTCGAATGGCTTTTATTGAACCGATTGTCTAGATTTTTCGTTTTGTTTTGTTTTATTGACCCGGTGTTGTTAATGTGAGAAAATAAAATCTAATTATCGTCACATGATTTATTTCATGCTGAGAGGATTGAAAGATAAAAGGATAAAGATTAAGTCATCTGATTGTTTCTGTTCTATGCACAGATTTCTTTTGATCATTGTCTAGACAAGACATTTGATGATTACCACCTAGAGTGAAGTTCAAAAGTTCTAGAAATGGATTGATTGAAATTCAGTTTTTGTTGATCGGATCTCTTCTCTGTTACAGGAGAAAAATATTGACACATGTTGATTAAATATCGTATGTCAATATGTAATTTGAAATATTGTTGAAGTGTGGGATTAAGCTGTCATATCATTATGCTACTGTTGAAATTGACAATTACATATTTGTTTTATTTGAACAACAAGCGAAAAAGAAAGCTGTTTTTCTTGTGACAAATTGACTTGTTTTAAAATGTGATGTAATCAATTCTCAACGATGTAATCGTTTTTCTCGCAATTTACATCATAATAGATTAATTTTTTAAAATATCATATACAATGGATGATAATTTAAAGTGCATGACTATCATTATCGATAGATACCGAAAGATAAGAAACGAAAACGAGGACAAGAAAATAAAAACAACAATCACAATAAGTTTCGTTTTTATCATGTTAGGAAAAGTATTTTATATTCTTCGTATAGTATTATTTTTTCTATGCAGTTATTTAATAACATTTGCATCGATTTTGATCGGTTTAACATGTCAATTTTGCTATTGGCTAGCTGTAGATTCATTTGGTCGACATAAAAAACGAACTCAACGAAAAATCAAACCAATTTCCAAGGAAAACGATGATGAATATCATGTAATTGTCATTGGCTCAGGTTTTTCTGGTATCGGTTTAGGTATTAAAATGAATCGACTTGGATTAGACGATTACATTCTACTCGAACGGCACGATCGTCTTGGTGGTACATGGTATGCAAATAAATATCCAGGTTGTGCATGTGATGTACCATCGAATCTTTATTCGTATTCGTTCGAACCCAATCCGAATTGGTCGTATTTTTTTGGTCGACAGAAAGAAATTTGGGATTATTTAGAACATTGTGCTGATAAATATGATATTCGTCGACATATTCGATTTAATACGAATGTTGTTCAATTGAAATGGCTTGAAAATCGATCACTATGGCAAGTTACAACACAAACAAACGAAGGAGAGAAGATTTTTTATGCACGTGTGATCATGGCTGCAACTGGTCCATTGTCAAATGCTTCCTATCCAACGGATATCGAAGGTATTGATAAATTCCAAGGACAAATGTGTCATACGAGTAAATGGGATGATTCAATTGATTTCAAAAACAAACGTGTTGCTGTGGTTGGAACAGGCGCAAGTGCAATTCAAACTGTACCTGCACTTGCAGAGATGAATGTGGAGAAGGTATTTGTTTTTCAACGAACTCCACCGTGGGTTATTCCTCGAGTGGATCGTCGTGTTACGAGCATTGAAAAGCGTATTCTTGCATGGTTTCCATTTATTCAAAAGTTTATTCGACGATGTCTTTATTGGTCACGTGAAGCTCTTGTACTTGGTTTTGCTTATCGTTTACCAATTCGATTTATTAATCAAGAATTAGTTTTACATAATCTTAAACAAGAAGTTCGTGATGAAGAATTAAGAAAGAAAATTATACCAACATGGGATTTAGGTTGTAAACGTGTTCTAATTACGAGTGATTGGTATCCAGCTTTACAAAAGCCAAATGTTGAACTGATAGTAAATCGTATCAAAGAAGTGAAATCGAATTCTATAGTTACGCGTGAGGGTGATGAATATCCAGTTGATATTATCATCTGGTCGACGGGTTTTCAAACGCAAAAATTCTGTATTCCTGTTTACGGAATAAATGGACGTTCATTAGAGGAACAATGGTCGAATACGACCCAAGTAAGATTCGTTTTTAAATAAACTTCAATTTTGAATGATTTTTGTTTTTGCAAAGGCTTATCGTGGAATGACTATTCCCAATTTTCCTAATTTATTTCTTCTACTTGGTCCAAATTCTCGTCTTGGCCATTCGTCAGTTATTATTATGCTCGAAGCACAATTGAAATATGTCATCGAAGCGCTTATTACAATGGATACGAATAAGATCAGTGTTTTATCCGTGAAAGAAAAAGTTCACAATGAATATAATCAATGGATACAATCGAAATTAAAGAAAAGTGTCTGGTTTTTAGGTGGCTGTCATTCATGGTATCAAAATGCAGAGGGTGAAGTGACAACAATTTGGCCAGATTTTACTTGGATCTATCGTTTAATAATGAATAATTTTGATCTACAAAATTATGATCACAACTAACTCTGACATTTTTTTTGTGTTTTCTAATAAACAAAAATGTGACATGATAAAAAAACAAGAAACTTTTCGAACTTGTTTATTTGTTTTCGAGAACGAGTACTTTGCACGCTGCCCTTAGTTTTTAAATATATTCGAGATTACAATTTATCATTGTTAAATAATAAAAACTATTTTATTTTTGAAGGGGTGTGAAGGGTGAGATATTCTCGTTAAGATGATAGAATTCCTACCAGTAAAATTACGCATGCTATTCATTGTTGCATGCACTATTCTTTTATTAATTGTTTCATCACTAACGGGACTTATTTCACACTTGTTTTATTGGTTAATATTTGATTCATTGGGTCGTAGTTCGCGAAGATTGAAAAGAAAATTGAAATGGATCAATAATCAACGAGATGTTGACTATCATACGATTATTATTGGTACGGGTTTTTCCGGCATTGGCATGGCTGTCAAAATGAATCAGCTTGGAATGGATAATTATATTTTGCTCGAACGACACGGTCACGTTGGTGGCACATGGTATGCTAATAAATATCCAGGGTGTGCATGCGATGTACCATCATATCTGTATTCATTTTCATTCGAACAAAATCCCAATTGGTCACATTACTTTAGTCGACAATCGGAAATACGTAATTATCTTGAATATTGTGTCGATAAATATGACATTCGTCGACATATACGCTTTAATTCCAATGTCAACGAGATGAAATGGCTTGAAGAACGATTATTATGGCAAGTCACGACACAAACAAACGAAGGAGAGAAGATCTTCTATGCGCGTTCGATTGTTCTGGCTTTTGGTCCATTATCCAATGCGTCATATCCAACGGATATACCGGGTATTGATAAATTCGAAGGACAAATGTGTCATACAGCCGAATGGAATGATTCAATTGATTTCAATAATAAACGTGTTGCTGTTATTGGAACAGGTGCAAGTGCAATTCAACTCGTACCTGAAATACAAAAAATGAATGTCACACAATTGTATGTTTTTCAACGAACGGCACCGTGGATTATTCCACGAGTCGATCGACAAGTATCGAATCTCGAAAAAGATTTTCTTCGACGTTATCCAATTGTTCAACGAATGGGTCGAGCTATGCTCTATTGGGCAATGGAATCAATTGTTCTTTCGTTTGTTTATCGTTGGCCGACGAGATTTATTCTTCAATGTTTAGCAAAATATAATCTCGAATTTACAGTCAAAGATGAAAATTTACGTAAAAAATTAATGCCAACATTCGATCTTGGATGTAAACGAATGTTATTTACTAATGATTGGTATTCAGCATTACAAAAACCGAATGTATCTGTCGTTAACAATCGTATCAAAGAAGTGAAATCAAATTCTATAGTTACTCATGATGGTGATGAATATCCAGTTGATATTATTCTTTGGTCGACAGGTTTTCAAACTCAACAGTTTACATTGCCAGTCTACGGTCTCAATGGTCAAACATTAGGCAACCAATGGGCACAAACTGTGCAAGTATGTTTTGAACCAACAAACAAAGAAATTTCACTATATGTACGTATTTTGTCTTTTCTAGGCTTATCGTGGTATGACCGTGCCAAATTTTCCGAATTTGTACATTCTTCTTGGTCCAAATACTGCACTTGGACATAGTTCAGTTATAATTATGATCGAAGCACAAATCAATTACATAGCCGAAGCATTTCTTTACATGGACGGCAAGGGTTTGCATTCGGTTGAAATTAAACGAAATATTTTCGAGAATTTCAATCGAAAAATTCAATCGAAATTGAAGAAAACCGTTTGGCAAAAAGGTGGCTGTCATTCATGGTATCAGGATTCGCATGGAAATAATACAATCATTTGGCCTGATTTTACATGGACATATATTTTATTAATGAAAAATTTCGATTATGAAAATTATATTTCACGAATATAAATCTATCGTTTATTGAAAAAAAAACAAAGAAAAAAGATGAAGAACATACGCTTTTATTTTGTTTTTCCTTTAAATATCGAATGTAGTCGTCGTTTTCGAGGCTCGATTGAGAAGACGTTTTCTCGTATTATGAGTTTGTAATGCACTGAGCATAGTGCCGTTATCTTGTTGAGCTGCTTTAACTCGAGGCCATGATGCAACACGTCTCGGTTGAACATCTAATGTTTCAGCTGCCGGTATTAATTCATTATTAACTATACTAGGTCGCATTTCGGCAATTAACGATGGTGATTGTTCAATTAAATAGGCTGGATGTTGATGAGATGGAAGAAGAACTCGACGAAAGAATCGTCGAATTAATTGTCGACGTCGTCGATATGGCACAAGAGTTAATTCTGTTTGTTCGCTAGTGCGTTGTCGAAGTAATTGATGTTGTTGTCGATATTGAATCAAACGCCAATGACGCCAAGCATCAACAATCCATGATGCCGTTGCTCGTTGACTGTCACGTGGTTGTTCATGAGGCAGTTCGAGATACGGTGATAGACATTCACGATTTCGTTCGGCTTCTTTCGCTTCAAGTAGATCGACTTGTTTCAACCAATAATCAAGATCAAATTTAGCTCCTGAGGAATGTGAATTATGTAATTGCGTTGTTGTTGTTGTTGTTGCTGAGCGTGTCGTCGACGATTTTAAATAATGACAAAAATGTGAACGTGCTTTCCAGAGTAGAGACACAACAACAAGTAATAGCATACCTGAAAAGATAGGAACACAAATTTTTCTATTGAATACCAAAAAGAAATTATTCGATGATTCTATTAGAAAATCGTTTCCTTCATTTCATTTCTTTTCTCTTTTTCTTTCAATGTTATTCATTTATTCATTCATGCTGATAGAAAAATTGACGTACCACCAAGAAGAGCTGCTGTCTTAATTCCTGTTTTAGGCGAATAGGGTTCTTCAAATGAAAATTGTTGATGTTGAGTTATTGAAGTGGAAGATGAAGAAGAAGAAGAAGAAGAAGAAGAAGAAGAAGAAAGAATTGTCTGGTTGAAAATGAATGAAGGAGACGTTGTTGGATTTTTTTGTCGTTGATCAGTAATTATGAATTGTGATATCGGTGACAGATGTGTTCGTAAATAACTCCGAGATTTGTTTACACGTTTGAGTGGTAACATGATGAGCAGCGTTGGTGTTCGTCATTGCTAATTTCACTTGAATTAATGAATTTTGTCGCCGCTGCCACTCACAATCATCTATCAATACACGCATGAAGTATAATACGTACGCGTGTAAGACTTTAATAGAAAAGAAAAGAGAAGAAAAGAGGTTTTCTAAAAATCAAAAGAAAAGGAAATGAAGAAAGTCAAATTTAATTTCGATGAAAATTTTCTGCTTGAATAGCGCAAGGAAAAAAATGATGTTGACATTAATACATAAACGTTGTTCGCACTGTTCATCAGTAATATGTATATGCATGTTTCTTTCAAATGAAGGTCTTTCTTTTTCTTATTCTAACATCAAATATGATTGGAAAAGAACAAAAAAAACGATTAAATTTGTTGTTGTTTTATTTTCTTGAAGTCCGCTCGACTCATGTTACCTGGGGGATAATACGTTTTGGTGTTTGAAAGCGAAGAATTTAACGTCATAAGTGTGAACATTCATCGATCTAGTTTGTTATTTGAACGTTAATAAGACGAATGGGAGAAAAAAAAGAGAGAAAAACCCCAAAACACATGAACTTACACATCCAACTCGTCATTATTCTCATCAATGATGTTGTTTCCTTTTTCTTCATCTATTTTAGATCAGAAAAAAAAACGACTACAAACGAAAATGATCGTTTTTTTTTCTCTCCTTTTTTTCCCATTCTCTTCCTTTTCTTCTCTCTCTCTCTCTCTCTCTCTCTCTCTTTTTCTTCGAGTGTTGTATATTTTTTTTTCTTCTTCGTCGATGAAAAGCGATCTCCTGGTAATTAGAGAGACATATATGTGTTCACTCATTGAATAGAATCTTCTTTAAGACCGTATATATATATAGACATTCGATTCTTTCAGTCAGAAACTTCAAGCGAGAAAAATATCTATAGAATAACTGAGTATTAATGCTTTTTCATTCATCTAAACAATTGACAAGCGAGACTTTATTATCAAGGATTCGATGAATATATATGTAATAACAGAATATATGAGAAATTCAATTTTTCATTCATCTCTATAGTTTTCTAAAGAAAGTACTTGTCAATAGCTAATCGTATTTTTATTAAAAGAAAAGTAGATCATTTAAAAACAAAACAAAAAAAACGAAGAGAAAAAAATTATCAATATTTAAACATGTTAAATGTAAGGACATGTCGTTTATGTCGAAAAACGAGACGGCATTGTGATCGTTTGTCGATTTGCTGCAATCGGATTCGAATCAAAGAAATAAAATAATCTATCTGAAAATAATAATCAAACAATATGATCCCTTAGTGAGAGACAAATTAATCAAAATAACATCGCGTGATGTCTATTAATAATTTCACTAGGACATTGCTTTCACAATACACATGAGAAAGAGACGAAGAAAAAAAAATGTATAATTATCTCTTGAAAAACAGGAACGTGTGTCAGGTTATTAGATAATTAAAAATCCTTAGCAATTGATAGGAATCGACGTTTGTCAACAACACAACAATTCAATTCAATTAATCAAACTATAGACAAACATTTTTGGAACGAGCCGTTTATTTGCCGGTGGACTAACGCAATAAACTAATTCACTATTCGATGTAATGTCGATATTTCGTATGCCATATTGTTCATTAAAACGATGAAGAATACGTGTCGGTTGTACGTCAATATCGACAACGACAATTTCATGTTGTAATGTCGACGATTGAGGTGAATAGACAAGAACGAGAAGACTTGGCAGATTGGGAACTAAAAGTACACGATCGATACGTGATGTCAATTGTCGATCGGCATATTTAATTAAATCCAATGGAATTATTTTATTGAAATGATTAGTAAATAATAGAACACGATCACTTGTTACTGAATTCACATCATGAACAGCTATACGTTCTTGTTCATCGGTTGATATGCCAACAGGATCAACGAGAATATTCCCAATCGGTTGTTTGAAATCTAATTGTTCGATTGGATGAAGTTCTTTGTTTGTATGATCGATTTTAAAATGTAAACATTGTCGTTTCGTTCGACTACATGACCAAATATGATTTTTTGTTTGATAGTTCGAATGAATAATCATCAATGGATCATAGGTAAAACGAAGTCGAACTAAAAGAGCACCGTGATGTGTATAGAGATTTAACATTTGTGTATCAGTCTCAAATGCAATGAGATAATCATGTGTGACAGTAAATGTTGATAGGAGACGAATTGATGTCAAATGAAAACGTTCAGTTAGAAGCGGTTGACGACGAAAACGATTTGAATATGAAAATATTCGTGTTTCACCTTCAACATCGCAGAGAAATATTCGGTCATCAAATGTAGCAATCACCCAATCAGGTGATAGATCCAAATCGATAACATAAAGTTTATGAATCGAGAGATTTTCCATGAGATTATAGTCGTGCATCATCGTTCGTGTTGGTTGATCTTGACGAAGATTGATTTTCTCGACTTCAATTTTGCCAATTGATTTTGGAAGAGAACGATTTGCTGTCGGTTTAAATCGATACTAGACAAAGAAATGAAAAATCAAACAAAAAAAAACAGATATTAATACGATGTACTTGTTTAATTTGTTGAGCAACTTGACCGAGAACACGTTCGGTATCGTCGATCATGGCATTGAGTTCAGCAGTTTCGACTTCTGCCGAATATCTCGGCGTACTAATTATAGAAAAAAGAAAGCAACAAGTGAATTTTTAATGAGTCAATGTTTCTTTTACCTTTGAGAAAGATGAAATGATTGAGTAGAACGAAGATGTTTGCGTATACCATTGAGTTCTTTTGATGAACTGAAAGAAAAATATTTATACTAATATTTTTCGTTTATTTACTGTTGAATATTTTGTTTAGCTTGTTGAATACGTCGTATTAATTGATCACGTTGATCCTGAAGATCTTGCATCAATGTTAAATATGTTTGTTCAACATCATAAACAGCTGAATTTGCATTTGCTGATGTACGAGCTAATTCTTCATGTAAAGCATCTAAATCAACCGTCAACGAAAAACATAACATTTTCAAATAACCTTTCGCGAACAACGTATTACTAGTACGATGTTGAAGTGCTCGGATTCGAGCTTCGGCTTGTCGTCGATCGTTTCTACTGGACGTTAGATTGGCATTCGTGCTTATACGTGATGCAGCCATATTCGTTTTATTTTATTAATATCGATGTTGTAAGTTACACCTGTGAGTTTTTTTTCTCACTCTCGAATGTTTGTCATGTATTAACATGCGTAGTTAAGATTGATTTCTTCGACGTTTTCTCGTTTTTCTTTTGAAAGTAATAAACAGTCGTTAGAAACAACAATTGAAATATTTCTTAAGGGTGGCAACCATGGAGAAAGCGTCAATTTTCTCTTTTCAGTCGAAAGTAAATCAAATGGCATTTCTTTATTGAATTCAATGAACAACACTAAACTTGCTTCTGCTTTTCTTAAGTAAATAGGATCTAGATTTGCTTGCATAAAATAATATGCTTTCGAGTCAGTTGGGCGTATAACTGTTAAAGATTATAGAGTTGATACCGACATAAATGCTTTTCTTTTTCTGTTCGCTCTTTCTGACAAACATAAATGCCTATGTACGTACGTATATAAATACGTCGAGTTTAGCGAGATTAAGGACATCTTGATAAGAAGAAAAAACATGTATTTACGACTGTTATTCGCGCTCTGTACTACTGTTTTTTGTAAGCAACAAAAAAAACAAAATCTTCTCACTTGATTTGCATATAAATATATTTTGTTTTAATTGATTTAGATTTGAAAAATGTCAATAGTGCTCTATGGAATGAGACGTATCCGAAAGGTCAAGTTCTTCGTCTCGGAGAATTTGATATCTATTCAGTTGGACCAACAAACAGCGATCAAGGGATGATCGTTATCTACGACATCTATGGTTTCAATACGAGTCAAACACGTGTTTTCTGCGATCGTCTAGCATCAAGCTATTCTATTCATGTGGTCATGCCCGATGTCTATCGTGGTACATCACGACCGACAACCGGCGATATGAATCCTTGGCTGACAACAGTCAATAATTGGACACGAATGTCCGATGATTTGACTGATGTTGCTAATTGGTTGCGAACTAGTTATGGGAAAAAACAGATCGGCTTAGTTGGGTTCTGTTGGGGTGGTTTACAAGTTGTACGTGCTTGTTCGAATCTATCGGATTTATTTACAACAGGAATATCTATTCATGGCTCTCGATTAACACCCGATGAAGTTCGTTTACTCAAAAAACCGATGTTATTCATCGCAGCAGGAAATGATCCTGCTCTTGAACCGAATATATCGTCGGCCATTGAATCAGCTGATTTCGAATTGAGCAAAAAATGCCAATATGAAACTTTTAACAATTCGAGACATGGTTTTGTAGCAGCTGGTGCTAATTATTCGGATCCAGATAATGTTCAAGCTATTAACGATGTTCATAAAATAGTTTATAATTATCTCGATCGAACACTTCGAAATAATGCGGAGATCTATTCGACAAATAAGCTCTATTTTTTAGTTTTATTCATGAATTTTGCATTCTTTTATTTCTAAAAATTGAGACAATATAAGAACGTGTTCATGAACTACTTCTCTTTTGTTTTTGTATGTCAACGGAATGCTAGATTTCGACATTCTTCTTACTCATTATCAGTTCAACGAGTAAAAGAGACAATAAAACGGCGAAGAACGCAAGAATTAATTTTGGTTATGTAATTGTGAAAAAAATTACATATTTAAAATAAGTTGCCGTAGACTTTGATTCTGTCAAATGCTTCTTTTTTTCCTTCTTTAAGATTTGACATATTTTATGCATAAATTGTTTGCTGAATGTTCAAATATCCGATTATAGGACGAGTTTTTCTTGATAAAATCTTTAAGATGCAAGTCAAGCTTTTTTTTGGATGTGTCAAAGAAGCGAGTTTCTTAACAACAGTATGTTTCGTTGAAGAACAGTTAAAAAAAATTTTTCCTTCTCTTTCTTCAACCATTGAGTCGCGTTGTTGGTGGTAGGTTCTTTTGAAATAAAAGAAAAGTATTTATAAATAAATCGTCGTTTCAATGTCATGGCAACTTTACTCACGCAAATCGATATGCATCGTAATTGCATTTATTTTAATTTATTTCATTGTTTTTCGTCGTCGTTCAACTCGATTTTATCTAACTGAAGCCGAGATTGATAAATATTTTCAACAGAAATCATTCAATATGACATATCCTCGTCGAATTCCACGTATTATTCATCAAACATGGAGGACTCATGACGTGCCTCGTAAATGGAATCATACAGTTCAAAGTGTACGAGTATTTAATGCGAACGACTTCGAATATCATATATGGACTGATGAAGATATTAATCGATATGTTCGACATGTTCAACCTGCTTACTATGAAAAAATCTTTCTCAATTATCCGCTCGATATTCAACGTATCGATGCATTTCGTTATATAGTTTTGTATTACATCGGTGGAATTTATATTGATATGGATAATGGTTGTCGAAAATCTTTTGAAACTCTAATCGAAACTCTTGAATCACTTGATTCAAAATCACAACATCTCGCTGCATTTCCTCGTACAAGTCCGATCGGTATTTCAAACGGTTTCATGATTTCAACGAAAGGTCATCCGTTATTTCAAATGTTGATCGCTTATCTTCCTACGTTTGCACATAATTATCTTATTGATTATTTGACAGTAATGCTCAGTGCTGGTCCAATATTTCTTTCGATCATTGAATTCTATTTCGATCAAATTTCAACCTCTTCATCAGTACGAATTCTCGATGAAATTGTCTATTCAGGCATTTATACCTGGCATACACCGGGCAATTCATGGCATGGCAAAGATGCTCGAATGATTTTGTCAGTTTATCATTCAATACGTTTGATGCCAACGAAATATCTTTTATTCTTTGTTTTATTCGTGTTAGTTGTCTTTTTTCGTCGACGTTTGTTCTCTCGTTTTCAACGACGACGTTGTCGTTCTCTTAATATATAATCTTCCAAGAGGATTTGTTTTTATTGTTGTTTTTCGGATGAAATACAATTCTTTAGATAATGAACACCGTATTTAGCTTTGCTTGGATCAATACCAATCGAGAGCAAACAAACCATTGCACTTCCCTGTTCAGCCAATTGTTTATTTTTCTCCCTAGAAATTCATTTTTCTTATATGATGAAAATTTTCAATTTAAAAAAAAATATTCTACCAAGATGTTGTCGAATATCGTTTGCCTTTGAACTCAACAATTGTTCGAAACACTCGTTGAGGTCTTAATTCTTCCTAAAATTCCTTCTTATGAACAGAACAAATGCGTCAATTGAATTCATTACTGTACGATAAACAGGTCGGTCAATATTGGCTTGAATTGCATACTCAATTAGAATAGATTTTGGAGTCATTACTGATGAGTATTCCGCTCTGAAAGATGATTATAGATGTAAAACAAAAACAAAACAAGATTTTCTTCTACCGAATAAATTTCACAGATTTTTCAATAAGATTCGTTGCATTTAATTCATCGGGCGAGTCCACAAATTTCTTCTGCAAATTATCTCTCCATACTTTTCGTTCTTCGTTCGGAGTTTGATCGTATTCAGGTTTCATTTGAAATAAATTACTAAATAACATCAATTGATATTGAAATTGATTTTTTTTTCATTTCTATTTACTAAACATCGGCTTCAACTTCAGTACAGAGAATTTTGTCATGAAGTTCAATCTGATTGTCTGCAACACCGTACATACGTTGTAGAACGTATTTCATATTCGCTAGGAAATTATCATATTTCAAACTCTGAAAAAAGTTTCAATGAACTATATCCGTTCGATCAAAATTTTAAAATCGATTCTTACTAATTGAAGAAATCGTTTTGCAACATCAACAAGCGGTAGAAGTCCATCCGGTCGAAATATACTCGGATTCCACATGGCTGCTTGACATAACATAACGCCATGCGTGGGACCACATCGTTGTCGAAATGCTTCAATATCTGAATACGAAGAAATCACTGTTGATCCTCCACTGAATTATAAAAAAAGAAATCAAATCAAACAATAGAATGACTGGTTTGTTTTTCGAAATCTCTAACTTAGCAATGATCGTTATATTTGATGAACATTGTTGAACAATCGATTGAATAAATGCTTCTCGACATGCATCATTATTTCTCTCGTCACGTGTTCGACCGTGTATCGTTATCGCGTGAACACCAGTCTTAGCAATCGTTTGAACAAGTGCAATTGTCGCTTCTAACTATCAAAATAGAAAATTCGTTTCTACTTACAAACTTATTTATTACCTAAACTTGGTAAACAACGAATTTTACATGAAACAGGAATGGAGAGATTTTGAACTAAAGTTTCGAGAATCTAAATTTGCAATCGAATGATTATGAACATATACGTATACTAATTTGTTTTCTCTACTTCTTTGACTTTGTCCGGATAGTTCAGTAGTGCTGAACCCATGCCTCCTTGAATAGAAAATTTCTTTGGACAACCCATATTTATATCGATTCCGGCAACATCAGTTTCAACTAATCGAGCAGCTTGTAGAGCTCGTTGGCCATCATTGGTACCCAATTGAGCAACTAGACGATCTTTTTCTCGAGTTTTATCAATCTGTAACATCGGACGTTCTTCACCAGGTACAATAAATTCAATCGTATTCAATAATTCTAAATCAATGTCAAATAAATATTTTCCATTGACTATAAATTCTCAATCTACCATTTTCAACTCGTTTACATTGAATAAGACGGTAATCAATTAATTCTTCCGTAAAGACAACATCAGCACCATATTCAAGTGCTAATACTCGAAATGGAAGACTTGATATTCGTACCATGGGACCGCATAGCAATCGATTGGAATAATGCATATCTGAATTTGAAATAAAAACTAATAACTTTAATTTTCTTTCAGTTTTATAATCATTTTCAAAATATAACTATAAACTAATGCAATGCACTGATGACATATTTTGCAATCAACCGATAGGATTCATAACGAAAGAGGGTGCTATTAGTCGGAAATACAACATCTACTGTTGATCGAATTTGTTTTTTTTTAAATATATGTATGAGAGATTGGATCTATGTCATAGTAGACAATATCCTATCGAGACTTGAAGATCGCGTACTGATAAATACTTTTGTTCATTCGTCAATGTTTATCGCAAATAATAACAATAATATTCCGCTTCGCCTTCGCCCTAGTTCTATGTCAGGCGTCACAAAAATTAATCATCACTATGTTAATTTTCTCTAACTATATGAGCAAATAATTTTAAATAATATATGACTGCCTTGATAACAACAAAATGTTCCCACGATTTTATTCAAACGATTTATTCAAGAGGAAAGGTATTTTATTTGCGCATTTAATTCCCAGAATTCCATCTACGTATTCCAGTTGAACTTTTTGGCCAGATAAATAAATGCCTAGGAAGAAAACAATGAAGATATCATTTAGTTTACTCTCTACCGTATTTAATCAAATGTTCCTTCGATCTACTCGAAGCGAATTACCGGAGTTTACGTCATAAGACATTTATTAACTCAAATCATCTAGTTGACGAATGTTATCGTAATCTTTAGCTAAACCCCCCCCCCCCCATTTTAAAAGACCTAATAAAACTGAGTTCGAACAGAACGGAGAGAAGACAAATAAAATAATAGACACTTTTTTTTATCCATAAAGAATAAGTGAGAAAAGAAAAAATAGTTTTTATGTTGTATATTTTTATTTATTTTGCTATTGTTTTTACAAAATTAAACTGATAAAACAGTGTACAGATAGTTTAGATTTTTGTTGTCACAAATCAATGACAGTATGCAAGATCAGTAGTCTTTTAAACTGGAGTGGAGGGGAGAGAGGTTTACTATTTTTTCATATTAAGACCAGCCTCCAGGAAATAGTAAATTATAGATAATTAAAAACAAAACTAAATTTATAAACATCTGTTGGACGGCTCTCGTGGATCAAATATTTATTTTTCTTTTTTAAAGGCTGAATACTATTTAAATTATGTATAGTTGTATTGATTACACTCAAAAAAAACCTTTCAGTACATTGATAAGAACATGTTTTATGGAAATTAGCACTGCACATATGTAGGAGGAATAATTGTTACATAGAAAATATTGATCATAATGAGTAAGCGTACGCCCTCGAGTAATTATCAGTTAAAAATATGAAGCACGTGTTTGAGTATGATTTTAGATTCTTCTATTCACTTGACGTGACTTTAAATTTAATTACAAAAAAAACATTACTGTTTTCTAAGTCATGATTAAATATTCGATTTTGTTACTATCAGTTATTTTTAAATCACGAATTTAAACACAAGAATTAAGTGATATACTATATTCTTGTTCTTTGCCCTCTTCTTTTAGCGCAAAAAACTGAGTCGATGTTTTAATTTATTCGAGAGAAAAAAAACATTTACCGAAGGCCACATGTTTAAAAATATACATAAATTGAAATTAATTGACGTCAATTCTTACGTTCTTACACTGTATGTCTTAGTTATCATGAAGACATACATAAGTGAGATGATATTGTTCTGAATAGTTCTTTATCTCGAATGGCACGATAGACTTCACGTGTGAGACAAAGACATTTCTTTTTCAAGAATATCTATTAGTTAATTATTATCGACTATTAATAATCCTTTGAACAACTTATTTTAATTAGAAATTCCACGTTTTTCTTTTTAATTCATCTCTCTTCTATATTTAAGTATAAGAACATGTGCGATTCGAAATATTTAATCTGAGTGTTTCTAAGTTTTAGCTTGCAGACAACAGTTTGAATCATGATTTCAACATATAAACTCACATTGATTCTACTTTTCCTTATTCAAGTTTATCGTATTCAAGCAGAATTCAGCAATGTACCTCGTAAGTTCAATCAATCTCTCTTACGAGTGCATTAAACTCATTCAATTGAATTCTTTTAGCACCTCCAGCACGTCCAGACCGATTTACTTCAAGAGAAGAATTGAAAAAATATTTACAAAAAGTAAAAGATTTCCATCATTTGAAATCATTCGTCCTCCTACAATAAGATATATTCTCGTAGGTCCACGAATATCATTCGATTGTTGGCCGATGGCGTCTTCGTCGTTCATTTCTCAAGAAACAACATTCGCCGATACCAAGTTCCGATGATGATTTATTTCGTTTTTTCGACATCAATAATGATCATGCAATAAGTAAATCTGAATTTACTCAACATTTAAAATCCAATCAATAGCCCACATGCATGCATTTCAACAGTAATCGATGTTTATTTATCAGTGCAACTCTGTACTCTAATATCTAGTGAATTCTTATCAAACAATTATCATCGATTTTAATAAAAAAAAAGAAATAAACAAATCTTTCTATACATGATTTTAAATACATATCTTGTCGTGAATGATTATTGTTCGTGTAGTTATTTCTTCTCTAATAAAAATCAAATAAACAAACAAATAAATACGATGTGTCGTTTTGTTTTTCATCCACAAAATACATTCGAGAAAAGTAAATTAAATGAAAGGATCGTCTTAGAATTTAAAAAAAAAAGAAGAAGAATGTTCCACATTTTTTTCTTATTAGAAATCAATCTAACAATCACATGCAATAATCAAGAGATTTTCACAATCAATCATTGAGATTTAATCTTCAAGTAAATAAATAATTTATTCCGTAGAAAATACACATACAATGAAGATAATAACAAAAAACAAAGTTTTTTCTTCTTCCGTTCTTGAAATGAACAACTATTGATGAGGATATTGGGCGGCGACGTTGCTATTACCGTTTGGCATGTCCCATGAGATATTATCATGATGATGATGATGATGATGATAATGATTGTGTTTCTTGTTCCAAGAATGAGAAACTTATGTAAAATTACGTGTGCGGAACGCGACGAGTCTCTCGGGATTTAGTCTCTTTCTCTTTTTTCAAAGAAATAATCAATGAACAAGCGAAAGAAATAACTATTCGAAGTCGAACTAAAAGAGAGAGAGAGAGATTACATCATCGATTGTACTTGATGTATGTAGATATAGAATATAAGTACGATCTATTCTATTCTTTTCTCGTATTTGCACTTATTGTTTTAAATTGAACATAAGAGATAAGATTGACATTTGTGGAACAATTGTTTTTTACATCGAATGAAATGAGAGAAGATTTAATATAGTACGAGGTAGATTAGGATTGTTTCTTGTTTGTTTTCGAGTTGTTAAGCGAAATGTCAAAATTACGAAAGACGAATTTATTTATTGATTGAATAGAATAGAAAAAAAAACTCCTAATTGAATGGAAATCGGTCCGATTAATTGAACTTTTTCAACTGTGTCGCCCGACGGCAATAGCAAGCAAGAAGACTAATCTGATTTTCATGTCTATTTCGCCAGAAAAGGAGTGGCCGACGGAAGTCATTGATTTTCTTCTTTTTCTTCTTCTTCAGCTTCAGTCTTAGTTCACATTAGATTGATGATATTCTCTAGCTATCTTATTTCTTCTAATCAAACAGACATTGTAATCGTGACTGAACTTGACAATTGACTTTGCCTTCTTTTTAGTTGATTTGAAATGAGACAATAATTACGATCGTATATATGAGGTGAAGAGAACAAGAAAAAGAAAGTAAATCCAAGTGTGTTTTCATGCTGAAAACATCGTCGAGTCTTTATTGAAATCGATGAAAGCGTACGAACGTATAGATTTTTTTCCTCTCTTTTTTTTTATTCGATTAGTCGCCTCAATCCGAACATTTATTTCTGAATAGAAGTAAGAGTGAATCTTGTTAATAAAAAGAAAGAAGAAGAAGAAAAAGGAAAGAATGTTTGCGACGTCTCCGAGAATTGTCATCGACATATTCTTCATCCGTTTGAAGAGAAAAGTATTTCATTCGTGTATGTAGATATTCATACATCAAAGCGAGACAAATTCTAATTGAATCGACGATATAAAAAGATATTTTGTTCATTCGTTCATACCTTTTATTCGAACATAATGATATTATCATTGAATTGAAACGATGATTTCTAATCCCTTGAGGCACAGGTATGATTCGATTGTCGTTTAATTAATTATTTCTTTGTCTATCTCGATCAATAAAGAGAGAACTTAGTAGCTATCAACTTGAAAGTTGACAGTTAGTTAATCAGACAAAAAGTTCTTTTTTTCATGGTCTTTAGAAAACATCAATAATGAAAGACAAACACTATTCTTTCTGATTGATCACATCTGTCATTGGCAACAAGATCGAATATTATTTGTTTATTTATTATTATTATTACTACTACTGTCTTGCGTCTATGAACAGGTGATAAACGAGACATATGAATAAGTCAATTCGTTTCGGGTAGATTGTTTTAGTTTAGTATGATGCTCACGTAAGCTGAACGAGACAATTGAAATCGAAGAGAGACAGAAAAAAAGAGAGAAGAAGAAAATGTAAGCAAGCCTTAAGCCAATTTGCTTGAGTGATGATGAACTAGGCAATAGTGTCGAGTGCAATTACACGAAAAAAAAGAGATACGATGCTTGTGTATGTCGGCATCTTGTTTTGTGATGAAGAGAGAACGAGAAGAAGAAATTGATTAGATGTGTGAGAAATTCTTTTTTTTTGTCTTGTGTAGGTCATATTGATACATATATGTCTACATTTTACACATGTAACTTCTTCTTTTTTTATTTTTAAATCGAAATATTCGGGAATCGAGCAAATCATACGATACAGACAAGTAATTTCTTTTTGATGACCAAGTGAATGCTAAAGGGCATTTTCTGTTCGTTTATAATTGACTGTCTATATAGGATCAATCTCATATTGCTTGTCATTTTTATTTCAAATGAAATATTTCCTTAAGTGATCATATAGAATGTTTGTAATATGATAGACAAATGTGTCTGTTCGAACATATTTCCGGATAGAGACAATGAGTCGATTCTAACAAGAAATTATTTATTTGTTTTTAGAATAATGTCATGAATGTTTCCATTGATATTCTTTGTACTAATTTCGTCAGTTTATACTGATGAACAACAACAACAACAACAACGTATTATTCGTACAACTGAAAAACTACCAGTTCATTCAGAAATCATTAATCTTCGACGTTTATTCTTTCCTAATCAAACAACGAACAGTTTAACAGCTGATTTTACATTAGCAAAACGAGATGAATATCCTTACATGTTTTTTCTAATAAATCATTCATCACGAGGTATTTTAACAATACGAAAAGAAATCGATCGTGATGATCTATGTCGAAAACGTCGTTGTCGTTGTGATACATGGTGTGATTTAGAACTTGAAATTTTTATTAACAATGAACAATTCAATATTGAATTATTAACTATTCGTATATTGGATATCAACGATCATCGGCCACAATTTTCGACTGATGAAGTTAATTTAACAATTGTCGAAAATGCACCTATCAATGCCATGATTAAACTCGAACCAGCGATCGATTATGATCAAGGAACAAATAGTCTTGTTGGTTATTCATTGATATCTTCGAGTAATCTTCCATTTTCTCTTCGTTACGATCTCAAACGTGGCGATCTTTCACTTGTTATCAATGATAATCTCGATCGAGAACATATTTCTTCATATCGATTTCAAATTCTTGCCTTTGATGGTGATAATCAAACGGGCGTGTTAAATGTTTTTGTTACAATCGATGATGTCAATGATTGTCCACCGAAATTCGATCAGAAAATATATCATCTCAAAAATATCACCGAAAATCTTCCATTTGGTTCGATTATTTTTCGTGTTCACGCAACGGATGCTGATATTGGTATTAATGGTGAATTAACTTATCATTTAATTAACGAACAAACATGTTTCGAAATCGATCAACACACAGGTGATATACGTGTTCAATGTTTGCTTGATTATGAAACGAAAACAACCTATCAAATTGAAGTCGAAGCTAGAGATAGTGGCGAAGGTTCGAAAACCGATTTTTGTACTGTAAATATTCATCTGATCGATGAAAATGATAATTATCCGATTATCGATTATTATCCAAATGATTTTCGAATTGAATCGAATGCTATTCAAATCTATCTCATCGAATCGACATTAATCAACACGTTGATTCTGTCATTTTCGATAAATGATCGAGATTCAGGTGAAAATGGTCGTGTTACATGGAAACTCGATCGAACAACATCGATTCCGTTCGAATTAAAACGTCTGACAGAAACAACAGGTGAATTACGAACGAAAAGTCTACTCGATCGAGAATATACATCGGAATATTTGTTCGCTATTGAAGCAACAGATCATGGCCGAATACAGATTCGAACAGCACGTTTAAATATTCGAGTCATTGTCTTAGATGAAAACGATAATCGACCGAAATTTCGTTCGACAAATCAAGAAATTCAAATAAGTGAACATGTGAAAATTGTTAGTGATGAAGGTTATGAAGTTTACCGAATTGAAGCCGAAGACTTCGATGAAGGTCGCAATGGTGAAATCTATTATTCGATTATTAGTCCGGATAATAAATATTTTCGTATCGATTCATCAACTGGCATGATTCATGCATTGAAAGAATTCAGTCGAAGAGATCAAGAAATCTATTCTCTAACGATTCAAGCGCGTGATAAAGGTTCACCATCATTAGCTGCACAAACCAATCTAACATTTCGAATTATTTCGAGAAATGAATATCGACCTGAATGTTCAATTGAAAATAATCAAACGGGCCTATCTCTCAAAGAAAATAGTCGATTAGGCACGATTTTAACACGAATTATTTGTATCGATTATGATCAAGATATTTTCAATGGTCAAATGAATGTTATTCCAACATGGAAATGGACACAAGAATATACTTTCAATCGAACAACACATACTTCGATTCCTTTCGAAATCAGTCTCAATTCATCCGATGTAAGATGATATTTCATTCGTCTGTTCGAATTAGGTTTTCTCTTTTTTTTTACTAGTCATCAACTCTCGAAATTATTTTGAAAACGAATGATACAGTTGATCGTGAACTAATCTCATCGTATTCGTTGTTTCTCTTCATAACTGATCAAGGCAATCCTCGTCAATCGACAAATCTTACATTTACTATTGATATTCTCGATGAAAATGATCATTGTCCTCAATTACATATCGAGTCAACTTTTCTTTTGATCAATCGTGATATAACATCGAATGAATTCGTTCTTCATTTAATTGCATCGGATAATGACGATGGTTTAAATGGACAGATAACATTCGAACTGTCGACATTAACATCACCGTCGTATGTTCGTCTGCATGCTAATGGAACATTAGTTATTCAAATGAATTCAAGTTTAATTACAGACGATTTACTTTTACTTCTTCATGTACAAATACGTGATCATGGCCAACCGACACCTTGTTTAATAGTCGAAAGTTTGAGACTATTCATTGGCTCGAATCGAACCGATTGGTCAATGGTTTTGAAAACCAACGATGAAGAATCACTAGTACTACTAAATCATTGTTTTTTGTTGCTGTTGTTGTTCTAATGATCATCTTTCTTTTCTAGCGTCTTGTTCACGAACAATTTCAACAAGGTAAACGCATGGCACATGTTCGTTCATCTGTCTCATCATTATCAACAACAACAACCGTCATGTCATCGATGAAGTTTCGTCGACAATTCTTTGTCATATTTGTTGCGTCTTCGCTTCTACTTTCGATTATTCTCATTACGATTGTTCTCTGTTTTGTTGATCGTTTACACAAACGTTTTCAAACGAAAAAATCCAATGAATTCTATCGTCCGAATCATTCGCATGTTGTCAATGGCAAACGTATTGCGAATTCATCACCGATTAAAAGTCGTTTCTCATCCGATGATGATTCACCGACACATCATTATACAAATTTAAAAACTCTCAAACCAGTTATTATTATTGCTTCATCAAGTTCATCGACATCGATCGATTCCGTGACACGTTTAAATACAGAACATAATCGAATTCTAAATTCTTCTTATTCCTATACACCGATTGCAACAAGCGATGAACTCATGCCAATGGAATACGATGATGCAACGGAAGAAAATATGAGTGGAATCGAATTGATGATGACAACTGTCTGAAAATGTGTTGTTGCGTTCTTGTTCTTGTTTTTTTTTGTAAAATATTTTTTTAGTTCGATTAATTTGACAAATAAAACGTGTTTTTTTTCGATATATGATGAAAAGCGGTTGCCATTCTTCTTCTTCTTCTTCGTTTTGTTGGTTGTACCTTGATTGACTTCAAACAAAAAAAAACGAGAGAAAGTGCGCAAAAGAAACATACATTTACGCGTGATCTATATTCATTCATTTTTCGCTGTACAAGTACAAGTAAAACATATTCTCTCAATTTTCTTTTCTTTTGCGGATAAAAGTATCGAGATAAAAAAAATATTTTTTTTTAATTGACGTATTAATCTATCAATGTGGCATATATATATATAGATAACGACCTTGTAATCATTCATATCAAGATAGATACGAGTCCTAATCAAACGGTAGATGTCAGGGTTTGTGGAAGTACATTGTTGTTAAAATAAATATCCAATCAAGTTATTTAACTTGAATGTCATTGATTCAATTTCTCTTCTTCTTCTTCTCTCGTAGGTTTTTTGTTTTGTTCTCAATATCGTCATGATGATTGTGATAATCTTCACGTGATACTTTCTATTTCGTTTAAGATATATCATCATGCTGTCGTAGAATCTAGATTTTTTTAATTTAATAATTACAAACTATGGGATTTTTATTTTCAAAATTATGGGCAATGTTTGGTAAGACGAACATTTCGTACATCTATGATTTTCTTTTAACCTAGATATGTAGCTATGTGTACAGCGAGTAGGAGGAGAATTATTTTTCATTTGCTTATCAGAGCATCTTGACAGTTGTTCGTCGAATATATATTATTGATAAATATAAGGACAAAACATTCGATGTTTTTCTTTTCTTGATTGTTTTAGGCAATGAAGAGCATAAAATTATCATTGTCGGTCTTGATAATGCTGGTAAAACAACAATTCTCTATCAATTTTTAATGAATGAAGTTGTTCATACATCGCCAACGATCGGCTCGAATGTTGAAGAAGTTGTTTTTAAAAATATTCGTTTCCTTATGATGGACATCGGTGGTCAGGAATCGTTACGTTCATCATGGCAAACTTATTTTGCTCATACCGAATATGTGATTCTTGTTGTTGATAGTACTGATCGTGAACGTTTACCAATAACTAAACAAGAACTTTTTCGAATGTTACAAAGTGAAGAATTAAGTCAAGCATCTGTTCTTATATTTGCCAATAAACAAGATATTAAAGATGCAATGACATCAGCGGAAATATCAAAATTATTAGCGCTCACTTCGATTAAAGATCAAGCATGGCATATACAAGCTTGTTGTGCGTTGACAGGAGAAGGTTTATATCAAGGTTTAGATTGGATAGCATCGAGAGTTAAACGATGACCTAGGCTGCTTTCTTTATATAAATATAGATATATATTTATTTTTTTCTTGTTTTTCCTTTTTTTGTAAAATAAACAAAAAACAAAATCAACAAATTATTATTCAAGTTTAACGTTTGTTCTTGATTAGGAAATAAAAACAAAAAATGTTATATGTATCTTTTTTTTCTAGATTTCATACATGCCTGGTCCGGTTATTGTTTCAGTTTATGATGATGAACATAAACATCCTGCCAATGGAATTAAATACGATCTTTGGCAAATTAACGATGGTAATGGTCGTGTGCAATTAAAACAGGGTACTTTCGATGAAAAATCTGCACCCAATGTCCTTCTCGAAACAGATCAAGCGTATCCTCCGGGCTTTTTCGAAATTGTTCTCTATACTAAAGATTATTTCGAGAAAATCAACAAAGATCTTGTTCTTAATGACAGTCGATTAACACTTTCCTTTGGTACAAATGGAAATGATCACGGCTTATTTTTATCTATTAATATTACGCCAACCGGTTGCTCAATGACTTTATAAACAAAACGCTATATCCTTTTTTTATTTTGCTCAATTTTCTCCGAAACTCATCTATCAACGAATATCTAATTGTTTACCTTTGCTTTTGCTAAGCTATTTATTTAAATATTTTTTATAGATTAATAAAAATAAACATGGAAGATTCTCTCAATCGACCACGTGTCTCAACATCATCCGTTCCACTTGTGATGTCAATTGATAATCATAATTGGCTCTATTGGGCTTTCATTTGGCTTGGCCTAGGCTCACTATTGCCCATTAATTTTTTCATTACAGCTGATCCATATTTTCGCTATAAATTACACGATCCAACATTAGGAAATGCATCGGCATCAAAACTCGAATTAGCCTACGAAAATGCGGTTACAGTTTGTTCATCTGTTCCAAACATGATCGTCACACTGTTAGTCACATTTATTTGCATACCGTACGTTCATAAATATCGAATATGTGGCTCTTTGATTGGCATCACCATTTGTTTCCTAATATGTTTCGCATTAGTATTTGTTGATGTTAGTCATTGGAGAGAATTATTTTTTATTTTAACTATGATTTTGGTTATGATTCAAGGTGTTTTGAATGCTATTCTTTTGAATTGTTTCTTTTCGTTAACATCAACATTACCAAGTCGATATATTCAAGGTAAAATTTGAAATCACAGTGAGAGAGAGAGAGAGAAGATACGGACTAATTTCTGTATAGTTGTAAGTAAAATAGTTGCTGCTGCTGCTGCTCGAGTTGAAAGACAATTGATTTCTTCTTGTTATGTATAATATTTCGTTTGTGTTTTTTTTTGTGCATCTAGGATTTGTCACAGGTCAAGCACTTGGTGGTGTTTTTGTTGTTCTATGTTCGATTGCATCGATTCTCTTTTCGAGTAGTATCACCATTTCAGCTGCAATCTATTTTCTTCTCGCAATATTTGTTCTCGTAACGAATCTATTCACATTTATCTATTTGGAAAAATCTCGTCTCCTACAAATTTACTCATCAACTGTTCAAGAAATTAATAATGAACGTGAACCATTACTTCAAGATTCGACAGATGAAGCACAAGATGTTGTTCTCAGCATTCAATCTCTTGCTTTACGTCAACGTTTATTCGTTGCCTATAAACATACGAAATGGAATTTCACCGGTATTCTATTAACATTTATCTGTACACTTTCATTATTTCCAGCTTATCTATCGAAAATCCAGCCAGCCTATCCATCAATAAACTATCCAAATACAATTTGGATCGATCGTTTATATGCTCAAGTAATGACATTTCTTTTGTTTAATCTTGGCGATACATTCGGTCGAATGCTTTCATCGAAATTTCAATATCCATCATTCTTACGTCCACGTTTACTTTTCTTTATTTGCCTAGCAAGATTTCTTTTCATACCTTTATTTGGTTTTTGTCATTTTCCAAATACGCATGGTTATCCATATTTATTTCAAAATGATTTTATTTATGCATTTCTTGTTCTATTCTTTGCGATTACACATGGATATTGCAATTCAATTAATATGATGTATGCGCCAAGACGTGTTCATACACAATTGAGTAGTACAGTCGGAGCGTTAATGTCAATGGTAAAGTTTTCTTTTTTGTTGTGTTCGATTTGAAACTTTGCTGTTTTTTTTTTGGTTTTATTAGGCATTAATCGTTGGTGTATTTCTCGGTTCAGTGTTATCCTATGGCGTTGTCGCAATGTTTGGAGATGATGAAGGAGCAAATATCGAACATTTTCAATGATTCTTCTTTTTTTTTTCTGTAATATATATTTAAAATAAAAATACTTTTTTTTTCATTGGTTAGAATTTTGTTTTTTAAACGAAAGAAAGAACGAACGAATGAGTAGAGGTGACGTTATTTATTTATTTCTTCTTCCTTGAGACTTAAATATACATATATTTGTTTTGTGTATTTCTGATTTTAATGTGATATATAGATAAAAGTAAATAGAATGTCAATGGAAAGAACAGACTCTATGCCAGTTAAGTCTGATAAAAAGAAGACTATTTGTGGTGCATGTAATTCAGAATTAGAGCCCGATCATTCCGGCATTCAATGTATTCAAGCACATCATTTTTGTCCTGAATGTTCGGTTAATATTGTGAAGTTATTTTTCTCAGATCCACATAGTTATATACCTTTACGTTGTGTTCAATGTCATATCGAATTAAATCCATCGGTTTTCGAACGACAATTAACCAATGAACAACTCGAATTTTATAATACGAATATGTTATTTTTACTTTGGGAAAAAGAATTAAATGCTGATGAACGTTTTGATCATTGCCCGTTTTGTAGTTACGGTGTTATACGAGCTAAAGATGATTCATTGATTTTCTATTGTCAACATCCTGACTGCGGTAAAACATCATGTTTAGTTTGTCGAAAAGCTTGTCCAAAATTTTCAAGTTTCTATGGAACAGACGAACAAATCGAAGAAATGGAAAGACATTTTAAATGTATAGAATTAGCTAAAGATAAAGCGACATTCGATCAAGCACTTGAAGCTGGACAGAAAGTTTCATGTCCAAATTGTAATCTTTCGGGAATGAAAGATGATGCTTGTACACATATGACTTGTCCAACATGTTCACAATTGTGGTGCTATTTTTGTGGTAAAAAAGTCGAAGATTGTGATAAACAACCCAATGGAAATAGTGGAATATTCGATCACAATCGTGATTGGAATAGGAATGTTAATCGATGTCCAATGTATTTAACACAACTTGTCGATATTGATACAGCATGGCCCGATGGTGATGAAGAATTATGTTTAATGAGATTTCATCGTATTCGTTCGTTACGTTTGCTACGCGAAGTTTATAATCAACTCGGTGAACAACGAATGAATGTTTTAGACGAACATTTTCATCTTTTGAGATCATGTGGATTTACTTTGGATGAAATTTTACACGAGGATTTGACATTAATACACAATCGAGATGATCGATAGAGATTTCAGTGGGTTTTTTAGAGTACAAAGATTTTCTAGCGACTATAAATAACTGTTTTTCTATTGTGAATAATAATAGATGATTGATTTTTTACTCCTATAGCATCGTTTTTTTTTCTTCCTTTCTTTCTTTCTGTCTTTCTTTTCATCATGTGTTCGCGAAAAAATATATAAGGCATGCAAGTATTTTTTTTTTGACGGTATCTACACATCATTTAGTTGACAGAAAAGAAGAAAAAAACAAGCACGGCCTTGTCTATTGTACGATAAGAAAGCATATATTTAAAACGAAAAACAAAACACAAAATACAGTAATATGCCTCTTCAATTGACCTTATCATGCGCCTCAAATCAGGCACAAAGTGGACCAACACTTATTCATTCGACTGGCGTTCAGGATTATAAAATTCCACCAGAAGTCGTACGTATATCGAGAACAACAAATGAATAGAATTTTATTACTGTTTATTTATTAAAAATAGATTCGAATTTTACAAGAAAATCTTAGCAACGACAAATTATCGGATGATGCAAATGGTGTACTTTGCCAAGATGGTCCTCAACGTGTACTTGCCGTTCTTCGACAAAATGGTTTTACTTTACAAAAACAAACAAGTGAAGATCAACGAGCTCTATGGACATTAGTACAAAGCGGTGGCAGCAGTAGCGGTGGTGGTAATGTTCCACCTCCTGTTGCACCGACAGATGATAATGATGCTGATGCTGGAAACGAAGATCAAGGAGAAGGTGAAGGTGAAGAAGGTGGCGAAGAAGAAGGTGGTGAAGAAGAAGAGGAAGAAGAAGAAGAAGAAGAATAGATCATTTCACTTCGAATTTAATCTTTTCGTGAACATTTATTTAGCTTCTGTAGTAGCTTTTTAACTTTAGTTATAAGTTTTTTATTATTCAATTTTAAATACAAAATAAATTATATATCCTTATAACATGTAACAATTTTCGTCTGATTTATTACATATGTACATCTTAGTTCGTAGACATATTTATCTAGTTTCGAATTCGTTTATTTTCTCTTTATTGAAAAGGTCACTTATAAATGAATTAATTGACTTTAAATCAGCATAACTTTGACCTACCTTGTTTATGTCAATGGAAATGGAAATATCATACAAGATTTCTATTTGACTTTGATTATATTTTATTGATCAATGACGAAAGAGAAGAAAATATTTATTTTTGGTTTATTATCAAAACACAATATCTTCAAACAGAAAATCTCTATCGTCTTCATCGTTTGTCTATGACGTATGCTATTTGTATACAACGTTGTTCTGTTCTATTCTCTGTTTGAGTCGATAGAAATGCAGAAATCTGCGTACGCACATATTTGGATGAGCTAAACCGAGGCTACAAACGACATCGATATATATTAGCGAAGAGGAAAAAACGGAAAGTCGCCTACGCATTCTTCTTTTCTGCATGTATTGGTATCTTCAAGGAAGAATAATATACATTTCCTTTTTTTCTTCTTCTCTTCTCTCCTCTCCTCTCCTCTCCCATTTATCTAGCTTTTGCAAAAAAAGGAAATGATGTTCTATGGATAATACAATTTTTTTTCTTTTCTCTCGAAGATGAATGGTTAGTTCGTATGTTTTTGTGAGTTCTCCTATTGCATATCTTACTATCATTCTTAGTCTTTTTCATCTCATCATCACATAAATATTACCTAAATTTTTTTGTTTTCAAATTTCATGCATTATTTTCATTTCGAATGCAAATATCAATGAGTACTGATACTGTCATACCAGAAATAAATCATCAATTGGTTGATGAAGATACTGAAGTAGCGGATCAAAATTCAAGTGAAGAAACGACAAATCATCTTTTAAACACATCATCATCATCAAAATCGACTCGATTACTCTCACGTTCTCCTTCGCCATCTCTTCGTTCGTCTCCCTCAGCTCCACCCGATCGAGCTTTAAATCAAAAATTTCATGTTGCTGCTCTCACAGGAAACCTTGATGTTTTACAAGAACTTGTTAGTAAAGCACGTATACCAATCGATTGTCGTGATAAAGAAAATTCAACAGCTCTCTTACTAACATGTGCTCGTGGTCATTATTTATGTGCCGAATATCTTCTAGCCAATGGTGCCGATCCAAATGCTCGACGTATTACAGGTGCGTCTCCTCTCTATTTCGCTGCATCCTACAATCATACACGTATTGTCGAACTTTTAATCAATAAATACAAAGCATTCGTTGATTTATCAACATTCGATGGTTCAGCACCATTACATGCCGCTTGTGAACGTGGTTTTACTGATATTGTTCAATTATTATTGAAATCCAATGCAAATGTCAATACAAAAATGAACGATGGTACAACACCGATTATGCTCGCTTGTCAAAACGGACATTTATCTATTGTACAAATGTTAATTTCGGCGGGTCCATGCGATCTGACAATACAACGTATTGATAGTGTAACGCCATTGTTTCAAGTTGTTCAATTTGGTCACGAGAATATCTTTGATTATCTTCTTGCTAATGTTGAAAATGTGAAACAAACAGCCGATCTAGCACGAGAAGATGGTGCAACACCATTATTCAAAGCTTGCCAAAAAGGATATGATTCATTAGTTAATAAATTGCTCAATTTTAAACCTAATCTTGGATTACTTAAAAATGGCGAATCGGTTTGTTCGATGACGAAAAAAGAAACTTCATTAAATCTTTATTTTCTTAGTGTTTACATGCTGCAACCATGTTTAATCATGCATCCATCGTTCGTACACTTCTCGAACATGGTGCCGATCCTTTATTGAACAATTGGGAAGGCATGACAGCAGTTGATTTAGCTAAAGAAGCACAAATTGAAGACATTTTGGATATATTAATGAAAGCTTTAGCAACGAAATTAAGCGATCATGCTCGACAATATCTATTACATAAGAGTACTCGACGTAGTGACGCCGATTTTGATTTGGATTTAGTTGAACATGAAGAACGTGACGAATGGAAATTGTATAAGAGTTTGAAATCAGCTGCTGAACTCGAACGTTTAGAAGAAGCTATCGAACAAACACCTGTACTTCCCGATCTACCAGCTGGCAAAGGCAAACAATCGGCTACAGCATCGACAAAAACTAAAAGTCATCGACCACATCGTTATCATGCAGCAGCACAAAAATAGAAATTCTCAAACATATTCGTCTCCACTCTTTTTTTTGTCTCTTCGTTTTTCTGTCTCTCACACACATACACATACATTATCATCATCATCATCATCATCGTTTGAAACACCTTGTTTTTAGAATAGAAATACTATTGTTGCAAGTAGTTCAAATAATACAAAGCAAAGAAAAATATATATTTCTTTCTAACACACAAATGCACTTTGAGCGAGGTTCGACGATTTGCATCCGGTTTTTACTCGATATCGTCGAGTCACCAATCAAAAGTCAGCCGAGAACCTATCTGTTTATTTATTCTTTTTCGTTGATTTTTCGAAATGAAATGTTTTCTCTTGCGTTTGAATTTCAATAAAATCATCTATTTCTCATTTATTTCAAGATCAACATGGTCCAACGATTAACATATCGTCGTCGTTTATCTTATAACACCAAGTCCAATCGGGTTAAAGTGTACGTTTACGATTGATTGAATCAAAAGACAGCAAAAATTCGAATTCATTTTCTTCTAGTGTTCGTACACCCGGTGGTCAATTGACATATCAATATGTTAAAAAACGAGGTACCGTTCCAAAATGCGGCGATTGTAAAGTCGAATTACCAGGCGTAAATATTCAATCGATTTGTGTGTTTTTTTTTAAATAAATGTTATTCTTACTTTGATTGTAGATTAAAGCTACTCGTCCAATGGAACGTAGCAGAATTACAAAACGATTGAAAACAGTTTCACGTACTTATGGAGGTTCACGATGTGCTAAATGTGTTCGACTTCGGTATGCAAGAGAAATTTGCTTTGTTTAATATATGTACATTTTTGTTGCGTTTGATTTAGTATTGTTCGTGCTTTTCTTATCGAAGAACAACGTATTGTTGCTATGGTTATGAAATCGAAGAAACCCGCTGAATCAGCTGCTCAAGCACCAGCTGCTGGTCAAAAATCGAAATAAAAACCGTTCAAACATTCGATTTGTTTTCGATTACTAATTCATATCTTGTTTTTCATTTCATTCTCAATTTATTTATTACCAACTTGAACATTTTGAGAAATTGAAAACAAAATAAAAAAACAAAAGAGAAAACAATATCATACGATAAATGATTCCTATTTACTCACGAATTGATAATTAATCGAAACGTGCTTTTATCCTATTTGAAATCAATCATAGAGGTTTTTCTCTCGGCATTTTATTTCACTAAGTAGTTACCAGAAATGGATTTTGCACAAAACATTTTGCCTATCATTCGAGCGAGTATTGATCTATTCAATTCCTATTATAATTCTACGACGATTTCATCAATCGAATAATGTTTTGACAGTGAATTCATGTTGTGCAACGATACTCTGCTGTTTTACTTGGGCTTTTCTAACTGTCATATCGACATCGGACAGTCTCTATGAAATCTTTTGGGATAAATTTCAATATCACGAAATTGCACAACATATATTCACAATTGAAGTGCCATTTAGTTTTGTTATCGGTTCTCTTCATCGTTATTGTACATTAGTTTATCATACGAGACCATTTTTTCGAAAGAAAATTTGGCTGATCTTATGTATTGTTTGTCAATGGTTAACAGGTTTACTCTTATCCATACCTTATATCGTTTATATAATGCATGCTGATGAATTTGAAATTTGGCCGTATATTTACGCATTTACCTGTGTTGTCATTGTTTCATCACATGTTCGATCATCATCACGTCGTATTCAACCACAAATTCAACAGCCAAAACTGAATCAACGTGATCTTTCGTTATTAAGACATATGACAATCATGTATTGCATGTTCATCGGTGGTTGGGCACCGATATATCTCATTCCAATTATTAGTTTTTATGTCGAGATTGATCCTAGTGTAACGTCATTTTTCTTGATTTGGTGTGCCGTAGGTTTACTACTCGATGTCGTTGATCTTTACTTATATAATTATGAACTGAGAAAATATTTCAAAGAAACTTGTTTTTGTTGTAATAAAATTTAGTAACGAATAACAAGAGAGAAAGAGAGAGAGAGAGAGAAAAAAAATATATGTATATTAGAAAATTAATTGTCAATGAAATAGATATGTTGATGTTAGTTGATTTTTAATTCAATAGATATGAGCAGAAAATAAGAATAAAGAAGAAGAAAAAAAACTACAAGTGGAATTCTTGTTCGTATTTGAAATCAATTGAATCAATTACGGTAACTGTGTAAATGTGAAACCTTTGTCTCCTGCTGTGTTTACGGATGGTCCATCGGGTACACGTGGTCCACGGCTATCTACATTAGGACCAGCTCGTTGAAGCATTTCTTCTTTCGATGCTCTGAAAACGACAAACAGTTAGTCAATTGCAAAAAAAGAATGAATTTTATTTTCATTACTTCTTTCCGACTGCTAACATAAATTGTATGGCACCATTAACTAGTAAACAAATGAAACCTAATACAATCGCTATCGATGGTGAGATAGCAAGTGGAATCAATGGTGGTCTAAAAAGTCAAAGACATGTTTTGATTCGTTAGTTATTGTTAAGAAAAGTGAAATGTTTACAATGAATAGAGAATTGCTTTTTGCCAAGCAGGACGCTTTTCTGAAAATTTGGCAACTGGTTGAGTAAATGAAACAAATTGACAGCAAATCGGTACTTCAAACATAATCATAGCGAAGCCAAGAAAACTACAAACGACGACGACATCTTCAATTGAAATAGGTTAAGTTAACTTACATCATTATAGCACCAGCTGCAATTTGTGTAGGATGAATACTAAGTGCACCAAAGACGCCACATATCATTGCAACTAGAATTTCAAGAGTAAAAAAAGGATTGTATCATCATTATCTTACGAATGCCGGTTACAATTGCAACAATTCGAATAAGCCAACGAAACCAAAATGTTGTTCCTTCGGCTTGTGGTTGTTGATTATCGATGTTGACAGCTGTTTGAAATGCATTCATTGCTTGACTAGCATAGTTCGCCGACTGTGCTGCTTGATTCGCATTGAAATTCATCGTTGATAACAAGAAAGAACTTCAAAGAAAAAAAAATAGATATATATGAATTTAACCTTTTGTTGTTTTCATTTTGTTTCTTCAAACTTACGAGAAAAAAAGACGAAAGATAAATGACAAACAATATTTGTTTCACAACGAAATATTCGTGTTAATGTTTAAGATACGA
>ERZ778024.557-NODE-557-length-60910-cov-57.156651_pt1 | contig 60910 bp, 67 predicted proteins | sample MGYA00375754_ERZ778024 | MGnify/ENA primary metagenome ERZ778024 (study PRJEB29350, sample SAMN05389827) | bioreactor metagenome | isolation source: Thiocyanate bioreactor | place: South Africa: University of Cape Town | collected 2014-02-18 ...
TTCCTTTCTTTTCTTTTTCGTTTATTTTTCATCGTCGTACGAAAGAAACGTATCAGTATTTGAGATAAGTTCTCAAATAAAGACGTCAATTCGTTCGATGATAAACCAAAGAAAAAGTCGTTCAAGTACATTCTATTGATGACATACTTTTCCAACATTGTCCGCAAAATAAAATTACGGAAGCATTGTCATGAAACTATCTTTATGTTTAACTGAAAACAAGAGAAAAGAAAAATAATATTTGAAAATATGATTACATAGAAATTTTGTCTATTTTTATATATCGATTAAATTGACGTAAGAAAAGAATCAGGCGATGAGAGATAACACAGCCAAGTTTTTCGGCTTACGTCTATATAAGAAAAGAAAAAGAAATAATACGTTCTCGAAAATGCCCTTTTTTTCTTCTTCATTTAAGAACAAAAAACACAAAAGCATCGATCTTATCTCACTTTATTTCATTCTAATCTAACCTTTGCTTCACACATATAAAAGTCCAATGAACTTGCTCTTTGAATTCACTTTAGATCACCAAAACAACATCCATTCTCATGGCTCCCAATGGCGAAATCGACCGTTTTATAAGCACTGAACAAACGGACACAACAGAATCCCACACTTTCAAAAATGATCGTTTACATTTATTCATCGATGGTCAATGGTATGATCTAACACAATGGCAAAACTATCATCCTGGTGGACAAGAAATTCTTCAACATTTAAATGGTCAAGATGCCACCGATGCATTCTATGCATTGCATAGTCAAGATGCTATTCGACGTCTCAAACATTTAAAATCCACAGGAAATTTGCATTTATCAACAATCGAACCAACAAAATTAACTCAATCTTTTCGACAATTACGAACGAAATTAATTCAAGATGGATATTTCAATCGATCGATTCCATGGGAATTATTCTATCATTGTTCAGTTACATTTCTATGTTTATTGGGCATGTTTTGTCATTTTTATTTAAATTCAACTCTGCTCGCCATTCTTGCCATTGGTTTAGCCATGCAACAAGCTGGATGGATCGGACATGATTATGCTCATGGTCGAGGAACATGGATGTATTGGTTATGTCGAACATTAACCGGTACAGTCAATGCATTTAGTCCAACATGGTGGTCACATAAACATAATACACATCACGTTTATACGAATAATATCGGTATTGATACGGATGTTGCCAATGATCCGATATTTCATTTATTTTTTCCAACACCTGATAAAGATGTTTGGTTTCGTGCCTATCAACATTGGTATTATCTTCCTGTTTATTCAGTTTTATACTTAAGTTGGCGGTCACAATCTCTTCAACATGCAATAAAAACATCGAACTATCTCGAATTGTTCTTTATGTCATTTAACTATCTTTGGCTTTATACACTCGGTTGGCAAGTTAGTCTTGGTTCGATTTTAGTCGGTGGTTTTCTTGTTGCAGCTATTGTTACAGCAACACATCAAAGTGAAGAAATGTTAATCGATTCCAATTTACCATTTGTTGAAACACAATTTCTAACGACATGTGATGCTCGTTGTGATAATTTCTTTATGGAATGGTTATGGGGTGGTATGCAATACCAACTTGAACATCATCTTTTTCCAACATTGCCTAAATATAAATATGCACAAATTCGACCTATACTTGCTCAATGGGCAAAAGAGAATGGAATCGAATATCGAATTGAAAGTGTATGGTCAATTTGGTATCGAAATTACATGACTATGAAATATTATTCCAATCAAACAGTCAACAGTCAAGCAGCAGCGTGAACAAAATATTCTTGAACAAAGAAGATCAAGAATTGAATATTTACTTTTTTTATTGTCAATAAATAAAAATCAGACATTCGGACACACGTATTTCTCTCTTTCTCTCTTTGAATTAGGATATGCAGATAGATATATATATATTGATACGTATATAGATAAAACACCGAGACATCACTGTGATGAGATGAGAATATGATATCTAAGTGTTAATATTGCACGTCAATAATCTCATCGTCGTCGTCATTATCATTGTCATCATCATCTTCTTCTTCATGCAATGATATGTCATCGCTACTAGTCGTACTATTCGTTCCGATCGTTGTTTCCATGAGTTCGAGAGGTGATTTTGTGATTGAAGTTTCATGAGTTTTAGCATGTTTGGATAAATGATCCGAACGCATAAATCGTTTGCCACATTTCGAACAAGCAAAACGTTTTTCGCCTGTATGTGTACGTAGATGACGTTGTAATTCATCGGAACGTGTAAAAGCTTTGCCACAAAGAAGCCATGGACAACGAAATGGACGTTCGCCTGCATGCCAACGAAGATGTGCTTTTAAATGTGATGTTTTTCCGTAGAGTTTGTTGCAAATATGACATATATGTTGTCGTTTGACTGTTGATGATGATGAAGACGATTGATCGAGACAATTGGGACAACGACAACGTTTACAACGTCGTGTCACTGAACCGAATGGATTCGATGAATTTTCATTTACACTCCACCATTGATCGGATGTATCTTTGAGAGATTGAGGAGAATTTGTCGATGATGAACGTGAAGACGAAAGTATTGCAGCAAGTGAATGAGAATGAATTGTCGTTGATGATGATGGAGGTGGAGGTGGAGGAGGTGGTAGAAGTGAAAATTGCGCTTGTAGAATTTCTAATGCTTTATGACGAAGAATTGCTTCTGTATGTAAACGATTGAATGTTGTCCATGGTGTTGTTGATAGTGGTTTGTCACTTTTAATATCAGTAAGAATTTGAAGATTTAAAGGTATTGGTCGAGCAATAGTTGGATTGTTCATTGAATTCTAGAAAGAAAGAAATGAAATTATAATATGATGTCGGCACACTCGACTGTGATAATCTGTCGGCAAGTGGCTTAAGTTGGCACTGCTGTTGCCTCGCTCTCTCTCTCTCTTGTTGTTTTTTGAAGATGACGAGTGGTCTGTTCCGGTTAGTATCAACTTAATTGGACGAGGGCAAATGTGAGATGTGTTTATGTATTACAATCTAATGAAATAGCGGTGCACATCTATTAGAATTGATTAGTATGCAAATCGAAGAGAGCTTCAAGCGATAGCTGACCGTTCATTTGATCAACTGATAGTTTCATTGCCTTAGGAAAATATTTTATTTCGAATACCAAAAAAAAACGAACGAACGAATACATACCATGATTAAGTTATGTGCTGGCAGAAGAAATGAATCAGCCAAAATGACCATACTACTGGATTCGATTTTAATTCAATAAAATAGTTTTGTTGATTAGCTATATGTATCTATGTATGAACTCCGCCTTTGACAGTATAGATGAGAGAAAAAGAAAGAATGACGAGATGCCATTCACTTTCTTTCTCTCTTTCTCTTTCTCTCTTTCTCTCTTTCTACGTCTATAAAAACACCGCCCTTGTTTTTTTTCTCTGTACATTGGTGTTCATTATCCTCTCGATGCGATTTGTATTGGCTGTTCGAAAGAAGAAAATGAAATCTTAGCCAATAAAAATTTGATCTCATCTCGTTTTTGTTTGATTTGAAATGGGCGGTGTGAATCAAAGGAAAAAAAAGAAAACTTAATCTCAAAGCGATCCTTTTCCTTTTGAATTTGTCCGGTATGTTGATTTAAATAATCAGTCGTCGTGAAGATTATCGTCTTTATTCATATATCCGTATCCATATAGAATAATAATTGAATCGACAACTTTCTCTCTTTGTTCAATTTGATTATACATTGCCGACAAAAGCAAGACATATGTCAATAGTAGGAGATGTAGTTTTTCTATGAACTGAACATCCTGAGCAGATCGAATTCAAGTTTCTAATGATCGAAGAAGAAAATCAAACGTGTCGTCAATTTGAAGGTGGTGTCACTTGCATGTCAAAATGTGAAGTGTATAATAGTTGTCGGTATTCTAGTATGATCTTCAAAGGCAATCATTTGACACATGTGTTGTGAATACGGACATAAGCGCGTACGCTTTAAAAATTAGACCGATCGTCTTCGATGTCAAAATTTTATTGCCTGAATTGCACATTCCTGTCAAGCCTATTATCATCATTATTACCTTTTCACACGTGTAAAGAAGAAATGAATGACTACCGGCTCATGATCATAGTTCACTTTTGTGCATCAACATCTGCAGACATGCATATAGACGTACATACGTCGATTGAGATCGACTTTTGATTTTGTTTTCTTTTCTTTTTTCAAACGTGTCGATCAAAGTGCAACACACAGCTAGTATATTATAGTTTCGAAGAAATCATTATGATCAAGCATTTCATTTGTCAATTGGCAGGAGGTCTGATATACATCATCTGCTGTTGTTTGCCAAACACTTGTCGATAGAAGAACTAACCAGTTCAGTCAATCGTTCGAGATATCTCTATTCGAACAGGCGGTTTCAATCATGTCTTTGACGACGATCAAAGAAGGCCAATCATGACAGGCGGTAGGAGATGAAACGTTAGGCTAACTATGCGTATGTATACATATAGTCGCCCTTTGATTCTTCGAGTCTGTTATTTTTCTTCTTGTATCTTGATTAGCACAGTTCGAGTGAACCGTCAGAATTAAGATTAATTGCAACTAATCATATGCTTGAAATGTGTAAACTTCGATCTCGAAACTATTCGACTGTTAAGAATTCAATCGGATTAGATATTCATTCGACTCAATTTCAAAGTACATCCTCTCTTTTCTTCGATTTCCACTTGATTAACAACGAGATGAGCAACGTTTTAACATCCGATTTAAATTTCCCGTTTTATATTCAATCGTGGACTTTAACAACCTGCCGGTTATCTTCGTTGATATGATTAACGACATGTGTCTTAGAGAAGAAAAGATCAAGGGAAGTCATACTGTCGGATAAGACGATTACACAAGAAAAACCAAACGATTGATCATTTATCACTCGAACTGAAGAAAAAAAACAACAACAACAAAACTTTGCAATTGAATTTGTCAAACTGTGTGATATCATATGCACTTATGTTTCTTGTTTTATCTTTTAATAAAACTATTTCTCTTGTGTAAATAGTTTCAATGACATCTTCAAATAAAAAACACACTCGTTTGTTTTCTTCTTCGTCTTCTCAAGAGAATCAATGAAGAGTCGTGTTGTTTTTTTCTTTATTCAAAAAAAATCACGTTCAGAATATTACGCACAAGAAAAAAAAGATGATGATAATAAGAAGCACTTGTTTTTATGTATTTCAATTTTTGATTTAACACGGACAACCGCCACCACTCGATGTTGGTTCATTGTTCTGCGTGACTTTAATCGGTTTGGGAAAGTCTGATGTTTGATCGAGTTCTTTTTCTCGTGCTAATGCATTACGAGCAATAGTTTCGAAGGCTTTTTCAACGTTAACACCTTCTTTAGCCGATGTTTCGAAATTGGGAATATTGGCTTTATCTAGAAATCGAATTAGTTAGTCAAAATAAAATAAAATAAAGAAACTGCTAATTCTACCTTCACACCAAGTTTGAGCTTTACGAGCTGGAACCTAAGAAAATAAGAAAAGAATCGTATTATCGAGAAAAACTGAGAACTATTTCATTAAACAAACCGCACGATTGTCGAGATCAACTTTATTACCAATGACCTACATAAATGAGAAACAAAAAAAACGATTATTCGAACAGATCTACTGAAATTTCATTTACCACAAATGGAAAATTATCTGGATCACGAGGTCCCGCTTGCTGCAAAATAATAATCATTGAAATTAATTTAAATCTATCAACAAACTACTCACAATTAAAAATTCATCTCGCCAACTATCTAACGATCGAAATGAATTTGTTGATGTTACATCATAAACAAGTACACAACAGTCAGCTCCTCGATAGAAAGCAACGCCTAAACTTTGAAAACGTTCTTGTCCAGCCGTATCCCAAATCTACGAAAAATGATTTATTTATTTTTTTCGTTGTCTTATTCAACACAAGTTCATCATCAACTGACTTGCATTGTGACGAGACGATCATCAATTTGTATTTCTTTTGTTAAAAAATCAGCCCCGATTGTTGCTTTATATTGATTCGAAAATTTACGGGAAACAAATTGTCCCATTAGACTTGTCTTTCCGACACCACTATCACCTAATCAAATTCATCAACTAACAACAATAATCTCATCCATTCGTATTTACCTAAAATGATCACTTTCAGTAAGACTTTCTTTCGTGCAGCCATTTGAAATTTTTCAACCTAAAATCGTTAATCTAAAATTTCGCAAGCAATCTCTCGAGTGACAACAACACACAAACAAAAAAACTCGGCAAATTCGTTGTCTTTTTTTTTATCAATGTATTGTTTGCTCGAGATTTGCTCACCTTTTTGTCGAAATATCAGGACTCTCTCAGCTGATCTCACACGAATAGCTATTCGTTTTGGATGATGTCGCTTGAAACGACTTTTCTCTCGAATAAGATTAGATGATTAAAGTGTTTTCTTTTTGCTTCCGCTTTTTTTTTAATATATAAAGATAAATTACAAACACGAAAGAGAAGATAGACAAAACACGAACATTTGCGTCAAAATTTTTGTCTTTGCCTTTTTTGTTTCTTTTAATCTTTCTTTCAATCATCAAACAACACAAGCCAGAAAACAAACAAACAAACAAAACCAGAAGAACGAAAGGTTAAAGAAAAAGAGAGAGAGAGAGAGAGTTATACACATGCACAATACAAAACATTATTTACAAATACAGCAAAACATTGACAGGTATATATATATATATATTAGAATGACAACAACATTGAAATATCTGACCCAAAACAAGAGAGAAAACAAACTCACTGTATAGACGCATTGATAGGTCAGAGAAACAGAAAAACAAACAAGTAGACAGACAAAGAAGAAGAAGAAAAAATATGTAAACAGACAATGATTTGATTTTTTCTCGTCTTTCTCTTATGTTTGTGTGCATTCATTCGATTGATTTTTATCTTTCGTAAACAACTTCGTAGAGAGTCGCTTTCTTATCACCGGAACCTGTCACGATGAAATTATCATCTTGAGATACATCGCAGCTTAAAACAGACGATCCTTCTTTATTCTAAACGAGAAGAAAAAAAAGCAAATCGATATCAAAATCACATCGAGTTGTTGTCTTACATCAAATAATTTCGCTCCATAAGGTGTTTTCCATCCGGTCAATTGATTATCTTTACTAGTTGATACGAACCATTTACCTGAATGTGCAAATTTCAATGATAAAACACAACTTTCATGCAATGTTAAACGATATTTATCGGGTTTAGCTGATGATACATTGAGAACATCGATAAGACTTTGTTCCATGCCGACGGCGAGCCAATCACCGCCTGTCGGACAATAGCCAAGTGAGAAGATTTGTGAATCAAATTCAAATTGTTGCAATTGACGACCTTCACGTACGTCCCAACAACGAACGGTATTATCCAAACCGCCTGTCCAAACGCGAAGACCATCGGGCGTTAAATCAATACAACTTGCACCATCGCTATGACCTTGAAATTGTCGAACAATGCTTTGATTTTGTATGTCCCAAACGAGAACATTGCCATCGGAACAGCAGCTAAAACAGAGTTTTCCATCGGTTGAGATAGCTAATGCATAGCAAGCAGCTGCTTTCGATTGTAATTCGCCTTTGAGACGCGTTAGCGGAGAGTTAGTTGATGAAGAATTCGATGATGTCGATGAATTCGAATTGCTGCCATCACGAGCCAAAGCCGAGGAACTGATTAACGTTCCGTTCGGCGTGGTCGATGGCGCGAGATTTAAGTCCCAAATTGAAATATTCGATGCTTCGCCGCCGACGATCAATGTTCGACCGTCGGGCAGAAGTTTAACCGAACGAATATACGCATCTCGACTCAAACATTCGAATTGTCCAATCGGTTTATTAATTGTCATTGGTAGGTTCGCGTTTTCCTTCGTACTTTCTTTTAAATCCCAGATTTTCACGCAACCTTTACCACCGGTGTAGATATGTTTGTTTAAATCCGAGATTGTCACCGCACAAACAACGTCGCCGTGTATTAAATGACTTAGAATCTTGGTTCGACGCGGACCATCATTGAGTTCGGACGTATCCGATGGAAATGTGTACGGTTGTAACGATGAGGCTGACGGCGATGGATCGTATGAATCGCAATGAAATGAGTAATGTTGTTTGGTGCCATTACGTTCGATGAGATTTCCACTTGATGCTGCACTTGTCGACGTGATTAAATTCGTCTGTTGAGGAAGTCGTATCGATGAGTAAAGATCGTTCAATGACGGTCGTGATGATGCCGAGGGATTGCCACCGAGTGCCGAAGTGAAACCAGCAGCTAGTGCGGCTAGATTTTCAGGCATGAAGGCGCCGTAAGCTCCGAATGGTCCCGTAGCTGAAAATAGAGATTCGACTGGTTTTTATTAAAGAGATAAAAGGACACATACGAGGTAGTTTAGGTGAGGAATGTCGAACGGCGTTTTTCGATGTGGATTTACCACTTGATGATGAATTGTTCGTTCCAGTTGTTGTAATCGGTGCTGAACCACTTTTTTCACTACCCTAGAAAATCGAAATGTCAAAGCTTTGATTGTCGAATTTCTTTTGAATTTACTTTTTGAGACGGTGTACTTCGTGCTGAACCATTATCACTATGTGGACTTTGACTATTTCTTGAATGTAGTTTTGATGAATCGCCATTTTCATGCGGCGAACGAGATCCATTCGTCAATGGTTTATCATTCTAGAAAACATCGTGTTCATTGATTTTCCAAAAAAAACAAAACATTCGTCTCACCTCGTTTGTATCATCAACAACTAATTCTCCGTCGCTTTTTTCGCCATCACTCTCCTAGAACAGAACATCTTGCCAAATCATCCGCTGCAAATCTTCATCTACCTCATCGCGTTTCGTCTTTTTCGATTCCAACGGTGATCGACTACGTCCACGATATTTCTCGCTCGAATGATGAGGCGAACTTGCACTTCGCTACAAGTACAAAAATTTCGATATAAATAGAAAAACAAAACTAGTCAATTCGTACTTTATGTGATGATGATGATGCTGCCGCTGCCGCTGCTGCTGCACGTTCGAGATTATCTTTTTCATCTTTGAGAAAAGCTTGTTGAGCAGCTGCAGCAACGCCTTGTAAAGCGAGAAGACCTGGTGGAAGTCCGCCGGCGCCTGGTAAACCGAATGGTGATGCACCGAAATGCGGTGCTTGACCGTGACCATGAGGAAAAGCAACGCCTTGTGCGTGCATTTGTTGCTAAATGAAAAGAAAACAACAAAAATATTGTTCGAATTCGAATTCCTATCGAATACGAACGCCGATAATTGCGTTTAATTCAGCAACAGTGACTTGTTTGGCACGTTCAAGTGTTGCTGCCACTTGATTTTGTTGCTAAAAAATAATAAGAATTCGAATTGAATTCGAATTTTTGCATTTTGTTTTCCTACTTCTTGAGATAAACACGGAAGAATTTGATGGCAAATAGCTAAATAACGTTTAGCTAATTCCGATTGTCGATGCATTTCAACATTAAGTCCATAGGACATTTCATAATACTACAAAAATCAAATGAATTTCAAAAATCTATTCATTCGAATTCGTCTTACCATCACATATTGTCGATGAACTTCAAGTTTTTCTTGTGCTAATTTTTCACAATCAAATTTCAAACTAAGAATCGAACAAATTTGCATACGCGAATCGCCTGTTGTTTTTTTTATTCTTATTATTTACCTTTGACACTGTTGTTGCAGTAAACTAAATTCTTTTTTAATACGATCGCAATATTCAATAACACTAAAATCCACCTTTAAAACAGAACAAGATAGAAAAACAAATGAATGAATTCGAATTCGTTCGAGATTTTTACCTGCGGGCCACTCCGTCCGGGAAACATGTTTGCTGACGGTTTGTCTTGACCGGCGGTATTCAACAGAGCGGAACCGGTGCCGCTCGAATGTTTCTTTTTCTTTTTACTACTGTGTGAATTTAGTAGATGATCGTCGTGTTGTTTAGGTGAATGATGTAAATTGCTACTAGTAAGTTTGAGATTCGTATGTGAATGAATTTTGATGAATTTAACTATTCACTTGTGCACAATGGCGATGTTGAATAAACATCAGAAAAAAAAAAGAAAAAAGAAAGAATAATATAATGTCAACATGAACGAAAAGAAAAATCGGTTTTTTTTTCTCTTTTGCCTTTCGAATGTTTTGATTTGTTTTGCTTCTTTTTTTTCTTTCCTCGATTTTTTAAATAAATAAGAATTGAAGAAAATCTCTCTCTCTCAACTCAAGATGACGATGTTGATGATGGTCAAAATTATGAAATAAAACAAAAGGATGTCAGAATAACGAACATGTTTCTAATCATTTTCTATTAGACGACGAGAGAACGCACTAGTGCGCGTCACATCGGAAAGAAGAAGAAGAAAAAAAAACGCTCGACGAGAATCGACGACGAGATGAAGAAGGGAGGAAAATAATCGTCGTCATTGTCGTGACCTGACGTGCCCGCGTCTTCATGTCGGCTGATGTTGCTGTGGCTGCTGCTGCTGCTGACTGCTAGCGAGTGATAAGGTTACATATATATACAGGAAAAGAAAAACACACTAGACGACGTCGACGGCGTGTAAAGCAAATGCGTATTATTCTCTTCACCCAACTACAAGTGTCCAATTTACACACACACACACATATATATATATATATATACACGATCTGGATAGAGAGAAAAGATACTTAATTAATCGCGATCGATAGAAGAAGAAAAAGACAAAAGGCCACACTACGATGTACTATCATCATTCAAATATAGGAGAATGAAAAAAAAATGAGAAAAAAGATCAAAAGTTGTCGTTCATGATGCACATTTATATATATATACCCAGAGGACAACAATACACATCAGATACGAGCGCGTGCTTATTAGAAATAATTGTATATACATATAGATATATATATATATTGGCGAGAAAAAAAGACCGATTAGCATTCCAGAAAGTGTGTATGCGAGAGAACACGATCGAAAGAAAAAGTAATACGAACAAGAAATTGGAGATTGACATATGGTTTTCATTAAAGGACAAGCACAATTTAATTACGTCAAAAAATATTATCTGATTAAGACACGAGGTAGAATATTTCGACTTTCGACGCTATAACAATCGCCGATTAAACTGATTACAGAGATCAAGGTGTGTAACCACTTGACAATATCGTGCAAATATTATCGAAATGTCGAGTTCCCGGTTTTTTTCTCCCTCTAATATAATATTAATAATATTATTCTGTTGTTCATCAAAAAAAAGAGAGAACTGAGAGCTAAGATTGATGAGAATAAAAGACGAAGCAGAAACATATTCATATGCTTGAATAAGAATTAATAATAATCGAGAACAAAAGTCTAAGCTCGAGAATGATGAATTTATGCGAATTATTTTGACTAGATCGCACGAATGCTCTTTGATAAGCCTATTCAGCAAACTTTTACTAGTAGAAACAAACTTTAAAAGATTCATACGAGCATATAAAAAGATATTAACTCGATTGTCGTGCTTCGTTCTTGTTTTTTATTGACTTCAATTGTCTCTACCAATCGTTTAACAAAAGAAAAACGACATGTTCACAATTCGATTCTATTATTCTGAATGTCTACATAAATATCTTCAAGTGTATATATATGTTTCGTTGCTTTATTTTGATTTAATCAAGTCAGTCAGCTCGCAAGCTTGCCGAACTTTCTCAAGTGTTACTTTCATCGCATCTCATTCGTTCGTTCTTATTCTTATACACATACACACTTCTATTCACATCAGAACGCACAAATCACTATTATTATTAAAACTCAACGCTCTTATTCTCGATCTGAAAGGCATATATATATATTGGCAAACATCAGGTGTATGCAGAGTTTCAGTTCAGAAGAAAATAAGATTAGATTTCTGTCTCTCTGACTCTCATGCTAATCAGTTAATAATCTTCGAAAAGACTTTTTCAAGCATGTCAAATATGAGATCAACATATTGATAAGAAATCAATGACATACGTTAATTAGTAAATAGAGAAAAGCGACAGATAATCGAACATTTTCGTCTTTGTTTCTTAACTCAAACTACTCAATAATGTAAATGAAAGAGAAAACAAAATAAATCTCAATGTGATGTCTTTGTCGAGCTAAAAATAAAATATACATACTATAATGACGAAGTTTTAAAGAACAAAAGAAAAAGAATAATATGTATATACATAACGTCCTCTTTTGACAAGGGAAAGAAAGAATACGCATGAAAAATATTACAAATCATCCGATTGGTTCAATTGCTAAGTGATTCATTTGAGTATTTAGCTCGTTTATGCAGCTGAAAGCTGAAATTTACTTATTAAATGTTCATATTTTACAGATAAAAATAAAATCAAACCTAATTTTCATTGATAAAGAAAACTGAATTGGAATTTTGAAATTATTTATTCTTAACCTCTACAAGGCTAAATAATACATCAATCGAAACAAAATGGTTTTTATGCGCTTCACAATAGGAAACAAACTAATTTGACAAACATATGAAAACCGTTGTATTTTATTTTCAGATGACTACAAATCAATGAATGACAAAGTATATTGATGTTTTGTTTCTTTCTCAATGTTTTGAATACTAAAGAAGAACAAAATTCGAATTGATTTCTGTTTGTTCTAGGTCACGTGCAGTGAACATTTTCCAGGGAAACAAATTCTCAATGAGCTATTTAACATCAAATTGATGAATGTGTTTTATTTTTGCTAGAAAAAAAAACCGAGTTTTTTTAGGAGGATTTAATCGCATTTTATTGTTGATTGTTGATTGTTTTGTTTTGTTTTCACAAAATATTAAAAAGATAACTAAGAATATTTTCCTAAATGAACTTTATTAATAAAAGAAAACTCGAGAATGTTCTTAATTATGAAGCAAACGGTTTTGTGTTAACACAATGAACGGATTAGAATACGGAGTTGTCGAATTGAATAGTGGGCCGTTGTTCACGTATGTTTTTTGAATGAAAACGAAAAAAAAAACGGAAATTCTGAACGAATATTTCATTTAGATTGACGAAACAATCCAAATTCGAACTGACCGATTATAAGGATGAAACAAAAAGTTTGCCGTTGTTTTATTTAGATTTTTGGCAAAATGAATAATTTTATATTAAAATGGCTTTTCAAACATAATAAGATATTTCTTTGTTGATCTATGGATTCTAACGAATTGATTTCGGTTTAGCGAAGGAGATAAGGAAGGATTTTGAAGGAAAGAAAACACACACACACGAAACGAACAGACTAATATAAAGGAAGTTCCCGGAAAGATATGATTTGAAATCATAGCACATGCGGAAATTCTATGACATCAAAACTCAGTCGGAGTTTATATTCTCTAGTTTATTTGAAATTCTGAGAGATTAATGACAAAGAACACCTATGTTGACTGTTTGTCCATTGTGATTTTCTTGTAGATATTTGCTAAAGTGCACGTCGTTTTTTTTCTTATGACCAAAGGTTTTGTTTGGGTGTAACAACAAAAGTCGTCTCGTTTCTTTCTCAATGGTCAACAAATGGCAACAACCGCAACATTGACGCCTGTGCCATCGACAGGAACAAATTCATCAACAACTACAGACACCAATTCGAAACTCAATCGAAAATCATCGGTTGATTTCGATGATTTAAATTCTTCGAATTCAACATATCGAATACCTAAAAGGTAGGTTATCGAGAACAAAACAATTATTTTTAGGCCCGATCAACAACAATCTTTCTTCGGTTGATTTCAAAATTTGTTTTATTTTTGTTTTTATTTGAATTTCTTTTTTGTATTATTGTTGTTTTGAAATTTACATTGATTTTTCTGATGAATTGTACGTGCGTGCGTGTGTGTGTGATATTTTCGAAACACTTTTAGGATGTGAATAACAATTAACATTGGATTTTCCTTCCTCCTAAAACATTCTTAAAAGCAGAGAGAGAGAGACAGAGACAGAGAAAGAGAGAAGATATTCGTGAGAAATAGATCGAAAAAGAATGAAATTGTTAAAACGGTAGGTTCAAAATCCGAAGAATGATATATTGACTAATTGTATTTTGAAAACTTTTGCCGGTTCGAAAAATCGATTCTTTCTGTCTGTTTGCGTGTATGTATGTGCGTACATTGTTTTCTTTTAATTTCAGGACAAATACAGCAGAAATGAATGAAAGTTCGACAACGAAAACATTAAATCGACAATCAAGCGATGAATCGAATTTACAACAGGGAAAACGAAAATTTTCTCTTAGTCAATATAAAGAACATAAACGATTGAAATCAAATGAAATTCAACAACCATCATCATTGGAAGATACAGATATGCGTGTTAATCAAAATCGACCGAATTACAAGGCTCAAACATCGTCTCCAACATATGTTGATGATGAATCAGTAACTAGTAATGATCTTCAATCGGTTGTGAGTCCGAAATCGGAAGAAATTAGTAAAGGTTTGTCATTGAATAGAAAATATTTGTTCTATCGTTTGTCATTTGATTATTTTAGATCCAGTTATGAAGAGTAATTTGAGTGAACCAGGTGTGAAAAAAGTCAATAAAAAGAAAGTGATTTGGGCTGATGAAAAAAGTCAATCACTAGTTCAAACATCATTTTTCGAAGTTGACGATTCCGAACTATCTGATATGCATATATTTGCACGGCAATGTGCAGCTAATATATCTATAGCTCAATTAGAAAAAGTCATGGAACGTGATTTACGTAATAAACGTGGCAATCAAGATAATAATTCCAATGATAATGATGACAAACAATATTCAACACCATTGCCACGTTTAATTAAAATCATCATACCGGATACAATTCAAATACCGCAAATTATATCTCAAGAACGTTTCATTCAAGAAGAACGAGAGAAAACTGTTTTACAAGCGCTTTTTATTCGAAAATTTTTACCTGATAGTCCAGGAGAACCCGATGGAGAATCAGTAGGAACTAATACGAACAATTGTGAACCGAAATTAATCCCATTAGAAGATGTAAAATACATTTCTGATCATAATAAAACAACAAACGTTTCTATTTTACTCTCATTTTCAAATCTTAGGATTCATCATCAACTATTTCGAATAAAATATCATCAGCAACTAGCAATAATTCTTCTCTCAGTAATTCAGTATCGAATTCAACGACAGCAGCAGCAGCAACAACAACAACAACAACAACAACTACACCAAGTCTTTCAACAACATTTTCCTTTGCTAATATATCTCCTGAAGTTGCTCAAATACTTGCCCAAGCTAAAGGCAATGCATCGACAGCACAAACAATAACTCTGCCGAATACAACGACACAACCAGCAACAATAACAGCAACGGCAACGCCAACAATACCAAATACAAATCTTCCAGCACCACCACCACCAAATCTCTTATCAGCTCTACTCAATGTAACAGCTAGAACAACTAATAATGAAACATTAAGTAGTAGAATTATTTCATTTAAATGATTTCTTCATTTTTCTATTCGATGTTTTCTAGTACCACCACCACCAAATTCATTAGCTAATCTCTTACCAAATCTTCCATTGGGATTCAATTTACCACCGCCACCACCACCAACACCTTTTCCATTGAGTCTTATTGCAAACGCGTTATCACTCGGTATTCCTCCACCACCACCACCTACTGCTGCTAGTAAATAATCAATTTTCTTGAAAAATTAAAAATGAAAACTTCTATTTAGATCCTTCACTTTTTCAGCCAAATCCAGGAACATTTACTGCGCCACCAACATTACCTAATCTATTGAATCCTCTAGGAAATAATTCAGGTCCACCATCATCTATATCAACACCAACAGGAAACAATTCTAAACCACCATCAGTACGTTTCGTTTCGGCTATGGGTCAACAGCCTCGACCGAATCTAGCAAATAATGATCACTCAATGTCATCTTCTCGTGAGAACAGTAGAGATCATCATTTTCGACGCGGATCACATCATCATCACCATCACAATCGTCGAGATTATTATAACAATCGAAATAACAATAATAACAATAATCACAATAATAATAATAATAATAATAATAATAATAATAATAATAACCGAAATACCTTCTCCTAGGAATATTTATGGATTAGCAACTGTTCAATCATTCGAGTGGTTAAATCCTGTGATAGCAAAAAGCCAATTTCTATAAATCAAAATGGAAAGAAACATTCATCTCTTCTAATCTACACATGATTTGTGTGCGTGTGTGTGTGATAATTGAAGCAAAAACTCTCTTATTTGTTTTCGTGTATAGACTTGCTAGCTAAAGGTATGTCTATTTATGAGATATCTATGTTTGTTTGTTTGATTTTATTCATTCCTCATTTCATTATTACATTTTCTCTTCTTCGTTTGTTGATTATTATTTTTTTTTGTTCTTCTTCTTGTGCTTTATTCTATTCACTCACTTCATCAAACAAAACTATACATATATAAATATATACATATGAATGTGTTTTCTTTTTCGTTATCTATATATATATATTATCCGTCTTTGTCATTCGCGAAAGAAAGAAAGAAAGAAAAACGTCAAGTCAGTATTTTGCTTGTTTGGTTCTCTCTCAAACTCGTCTTTTTTTGTAAATTTTACAAGAAAATATGAATAAGTCTTTGTTTCTTTTGATGAAAAATAGAGATTGACATGATGGAAAAAAAAATGTTCTGTTCTTTTTTTTCTTTATGCCTTTGGTTTTATTATAGATTTTTATATTTAATCAAGTGGTAATAGTCAAGAAACTTAGTATGTCACGTTACGTTAAACAATTAGCATGTCGATTTCATCCCGAAGCTCCACTTGTCGAAGATTATCGAGCAGGCGATATGGTTTGTCCTGAATGCGGTCTTGTTGTTGGCGATCGGTAGGACAGAGACAAAAGTTAGGACAATGCAAATGATCCTCTTCTCTGTTCTTCTAGAATGGTTGATGTCGGTTCTGAATGGCGAACATTTTCGAATGACAAAGATTCGAAAGATATGAGTCGTGTCGGTGCCGCTGAAAATCCTCTTTTCGGAGGTGATAATCTCGAAACCTACATGTCCTTGGGAACAGGTTCTGGAGCCGTTGACGAATTCGGCAAACAAAAATACGGCAACGGTCCACGGCAAATGTCATCGGCAGATAAAGCCCTACGAAGTGGTTATGATGCAGTTCGTCAAATGGCTGGTCGTATTAATCTTTCGAGTCGAATTATTAGTCGAGCGTTTTCATTGTTCAAACAATGTTATGAAAATAAATGTGTTCGAGGTCGTTCGCAAGATGCGATCGTTGCGACGTGTATTTATATTGCATGTCGACAGGAAGGTTCACAACGAACGATTAAAGAGATTTGCGCGATCTCAACAAGTGCATCGAAAAAAGATATTGGCCGATGTTTTAAACAGATCGTACAAAATCTACCGAATAATCGACCTGAATCGATTGATATCAAAAATTTGGTGGTAAGAAATGATTCGAATTCAATTGAAAACGATACACGTATATTTGTCTTGTTAAGCCTCGTTTCTGCAACCAACTCGAATTCGAAAACGAAATTCCTATTCAAAAAGCGGCCATTCATGTTGCCGAACGTGCCAAAGAAATTTGCGATATTCAAAGTCGTGCACCGGACTCGATTGCTGGTGCATCGATTTACATGGCATGTGCTGCTCTTGGCGAACGAAAACCAATGAAAGACATTCAACAAGTCGCAGGAGTTATGGAAAGTACAATTCGACAAATCTACAAGATCATGTTGCCCAAAGCTGCAGAGTTATTTCCTGCTGATTTTCCATTCAAATGTCCACCGGGAAATTTACCATCGTCATAAATCAACAGCTTCACTATTGTTTTCTTTGTCTGTCTCTCTTTCTTTTTTTGTCAATACATATAAAATCCTTTAAATATCTATTCTTTCTTTCTTTTTTGGTTGTCGTTGTAAACAAGATGAGAAAAAAAAAGCAAACAAATAAAGAACGAAATTCTATATACATTCTCTGATTTTCTTCAGATGGCAACGTCGAATTCAAATGATGATTCTTCATGGAAAAATGTGCATAATCAACGTGATTGGGAACCATCGAGTGATGACGATGATGATGATGATAATCATGAGTTCTATGATGCACCTGAAACAACACCGCCGATAACAACAACAACAACTGAAGTTAATCGAGAAGCTGAACTTTTGCATGAACGTCTTAATTCGCAATTATCAACGAGTGAAACCGTAGAAAAGAAAAAAACGCCAGGTTAGCAAATGAAGATCATTCAAAATTCATCGAAATCATTGAGTTTTGTTTTTTTAGAAGATCCTTATTTTATTGATGAAGAATTTCTAATTGAACGTGAAACACTTCTAACTGAAGAAGATAAAGAAGTACGAGAAGATATAAATTCATTGATAAACTGTTATTTCGCACTTTTGTTCTTGTCTTAAACAAATAGAAACGTTACAAAGAATCAATTCAATATAAAGACGAAGGCAATGATCTATTCGGTCGCAATGAATTCGATCAAGCTTTGCAGAAATACAGTGAAGCCCTTTCGCTTTGTCCAATGAAACACACACGTGATCGAGCGATTATTTACTCGAATCGAGCTGCATGTCTGATGAAAATGGTAGAAATTTTAGTTTTTCAAACAAAATTGCAGCCAATAATCATCTGATTTTCTTAGGAAAAATACGAAGCAGCTGTTCAATCATGTACAAAATCAATTGAATACGATACGAGCTACGTTAAACCACTTGTTCGTCGTGCAGAATCATATAAAAAAATTGATAAACTCGAAGAAGCTTTGCAAGATTATCAGAAGATTCTTACATTGGATCCGAGTAATCAACAAGCACGAAAAGAAGTCTATGTAAGAAGACAGAGTTTTTCGTTTTTGATTTTCAATGTTTTTTCTTTGTTATCTTAGATTTTACCTGACCAAATCAAAGAGCGAAATGAAAAATTAAAAGAAGAAATGTTAGGCAAACTCAAAGAACTCGGTAATATGGTTTTGAAACCATTCGGTTTATCGACAAACAATTTCAAACTCCAACAAGATCCTACCACTGGTTCATACAGTGTTAATTTTCAGAAATAATTGTGATGGATTTCATTTTCGTTTTTTTTATTATTATTATTATTATTTAATAAAGATAAATCCAGAAACATACAGAAAGAAATCATCTCATGTTCTGACATCTAAACGACAAATATGCAAAGACACTCCTGTGACATAGCGACAATCACTTGACAAATGCGTATTGGTTGGGAGAAGTTTTTTACCTTGCTTCTTGCTTGAACCACACAATCATAGTAACAATTTCAAAGAACAAATGGATACAATTATCGTCAATCGAATCTTGTGTCTATGTTCTCAACAAGAAACATGTTCTTTCGAATTATCCTATCTCAATGATTATTTTCGAAATGAAAATATCTGTTCGAATGCGAAATATATTCTTGCGAGTATAAAAAATTATTTAGAAATCTTTCGAATCAATCGTGAACAAAATCGAATCGAATTGTCTATGCCTGTTCGTAATTCGAATTGGTTCTTTTTTTTTTAAATATTCTAAATTTAGGCTTGATTTTAGTTTGAAATCTGTCGAAATGATTCGTGTACGAATTGTTCGAATTTACATGTTTGCTATGATTATTTTACGATAAATTCCTGTCAGCAAGGATCGAATTGTCGATTCGAACATGTTTTAAATGAAGATTCTCATCGTGAACTTCTCGGAATATTAGTTAATCTCGATCTGCAGATTTTTACAAAAGCATTTCGAGTTTATTGTCAATTCAATGTCAATAAAAAGAAAGATTTTATAGCGCTACTAAATGGTAATTCGTCATGGAGAAGTAACAATCAACAATTGAAACCTAAAGCAACAACACTGACAGGTAAATTCGTCAATGATTAAACGATTTTTTAAAAATTTTTATTGAAAAGAAAAAGGTATTCAAATATGCTGGCATCCCGAACATGATATTGAACCACATTTTATCGAAGTTATTTTCAGCAATCAGATTAAATCTCACGGTGGACCCTTTCGAACACATCAGATCTCTCAACATCTCGGTGTTGCACAAGTATTCTATCAAAATTCAGATAGTACTATCCAAGTTGTCAATCATGGTTCAGTGACATTCCAATCGTTTACATTCATTCCACGTTTACTTCAACGAACGATGGATCGACGACATGTTTGTTTGACTAATCTACCCGATGAATCGAATTCAATCGAGTCTTATATCGATCGAATATGTAAACCATATGAGAAACTTCGTTTTGATTTCTATGAAAACGATTCACAAATGATTATTATCGAATTTAATGAAGACATCGGTAAACACCCCGAACGAAAAGAAACATAATAAATTGATAGCTTTTTTTAGATTTTTCGAGAATCTCTTTCAATATTCGACAAAATCCGGAATATAACGGGCAGATAATTCATTGTCTACCATTATATCTCCCTCAGGTTCTGTTGGTTGAACATAGTCCACATATTTCTGATGATGATATTCGACAATTATTCGATAGTAAACAGATCTTTCATATGAAATCTTATTTGACTTGTACATTTGTTCATTTTTATTCTCATGATGGTATGTCAAAAATGAAATTTTTATTGAAAGTTCAAATGATTGTTTAGAAATTCAACGTGCAATGAAACAGCAATTTGAAAAGGATATTCGATTAGTACCGATCTATTTCGAGATTTATTCATTGAATCATTTGAAAAATTATTTACAAAAACGAGAAATTGAATTATCATCGAAATCGATCGAACCAGAAATTCCATCCGATAGTGATGGTGATGATTTTCATGATTTATCATCGAATTTCGATGAGAATGATGTATGTCTCAATGAAAATCTCAATGATAATGATGAGATGGAATTTCTTCGAAATACTACTAAAAGTCTCATGACATCGTTGAATCAAATGGAACAAGCGAGTGCCGATGTAGCTGCGAACGATGCACCTAATTCACTTCTCTATGGTGATGATTTTCTGATAACAATTAAATCTCGTCGATTTTCAATAGCTTTTCTCGATTATACACAATTTCGTGTGGAAAAACAACGTCATCCCGAACGATTTCGTTTGTTAAAATCATTGAAAAAATTCAAAGATACGGAAAAACATAATGAAATCGCTTCACTACCAACCAATGATGAAACAACATCAACTCAAAAGAAAAAACGAAATAAACGAAATAAAAGGAAAAAATCAACAAATAACGATGATGAAAATCATTTGTCCGATTAAACAAATAGTGGTACTAGCATAATACTCTTTGTTTTTCTTTTAATATTCGATATGTAATTATGTAAAAAATAAAGTTCAATTACCAATGACCTCACATATTGCAGCAGAAACACAGCAATTATTACGATTATCTCTCATTCACTGACTCATTTTAGTCGAGATGATTTTTCCAAGATAAGAATACGAAAAAGCAAACTTCTTTCGATAGGAAATATACAAACTGTCATATCATATGACAGTCTGTGTGCATGATTTATTTTTTTGATAAATGATTTTTCATTCTCGCCTCTCACTTGTGTTTCAAAAGCATGATTTCTTTAGCTAATGTTTGCACGGTTGATCGAACACAGCGAGGAACAGGCTAGTGTATAAAAGCTAAATAAAAAAAACGAAAATATTTCATATATTTCATTCAGCTAGTCTTCGACATTGATTGACTTATTATGGCTACACCAATGCATAAGAAAAAAGGTTTTTTCCATCAGAAATCACCAGCTCTTGATGGTGGTTCAGGTATGAGTGCACACACGAAACGACATTTTGATCGTGTCAAACAAAAAATGTTCGCTTTCGTCGATCGACAACAACGAATGGAAATCGATGCCATGCAACAATTTGATCATCAACCAATGTTTCTCGATCAACAACGAGCACCACCACAACGTTCACCTCATATGGGACATAGAAACGTTTTCACTCCGGCATTAGGACACAAACAACATCATCAACCTCAAATTCATAAACAATTACCACATCTAGCACTTGCAACACCACAATTTGATCGTCGAGCAGGAAGAAGATAAAGCAGATGCTGCTATTTTTTGTGTATTTTAATTAATGTTTCGTGATAAATACAGATTTATTTATTTTCCAAAGATTAAAATAAAGTTTTCTATAACAAAAGTACATTGAGACATATTAATTTTCTTGTTCATCATGATGCTGAACTTGTCGACGTCTTCCTACAATCGTATATATTCTTCGAACAAGGAAAGGAATAAGTACTTTCAATAGAACAGTTAATCCACCATAGAGACTCAAAATAGTTGTTATAACATAGAGTATATTCGATCGTTGAATTGATGTATACGAGCATGCTTTCGGAAAACATTGTCGAAAAAAATCTTCATACGAAATATTATATGACCATGATTCAATAAACATTTGTTCGACAATATCATTTGTTAATTGAGTTGAATTAAAACGAGATTTTGTTTTGTCCAATGCTCGTGGTATGACTGCTGCACTCACATACGATGAAATCATAGTTACACAAGTTTGATTATATAAACATTCGAATGTTGAACGTAGAAAAGATTCTAATGGCAAACAACCAACAACAAATCCAGGCACGTACGGTATCGACGATTGAGTGCAAGCAGAAGATACTGCGCAATTGCAATCACCATAGATTCGTGCTTTCGTATAAATAGTTGCGTCTTTAGTCATATTCGGTAGAAATACACCCCAATTAGTCGCATAACCCGAAATAAGACCGTTACCTTGTGCCATTCCGAGAAGTGTCTGTAAAATTTCAATGAAATTATTTGATACAGTTGATTTAAATGAATTTAAATATGTTATTGTTTGTTCATCGAATAGTTTTTCATTCAACATTGATGATGTAACCATTTGTCGACTAAGAAAAAGACTTTCTGCATCGAGTACGGCTTGTTTAGTAAGATCACACATAAGACGTAACGATTGAAAATAAGCAAAAGCTGTTCCAATGAATGTTTGAGGATTTGTATCCGATGCATTCTGAAGTTTATATTGAACAAATAAATTATTCAACCAATTATCTCCAATAAAATCACTCGAACATATCTGATGAAAAACTGGTTCAAGTTGATAGAATGTCGAAAAATCAAATGAAATCTGCGTACACGGACAATCGATGCTTGTCGATGGATAAGCATTTTGAACGATTTGATAAAATTCAAATGATGATATTTTTATATCTTCATTATGTCGTTGAGAGATTAATGATGTATAAATAATGAGAATAAATAATGCAATTAAAAGTAACAGATAGTACAAACGTGTCGATTGTCGTTGAAGAAACAATTCATGACCTGTTGGTGGTGCTTGATAACTTCGTTCGAACATGTTCATTGTCATGAAATTGAGGTAGATTTTATCGCGTAATGTCGGTCGTCGTGCCCGGATAACATCAGTTTCTGAAACGGATCAATACAGAAATTGATGTTCATTTAGTTTTTTTTTGTTAAAGAAAAAACAATCTTACGTGGTTGAAGAGCTATCTCTGCTGATAATCGTCGATTCTTACGAAGTAATGATTGACATGCTAAAATAGTATAAGGCGCTAGAATTCTAAGTGTAATCGATAAACCACCGACGAGACCTGTAACTGTTGTTAGAATTTCTAATGTACTTCGTTGTGTATTGACAATGTACGAGCAGATCGCTGGTTGACATTGATTAAAATAAGTTCGATAGAATAATTTCGATGACCAAGATTCAATAAATAATTCGCCGAGAAGTTGATTAATTGTTGTATTAATCATAAAACGACTTGATTCAGACGCATTTAATTTTGTCATTTGAAGAAAAAATATTTCATTTGTTATATTAGTCATTGACTCGAGACATTGTTGACCACTATAGAAACATTGTAATGTCGATGGTAGAAGAGATTCAACAGGAAAACATCGAGAATAGAAACCAGGAACTGTATAAATCACTTTTCGATTTCCACTTGGACCCGTATAAAATGCAGCATTTCGTCCACATTCAATATCATTCGCACATGAACAACTTTGACTCGTACCATTAGCTAGCGTTTTCGTACTACCATAAATTCCTAATGTCATATTTGTTTGAATATATTCGCCAACTTCTTCGTAATCAACATAAAAATTTGCATATGAACCCGATAGAAATTGATTCATATACGTTATATTTCGTGTTAACTGTAAAAGACGTAGGAGTTCATTGGGTGTCGTTAATTGAAACTGACTAATAGCTGATTCTAATCGTTGAGCGAAAACATTCGGCAGAAGAAGATCAGATGTAACCAATTGATTTTGTCCGAACATAGACAAAGCATTGATAACTGTTTCATTAGCTAGATCGCACATTGATTTCAATAATTGAAACATTGGACTTGAAAATCGAAAATCTGCATAGTACAAACTTTCGACTGATAATGAAGCAATGAGATTCAATCCTTCGATCCATTTAGCTGTAACGAATTCACTCGAACAAATTTGATGATACGTTGGTTGAAGAGAAATCAAATCTTTGTATGACACAGAGAGTTTTGTGCAAGGACATTCAAGAGTTGAACTTTGTATTTGCAAGTTTTCGACAATTGACCATGGTGGATCTTGAATTTGAATTATTTTCGTATCGATTATTAACGAAGTATAGAGCGTGAGAAAAAGAAGAGCTAAGATAAGAAAAAGTATGTAGATACGTGTTGACCAATATTGATGTTTGAGATCGGTTGGTGTCGTTCGTTGACTTGATTTAAATAGATTTAGTTTAAGAACAAGAAACCAATATTCATGAACTCGTTGACGAAATGTTTGAGGTGCCACGTCTAACATACAAATGATAAATAAATGAAAATCTTTCAAATGTTGCATTACCTGTATTCTCATTTCCTATGAGAACGACATTAATTTCTCGTCTGTTTTGCACTCGTTTCATGGCAAACGAAACGACAAGCGGTGTCAAAAAGACTAACACAATAGAAAGACCACCGTAAAGACCAAGTAACGACGTTACAATGTAGAGAATTGACGATCGTTTATTTGAATCGTAAATACACACATCTGGTTGACATAATTCGAAATAAGTTGTATAATTCAATTGAGTTGTCCATTGTTCTACAAATAATTCATCAACTAATTGTTCAATCGTTGCATTCAAATCGAAAATACTCGATATTGATGAATTTAATGCAAGAAAATAATTGTCAACTAATGATGAATTAAAATAATTAACAATTCGATTTAATTCTGTTTGATTGTAGAACGTATGTAATGTTGATAGAAGAAGAGTTTCACTTGGCCAACAACCTGTATACCAATCGGAAATTGTTTCTCGAGGTGGTAATTCAACTTGATCAAAAATACCACGACTGAGATCAAATGTAACGAGATCATAGAAACCTGCCGACATACTGCAACTAGCAAAATCTGTACAACCACAAGCTGATTCATTCGATTGACGAAAAGCATTTGTATTTACACCGGGTCTTGAAAAAGAAAAATCCATTCAAAAAAACAAAACTCGATTTAATAAACAAGATCTTACTCAGCTCGAATGACACCGGGTGTATCCGATCGAACAATGATCGTAAATGCTGTTTCAACTGCTGGCATTAATTGATTACCAAACATCAATGCACGTACTAATGTTAATTCTCGTTGAAAATTAGCTTTGCTAATTCGTTCAAATTCTAGAATATCGGCTTCGAGTTCAGCTTCGAAATATTCTTTACTCAACAATCGTCCCGATATTAAATTATTACTATATAGTTTTTCTATACCATTTTCAATGGTTGCTTTCGATAGATCGCATAAGATTTTCAACGTTTGAAATTGATGACTAGCTGTTGCACGAAAATCAGCTGCATAACGTGACGTTGTTTGATGGTTGTCAAATAGAAATGCAATCCATTCGTTGGATGTCAATTGATTCGAACAGACTTGATGATATTTGGCCGATACGCGAACAAATTCGCTGTATTCTGTCGAATATTGTCGACAAGGACATTTTATATTTTGATATTGCTCATAGAAATAGAAGTATGTCGATAATGATGGATTGTCGATTTGAAATTGACTTGATGATACACGTAGAGTCGTATACATAATCAAAATAAGCATGGCTAACGAAAGAGCGAGAATGTAGACTCGTGTCGATCGACGTTGAATACGAATGATCGATTCATCCGTTGAATTCGTATCGAATATGTTATAATTCCAAATATTGCGTGTTGAACGCTGAAAAACAGCGATTAAACTCATCGCGAGTTGAAAATATTCTTTTCTGACAAATTAATCAGAAAACATTTTTAAGCAAATAAACTCATTTTTAATTCTGTGTCAGTTTTTTTAAAAATAACATCTGTGCATGGCACTCATTGAGTTTAATTAGTCTGAAAACTTAGAAGAATAAAAAGAATTTTCTTGTCTTCGACTGAGTCGATAAATCCTTGAACTAATCTTTTCCGTTGTTATCAAGAGTTTAATCTAATGTTTGTTACTGTCATGCTGTTATCTAGACCTTCGAGAGCGAAAAAAAATGGCCGCATTTCATTTGTCTATTGATCGTCGTTGCTCGTTTCTTCTTCAGATTTTAATAATCGACTAATTCGAAAAACAAAACAAAAAATAACAAATTATTTAGGATTATCATTCGTGCTGACACAAAAAAAAACAAGACATTTAATTTCGTCATGATTTCAACATAATGTTTCCGTGTAGGGCTTCTTCAATGAAGTTTGATAAATATCATAATAAGTCGGATTAGTCCGTTGTCGAGACGCTTGACGAAAATATTGTGCGACTTCAAGATCACATGGATCGTTGGAATAGGACGTATCATCACTAGATAGATGAGAACGAGAGTGTTTCAATGATGGCTGAATCGGTTTAAATGCACTGTTTGTTGTAGTAACAAAATCACTTAATGGAGCGTACGTTGTTGCTGTTCGATTATAACCGTAGTTTTTGTTCAAATATTTATATGGATAATAATCTTGTGAAAAACATGGTTTGGAATAGAATTGAGATGGGGTATTGTCGTAATTGGAAAGTGTTACTAAATGACGATGAAGTTTATTGTGTAATGGACGAACATAAATTGAATGAACTGGTTCGATAAATGAATTTCGTTGAATTGATTGTCGAATAGAGGATTGATCGTGTAGGATCGGTGTTGTCGATGTAGCTTTACTGGCTGTTTGAACCGGTGGTTTCGATGTACGAAATTTCGTTTTCACTCGTTCGTATTGTTTACGAAAGAACTTCGATAGATGAGGCAAATTCGTTTTGGATTGATCAATAGGATTTTCATGTATCGATTGAGGTGACGACAAATCACTGTGATAGCCACTCGAATTACTTGTTTGAGGTGATAAATACCGTGTATCTGTCATTTGAAGGACATCATTCGAATGCATGATTAACAATCTAAAACTATCGAAGTCAGTTTACAAATGACAGTTGTGTCTCGGTCTTTTTTGCTCTTTCATTCTTTCTCCCTCTTATCAGTATTCTCGCTTTTTTTTTCTTTATCATTGAAAAAGAAAAAGAATAGAATACTTGACCAAATAGAGAAGGAAGTTAGATGCAATATGTACTGTGATAAGTGGTCGAAGCTCTCAAGACATAATGTTTAATTTGTTCGTAATAAAAGAAAGCTGCCGACTGCGTTGTTCTATTCACATACAATCAGTTACTCAAGTGTATTGAGCAATGATTGAAGGAAGGGTAGTGATTAGAATCAGTTATGGAAGAGAAGATACTTATTCATGATGATGTAACTCAAAATTCTTGACAAAAAAAAACGGAAAGAATTTCTCTCGTTTTCATTTAGAGAGAAAGAGAAATATCGAACATCACTTGAAATCAATCAAACATGAAAATGTAAGCCAAGACAACAAGAAATTCATATGCATTTGTTTGTCATCAATCAATGGACATACACTAGAAATTTTGATTAATACGATTTTTTTAATCTAGAACGAAATAAAAAAAAATCGTTTTTTGTTAATTGTTTATTAATGAAACTAATGTCAAGAAAGGCAAAGTTTGCATGCAAAGAATAAGTCGAGATTTGCATTTCATTTTATCTAGGGAATAGAAATAATAAATTTTCATTACCTTGCTCATGCTCTTGAACTTGAATTGTAGGTTGAAAGAAGAAAAAAAAACATATTTTTTCATATAGATCAGTTAATAACATTGATTCGATCGCGTCGACAAAATGAAAAGACGGCTTTTCATGTCTACAATTTGTTATTGCATCTAAATCTCTCAAGGATGTTTCTTTTCCTCATTCTTACAATAGTTGATCAGCAATTAAGAAAAGAAAGAATCCTAATCCTTTTCTCAATAGAAAAGAAAATGAAAGAATTTCGTTTTTTTTTATGATATACGAAAAAAAAAATCCGAGAACTCACTCTCTCTTTCTTTCTTTCTTTCTCGTATTTACTCAAGTACATGTCGCAATCAAAACTATTATGTATTGAGAAAAAAGAACGAGACCTCATGTTATTAGATTAATATAAGAAAAAAGAAAGATGAAGACCTTGATTTGTAGATATCAATGTATCGTTTCTGCATGACTTCATTCATTCGATCATGATCATCGCCGATGAGAAAGAAACAAATTATAATTAAAAAAAAAATGAAATACGAGATTTATTATCTTGTACTTTGACGATACGTACCTTGATTATTGTATAGCATTCAAGGAAAAATATTTTAAGTTATATCGAGTTTATCAATAGTCATGAAGGATGATTATTGTTATAGAAAAATCCTTGGTACCAAGGTTCGACACATTTTAATCGTACAAAGACGAAGAAATTAAGTGATAATATTACGAACGATTAATTACCTCGAGGCTGAGCACTTACGTACTATGAAGAAATACCAAAAAAAAAGAAGTAAATGACAAAAGGAAATTCTTTTCTTTTTATTTTATTAATGATTTATTAGACAAATCAAAGAGCTACTCTGTAGAGAAGAAAAAAGATTAATAGGCATTCTGCATTTATTGAACTAAGTATTTCACACATGTTGGATGACTGATTTGAACTGTTGAACCAGTTGCACTTAGTAAGCCTGTTGTTTCATCGATTTTAAAAAGAACAATATTATGCGAATCTTGATTAGCAACGATAAGAAATTTGCCATTTGGCGAGATATTAAAATTTCGTGGCGTTTGACCTTGTACGCTAATATGTTGAAGAACACTGAGTTGACCAGTTTCTTGATTAACAGAAAAGACAGCAACGGAATTATGACCTCGATTCGATGCATAGAGATATCGTCCATTGATTGGATGAAGAAGAAGTTCAGCACCGGTATTGGGATCAGTAAAATTCGCAGGAAGACTCGAAATGATTTGAATAGGTTCCATGACTGGTTCGTATTTGAAAACTGTAATTTCAGATTTCAATTCATTCATAACATAGACATATTTCTGATCTGAATTAAAGATAATATGTCTTGGTCCATCACCAAGTCGAGCTGCTTTTGTGATTTGTGTTCGATTGATCGAACCATCGGTTGAATTGAATCTATAGTGATAAATTTGATCTGAACCTAAATCAGCACTCAATGCAAATTCTTCTTTTTTATCAAGAAGAATACAATGTGCATGTGCTGATGTTTGACGAACGGGATCAATAGACGAGCCCGTTTGTTGATCAAAACCTGAAGATGATTTTAAACTTCCATCAATCGTATCGATTGGAAAGACAGCGACTGTTCCATTATTATAATTGGCAACAAACAGATGATTACCAGCACGATTTGTTGACAAGTAACAAGGACCACTACCACGAGATGATTGATGATTGATTAAATTCAAACGTTCCGGTCGAGTCGAATCTATTGCAAATGCTGTTACACCACCTTCGTCTTCTTCATTAACAGCATACACATATTTATGTGATGGATGCACGAGAACATAGGAAGCATTGGTAGTTGGAGCTGCTAAACCTAGTAGTGTTAAACTGGCTTTTTCCTCGTCTAAGGACAAGGCATAAATGCCTTTGCTATCACCTGCACCATCGCCACTGTATGTCCCGATGTAAACAATAGTTGATGGTGCTTGTGGCGACCATATATTTATAGAAACTAGATAATTTACATAAAAACAAGCAATTAAGGATTCTTGAAAAGCCTCAAGTAGTCTATTTACTTAATAATTTGACGAACCAATCCCACAGATTCATGGTAAATATCGAAAAGCTGATTTAAAAGCAAAAGATTATAACTAAATACTGGGTAAGCGAATATTCAGGTGTACAGTTTTCTCATACAACTAGATTAACAAGAACAAAAATATTTATTCAAGAAAAACCGAATGAAATTTGCCTTCAAGGTTAATTGATGATAAAGCGAAAAAAAAAGGTTTTTAATCTTTTATTTAATTTTACAGTTACTTCGTCCTAGACAACATTGACATAAACCTCATTAAAAAAATATTTCCCTTCTTGTTGCGACAATAAATATCTGATGTAATTATTTGTTCAAAGTACTTAGGTATTTTTGAGTTTGATAATAATCATAATTACGCTTCCAATCAAGGACAATTGTCGTCATCAAAATAAATAACGAAGGCGAAGAAGAAAAAGAAGGAAAAAAAAAACGTTGCAGCACAAAGACTAGACAAAATTTATTTCGGTTGAAAGAAAACAATAAATCAATATGCTAATTTAATCTATGATGATGTTTTCGCTTGGATATATGTCGTAAACGATGTAGAAAACGTCGTTTTAGTTTCAAATGATGTTCAGTTTTTCGAAGAAGTTTGTCGACATCGAAAATCGAATTTTTTAATAATTGAATTTCATTATTCAGTCGATCACGTTCGACGCTTAAATTTTCGATTTTCTTCTTTCCATAGGCTACAATACAATTGGATACGTCGATATATAAAATATCTTTTATCCAACAGCGTTTTCGACATGTTGGACAAACTAAATTTGTTTGCTTTTGTTTTAAACGTATTTCAACAAAAGACGAAAGGAAAAAACAAACCTTTATTCGTTGTAAACCATTGCTGAATGCATGTCGCACAGAACATATGTCCACATTTCAACGCAACTAATTTTTCTCGATCGACTCCGAACGTTTCATAGCAAATCAAACATGAAAAAAGATCTTTCGGAATATAGTTCGATGTTTTTCTTGACAGACATGTTGTCGTATCATCATCATCATTATTATTATCATCGATATTTCTTCGAGCTAATAACGTTTCGTTTGTATTCATAAGTTCAGAGGAAAAGAATTGATTTATTTATTTTTCTTTTTGCCGCCTTGTTCAAAAAAAAAAAACTTCTTTTTTTTGCTCTCTAAATTAAAAGAAAAGACGAGATGTTTGCGTGGTTTTCATTTTTTTTGTCTTTCATCTTCTTACGCGCGTAAGAGGAGAAGAAGCAGCAGCAGTAGCAGAAAAAAAGATCTTATTATCGTAATAACTTGAAAATTAGATGAAAATATGAGACATAAATGACAGCATTTCTTTTTGGCTACCATGAACATCACGAACCTACATTAACTTATCGTCGTTTAATACCGATTTGGTTTTTTCTTCTTCTTCGCTGATCTAATTGACATGAGTTTGATTATGTCGACTGACATTGATGAACACATTCTCCTTATCTTCTAAGTGGAACAATGTTTGATCTTCTCGGATTTTCCTTCTTGTTTTTTATGTATATTTAATCGACGAGAAAAGCTTTCTTTTTCTCTCCTTTTCTTTCTTATTAATATTTATTAAGTAAACAAGAATAATATTCTATCGATTTATTTTTTGCTTCTTCTTCTTCTTCTCCTTCTTTGTTTCACTTTTAGAATGTGAAATGATTGAAAGTACGAATCTAACGTATTCATTCAATTCATCGAACGAACCAATTGGTTCATTAATATTCTTTACAGTTATCTATGTTATTGTTTTAATAACTGGTTTAATCGGAAATTTTACTGTACTCTTTGTTATCTTAAAAAATAATGAATTAAAACATTTTACGAATTATTTCTTTGCTAATTTAAGTGCGGCTGATGTACTTGTTTTGATATTTTGTATTCCAACAGCTTTACATGATATTTGGGCGAAAGATCAATGGTACTTGGGCAAATTTATCTGTTTAATTAATCAATATATTGAAGGTTGTTCGACAAGTGTCTCATCATTAACCATCATGGCAATAAGTCTCGAACGATTCATTGCAATTTGTAAACCTTTTCAAGTAAAACAAAAAAGAAAAGATATCGAGAAAATAAATTCTATTGCGTATTTTAAGGTACATGAGATTCTCAATAAAACATTAACTCTAATCACAATTGTGATTATTTGGACCATAGCTTTAATATTTTCACTTCCTTTTTATATTTTTGTTGTTTATGATCCATCATTTAATCCAACAGATTCATTGAATACAACAACATCGAATCTTGTTACGATTTGTCATTTAAATGCTAGTACTAATCTTGCACGTGCTTGTCTTACTTGGTTTATTATTCTTTTAATATTCGTACCATTTGCTGTTTTAATTTATATTTATACGAGAATTATTCTCGAATTAGTACGACATCGTACTGTTCGAGTTATGAGAATTAATAAAACTCAATCGTCAATCGACATTGAAGATGTACGGTTGAATATCGATGAACAACAAAAATCGAATTCATTTCTTGCTTATAAAAATTTCGAACAGAAACGTTTGAATACAGTGATTATTTGTGTTGTTACAGTGGCATTTTTTGCTTGTCAATTTCCTGTACGAATTATTCAATTGATTGACATGTATATTCGAGTACAAAATGAAGATACAATGTCGCAATTAACATGGATTTGGCTATGGAAATTATCGAAACTATTATTTTTCCTTAATTTTACAGCGAATCCCGTAGGAATCACATAGATTTTAGTGTGTACAATTTGAAAACGAAAAACATTTCAATTCTAGATCATCTATAATATTTTGTCAACAAAATTTCGTCGTTCATGTCGACGTTTACTTCAAATTTCTCGGCCATTAACAATAGCAACAACGGATTCATCTCGAAAGACAAGTGTAACATCGTATCTTTATTCCAGTGTGTCGAAAAATCGCTCACGAAAAAGTCGTTCGTATTCCTATCAAACAAGATTCGGAACGATACGTTCGAATTCTGAAAGTGAAAATCGAGATAATGATGAAATATTCATTCCAACATTTCAAGTTGTCAATGAAGAGGACGATGAAAATACTGTTCAACAAGATTAGTGCGTCATCTATGATGAAATAGTTTAATAAAATACATTCATTTTGTAAAATAAAACTTCGCAGATGACGACTCGATTCGGAGGAGATTATTGTTCTCTATCGTTGTTGAATCGAAATGCTAGTGAGTATTGGGATAGTTTCTATACATCGAAATTCCTACGAGAACAAATGATGAAAATCTCTGAACGAATAATGAATTCGAATCGATCACCGTTGATTCTTGTTGATACACATTGCCATTTCGATTTGATTTTCGATCGGTAAATAAATGAACAAGTTCCAATACGCATATTTTCATTCATTCATTTGTTATTCTCAATAGTTTATTTATAAAAGATGCGAATGTGAAAAAATATTTTCATGATTACAAAGATTTATATCCCGAACATTTTCTTTTCGAATACGCAATTCAAGTTTTTTGGCGACCGATACATTTCGTTGAAAGTTCAATTTTCTGAACTTATTCTGTTTTTTTGATTGAATTTGTTTTCTATGTAGAACATTGGCGTGAAAATTATTCGAAATATTTAGATTTCGATGGTATCTATAGTTCATGTGGAATTCATCCACATTGGAGTCATTTAACAACGTCAAGAACATTCGATGATCTCGAACGATGTTTACAACATCCGAAAGTCATTGCCATCGGAGAAATGGGTCTTGATTTGGGACCAAAGTAACAGAAACACACAACAACAAAAAAAGAAATCGATTATTTTCCCTTTTTGTCAAAAGAAATACCTGTCATATCGATCAACAAATCCGAGTTTTTGAAGAACAATTAAGATTAGCGATCAAATGGAACAAATCAATTGTTGTTCATTCGCGAAATGCTCATTTGCAGACATTTGAAATCCTGAAAAAAGTAAAACTAAAGTCGTCGATTGATTCGCGAATGAACAGTTGATTTTTAGAATCTCGAACGAAATCATAAAATTCATTTGCATTGCTTCGTTGGAACAATCGATGATGCTCGATTGTTTACATCGTATTTCACTGAGATTAAATTCGGTTTCACACCACTGATAACTCGTCCAGGAACTTCATTTATCGATGTCATCGAACAGCTCGATTCGACAGAAATACTCGCCGAAACCGATTCGCCCTATTTCATTCCTGAAGAAGTCATTTTCTTTTTCTTATCAACATCGGAAAATATGTCTTCATTTTCTAGCTTTTTCAATATACTCGTTCGGGTCATCCCAGTATGGTCTACAGTGTCGTCGAAACCATCGCTTATATTTGCAATGTTTCGATTCATGAACTAGCACAACAATTACGAGAGAATGCACGTACAATCTATGGAATTTAATTTGAAGTCCTTCTTTTTTCCTGTTTTCTTTGTGAAAAAAATCTTTTTGTATGTTCATACTTGAATATTAAAATATATCTTGAAGAAGAAAAAAGAAAGATAGAATGCTACTAAACAAATATTCGGCTGAGTTGTACTTTAAAACAAACTATCGAAGAAAGAAAAAGTCATTCCGAACGTGAGTGTAAATAAGAAGCTTTCATTTTCTATAAAGTAACTAAATCATGGCAAACGTATGCACAAAACAATTTATCTATGTGTTAATTATTATTGTTCTCGGGTTTTTATTAATAAATTCGCATTGGTTATCGAATAATTTCAGTCGAACAATACGAGCATCGGTGAAAATAAATTGTCAGCAAAATAATCAACTCCGTTATCGTCGACAATCATGTTCATGTACACGACCAATGATGTTTTTAAATCAAACGTCGAATTCATTTACTATTCATGAAACAGAACATAACAAACTCTGTAGTCAATATTCGGCATTACGTGGTTATCATCAACGTGTTATTTCGATTAGTATGTATGGTCCACGTGAAAACGGTCTATTTACATTGAATAGATCTGTTGATTTTCTTCGTCAATTAATTGATGATATGAAAATTCGATATCCAACTTGGATTCTACGTGTTTATCATGATTCAACTATTGATCACAAAATTATCTGTCCAATCGAGTGTGATTACAATTTAATTGACTTTTGTAATGTAGGCAGTTTGAGTAGTTATATTCCAGCGAAAATTTGGAGATTTTTACCTGTTGGCGATGAACTAGTTGATATCATGGCAAGTCGAGATCTCGATTCGCCATTATCACAACGAGAATTCGATGCTGTTCATGAATGGATCGATTCGAATAAAACATGGCATGCCATGCGAGATAATCCAATGCATTATGTTCCAATGCTTGGTAGGCGAGACTTTTTTTTTGTTTTTGTTTATATACGAAATTGTTTAGGTGGTATGTGGGGTTTTCGTTCGGAATTGAATCGAACATTTGCTAGTCAAATTCTACAGAAAATTCTCGATCGAAATCTAGTCAGTCGGTATGGTGGACGAGGCGATCAGAGATTTTTATCAGATCATATTTGGCCACATATTGCCGATCATGTTATAGCTCATGATAGTTTTTTATGCAACGAACCGTACGGAAAACGATCGGTTTCATGGCCAACACGTCGTCCACATCCAACGAATGATAGTCAATGTTTTGTTGGTTGTGTTCGACCTTGTTGTAATCGAGATCGTTATCCATTTCAACCGTGTCCAATGGCTTGTCGGCCAAAGAATCATCCTGATTGGGAGATGTGCTAAGATTAAATTTCATTTTATTTTGATCTTGTTATGCATATGATCAAAGATATTTTCAATGAAATTTATTGTTTAGAAAATGAAAATATATATATAGATTTATACTGTACAAATAAAAAAAAAGTCTAGACCCATTGCGGATTTTCTTCGATGAGACACAAACGTCGACGTCGATGTTGATGAATATCTTTTTTGTAAATCAAACGTTTGAGTGGAATGAGAGTATTCGGTTGAACAGGTGTCGAATGACGTTGACTACGTCGTGGAGTTGATGTATGCGAAGGTTTAACAGAGATTTTGTTCGATGTTCGTGAACTTTTCGGCGTACTTGTTGCACAAGCTGATGCAGCAAAGACGAATTTTTTCGATTTTCGTCGTTGATGTTCTTGATTTGTTGTTGAATGTAGAATTTCGGGTTTTTGTTGCGAAGATAAATATTGACAAATATGTTCATTACAATGTGAAACCGATGTAATTTGTGAGCTTATCGAAAGATCTAATAATTGAAGATGTGAAAACGCATTTGGATCATGCGAACGTAATTCCAAACATAGACGATTGTAGTGAGATTTTAATTGTCGAAGAAGTTTACGATCAGTTGACATGATGGTGTTTCAATTTTCAAATGAATCTAAAACATAAAACGAAACGAAACGATAATAGATTTGTTTTCTTATCCGTTAGATTCAATCGTATCGTATCATTAGATGACATATTTGATGGTACCATCATGTCTGTTATTATGATTAGAAATGAAAAAGAAGAAGAAAAAAACAAAACCGAAAGAAAGATGAGACTAAGAAGAGAAGAGCGAATCGCACAGTTGGACTCTATCTTCAAACGGTTCGGCAAACGGACGCATCGCATGGCGCCAGGTGATGATGTACTGTACTTGTCATTGGCAGTTGACGAAACGACCTAGGAGGTCTTGTCTATCAATGTATATATCATGCCGAGAACAAGCATGGTTGATTAGTGTACGAGAGGTATTGAAGCCGATCATTTAATTTTCTCCGGTTTTTTGAAAACAAAATAAAATGTAAACTAACTTACGGTGAGAATAGGCAGAGCAATTTGTTTGTAAATGATTGTAGTTATTGATTTGATGATTTGTATTTAAAGAAGACGGTTCGCATTTTTTTCGTTCGTTCTCTCCTTCTCTCTCCAATCGATTGATTGGTTCAATATTCATTGACACTGCCCATTGGCTAGCAGTTCGAATGAAAACAAATCTCTTTCGTTCTCTGATCATAGCTGAAGCGTGTTAAAACAGCAGCATCATTTTGCACGTTCGCGTTCCCTTATTAGGAATTATACGTCTTGACGCAAAACTTCGTTTGATCTTCGAATAAAAATAAAACTTCAATTCCTTGAGGCTTTAACAAGCACAAAAAAAACGCGTACGTCACATAGAAAGCAAAATCTTTTTCTTTCTTTTTTTTTGTTCTTGTCTTAAGATGACATAGTGTGAGCTACGATGTTCTAATAGATGATAAGAGCATGTCGAATATTCAATCGTGTTCTTAACATATTTCTTAACACTTGAAAATAACGTTCACGAAACAGATGTGCTTTTCACAAAATTTCTCCACCCACACTGAATATCATAATGATGATGGTGTAATTGATAGGCATCGTTGTCTTTTTTTGTTGCTAAAGGTATGTTGACAATATGCCACGAGCAGTTAATCAACGTCATATAAATGATTAATTATAAACTTCGAAAATAGGCTTTTTTTATGATCCATAAGAATTCGAATATGTCTAGTCAAAATATTGTTTCGACACGTGGTTGATAGAATTGATTGAAAATCAAATCAAGCTGTGATTATGTCACAACTACTAGACGCGCTATGCATCACAGTTTTATTTTCCGCATCAAAAAAGAAGAAAAAGAGTAACGTTCGCTTGTCAAGTCAATATGCGACTAAAGAATGAGTAGAGCCGCCCGAAGGCATGTCATTTTCTATTAAAAGAACTAAGGAAGAAAAGAAATTAGAAATCTGTCTGGTGAAGCAAATTCTAAATCTAAATATACATTCATGACATTTATTCAGATTTACTTTTCTTTTCTTCTTTTTCTGTTCAATCTATTCCACAGCAAGTATGAGTAGCAAAGAGACACGTTCGAAAAGTATCGCCGAATTGCCGAGTCTTCGTTTGACAGAAATCAAAAAGCAATCTCAATCACCGAGTATCATCGATCCACGATCACCATCCGCCGATGTTAAACGGTTCGTTGACAAATTAGCTCGAGTTTCATTTGAGTTATTCTGTGTTTTTTTTAGAACACCATTGGATAAAAAAGCTTATCAATTACCAGATCCTACTCTCAAATAATCAAACTAATTGTCTTGTATCTTATTTCTCTAATAAACGAAAAAACAAAACGAAGCAACGAGATGAAACGTATTCACTTGCTGCGTAGAAATATTCTAATGAGAAGTTCATTAAAAAATGAATATTGCTGTTCATCAAACAGAATTATGCGCCCTTGTACTCGTCACATTATGATGACAGAAAATGCAAATTTGTTTCTTTCGTTCGAACTAAATAAGAATTTAGCATACAATCAATTCGATTGAAACTAATAACAACAATCGAGCCATGAATCAATTTGTTTTTCTTTCCAATGTATGAATTACATGAAAAAAAAAACAAAAGGCACAGATTTTCGAGACTGAAGTAAATCGTTCATCATTTAAATTTTGAACATTTCAACAATCAAAAGAAACATCAACTTAATAATGATCAAACAGGAAACAACAAAACTTAAATGCACTCTCATCGATCAATTCTTTCATTGACATTTTTTTGTGTCTTGAGTAGTGACCACTTAACGGTTTTCATCTGTTCATTTTAACTAAGTCACTTTAACATTAGATTGAAATCGTATATCAACGAGATCGATTGATTAGGCACGTACCTTAATACGAACAGATGTGTCGATGACATTCCGGTAGATGTCGTACGCAGACAATCTCATTCATGATCATTTATTGTTTTTTTTAAATAAAATTAGAAAAAAAGAAAATTTTTTTTCGTGATAAAGAAAGAATTTATTTTTCGAAATTTTAATTTTAATTCGAGGAAATTCCCAATGGTCTAATCAGTCATCAAATGATATATAATCGTGTTCATTTAACAAAATTTTTTCTATTTCGGCGGGTGAAATTTTGCAAATTTTTCGAACAAAATTGAAAAACAAACTTTCTTATGGCAACAACACAAGATGAAAATCATTCATTGAAAACAAATGGGGCAACGATCATCTCCTATCCAACAGCATCAGGTTTCGATGTTAAAACACTCTCACATATCACCTTCAATATTCTGTTTTTTTCGTATTTGTCTAGCCGATGCAATCGCGTCATTCAATTGGGGCAATTATTTGAATAGTACGAGTGCTCATGGTGCACCTGTCAATCTCTTTCGTCATGTAAAAACAACAAGAGAATTTAAGATTTAGTTGCTATTCGTTTCGTTCATAGGCACCTTTACAAGATATGTGGGGTCAATTGACGCCGGGCATGAAAGTCGAAGTGATCAATACCGATTGTTCATCATCGACGAACGATACCAAAGAAAAAATCTTCTGGTTCGCGTATATCGTTCGTGTTGAAGGTTATTTAGCATTGTTACGATACGAAGGTTGTGATGATGATTCATCGATGGATTTTTGGTACAATCTATGTCATAAAGATGTTCATTGTGTGGGCTGGTGCGGTCAACACGGTGTTAAATTAGCACCACCGAGAAGTGAGCCATTTAAAATAGCAAAAAGAAACAACGAATTTTCTCTTTATGTTATTCAGGTATTGAACATCGACAAGCCGATTGGAAAACATTTCTTGTGAATAAACTAGTCGGAGCGAAAACATTACCCGAAAGTTTTCGACAAAAAGTATGAAGTCATTGCCAAGATGAATTTTCTTAAAATAATTAATGATTTAGATTCAAACATCCCTTCGATGTTCGTTTAAGAAAAGTATGCTCGTCGAAGTTATCGACAAATTTCGAGTGTCTCAAATGCGCGTTGGCAAAATCTCGGAAGTCATCGGCGGTCGTTTACGAATAAACTACGAAAATGTAAATACAACAGTTACATTTTCTCGAAAAAGTTTCTTCGTTTCTTTCAGCCGGCAGGCGAACATTTTTGGGTTCATCATACGTCGGAATTGTTTCATCCGGTGGGTTGGTCGGCGCGAACTGGCCACGAGATCGAAGCTACTGACGAATACAAACAAGAAGTCAAACAAATTCTTGAAACAAATTCCTATCCAACGAACATCGCACAGCCAGACTTATTCGTTCAAGTAAAACGAAGAAATTATTCGAAAAAACGACCCTCAACTCTCTCGTTTTCAGACTTCCAGCAGTGACAATCAATTCCTCGAAGGTCAGAAATTAGAAGCCGTCGATCCATTAGACATGTCTCAAATTCGTCCAGCCACCATAAAAAAAGTTTGTCATTGACCTTGAAATCTATGCTCGATTGTTGATTGCTTTCGATTGAAGGTTTTGAAAGACGGTTATTTCATGTTATCAGCCGACGGTTCGAATATGGAAGATGGTTCCGACTGGTTTTGTTATCATTCGAGTTCCCGTTTGATATTCCCGATTAATTTCTGTCAACGAAATCATCTTCAATTGGCACCACCACTTGAGTATCAAGGTGATTTTCAATGGGATAAATATTTAACCGAAACCAAATCGCAGGCAGTGTCTGAAGAACATTTTCAAATAACAAAAGTAGATTTCTCAAAACAAATAATTCCTTTACACAAAAATCTCTCTCGTTTTTCTTTTTTGTTTAAGGATCAAACAAAGAATCCATTTTCAGTCGGAATGAAAATCGAAGCTGTAGATATGATTACTCCTCATTTAGTTTGCGTGGCAACAGTAGCGAAAGTTGCTGAGAATTTAATACGTGTACATTTCGATGGTTGGGGCGATGATTTCGAGCAATGGATCGATTGTCAATCGACAAATATCTATCCGATCGGTTGGTGTGAATTAGTTGGATATAAACTCGAGCCTCCCAAACAACCTGAACAAGATCAATTAGCGGAAACAAATAAACGTTCATCGAAGAAATCGTCGAATCGAAAATCGAATAAACGAAAACGTTTAACTTAAATTCCTTTTCAAAAATTGTATATATGAGATTTCAAAAGAAACAAAAGAAACAGAACGCAAACACTAGATTCATGTCTTTCATTTCATTGATTATTTGTATGTAAATGCCTATGTGTGTGTGTGTGACTATTAGAAGTGATTAGTTGACATATTTGGTTTTTTCTTTCGTTCTTTTTTCATATTGAAAACAGGTGCTCTTTTCGTTTTGTTTTTCTATACTGTGATGTGCTTCAAACTAGAAATTTAGCCGACTAATTGTCCAGTTATTAACATAGTGTTATTGTTTTTTTTTCTCTCTCTCTCTTTCGCTATTTTGAACAGTTCACAATTGATGCGCGATAAATGTTTCATCTTTTTTTCTTCTCTTGTCTCATTTCATATTTAGTCTTTATGGTTGTTGTTTTTTTTTTCGAGATATATTATTAAAAAAAACCATAATGAACGAATAAAGATAAATATAACTACGTATAACTAGTGACCTCAATTTAAAGGAGAAAAAAGAAAAAAAAAGTAAAAGGAATGTGTATCTTGCGAGTGTGTTGTGCAATGACTGTTGACAAGAAGAAATACGAGGCCTTCATTTTTATTTGCGAGCTTTTATTTGAAATCTATGGCACCCAAATCGAAGCGTTTGTCTCAAGGAGCACGAGCTGGAATTGTTTTTCCAGTTAGTCGTATACATCGATATTTGAAATCGTCACCGACAGTGACAAAACGAGTTTCAAAAGCTGCATCAGTTTATCTTTCAGCTACACTCGAGTATCTTGCTGGTTAGTGATAAACTCGCGATATTTGTCGGTTTATTTTACCTTTTTTTCTTCGTGTTTAGCTGAAATTCTTGAATTAAGTGGAAATGCTGCTCGAGATTATAAACGAACACGTATCATTCCTCGACATATACTTCTTAGTACAGCATCAGATTTAGAACTCAATCAAGTAAATTACATTGAAAAAAAAACAAACAAAATCAAAACATGACAGTTTTAGTTACTTAATGGTTGTTTAATTCCTGGTGGTGGTGTTTTGCCGAAAATTTATCCAGCTTTATTTCCTGCTAAAGGTGCATCATCATCCGATGCTAGCAATACAGGTAGTAGTACAAGCCAATCAACAACGCCAAAGAAGAAAAACGTCAATAATCAAACGAAAAAACCAGCCACTCAGAAAGCAACATTGAAAAAAGCCGGCCAAGGAAGTTTTACAATTTTAGGCACACCAAAGTCCAAAGTACAGTGATAAGTGGATAGATTGTGAGATATGTTTTTGAAATATGATATTTCTAGGCTGCGGCTTTGAAAGGAACAGCTGTAACGACATTATCAGAACGAGTTCTTAACCGAGGACAAAAAGTACGAAGAATTTTTGTTTGAAAATTTTAATTTGTTTGCTTTTAGTTAACTGTTGTTCAGGGAAATATAATTAATATTCAAGCTGATGCTATCGTTCATCCAACTAGTAGTTCACTTAGTTTCGGTGGTGAAGTTGGTTAGTATAAAGATTGTTTTTTTTATCAATGAACAAAAAAAAACGATGTCCTTTATTTTCAAGGTAATGCTTTAGCAAAAGCTGGAGGTCAACAATTAAAAGAAGCCGTAGCTAATGCATCGAAAACTCAAACATTAAACAAAACTAGTGATGGTAAAAATGCGAATTTTCTGCAAGAAATTGTCATCAATTATTTTTCTTCGTTCTACGTAGTTTGTATAACTGATGCTCCTAATCTTTTAGCAAGTCATTTAATTCATGTCAATTCTCCAACATGGAATGCCGGTTCACAAACTGAATGTATCAGTGATTTAGATCAAGCAACAACAAATATTTTGACATTAGCTGATCAAAAAGGTCTTACATCCGTTGCATTGCCAAGTATTAGTAGTGGAAAGTAAGTTCATCTACGGAAAATAGATTATGAACGAAAATATTTGATTGAATTTAGTGCGGGCTTTCCTAAACAAACAGCAGCACAAACAATTCTCGCTGCCTTATCGAAATATTTTCGTCAAACAGCAACAACAAATCTTCAACAAGTTTTCTTCGTTTTATACGATGCTGAAAGTGTTAACGTTTACACAACTGAACTTCAACGTATGGTTGAATAATTTGACTTGACTTATCAATCGCATGAACACTTTGATTTATGTTGTGTGTGTGTAGTTTTCTGCGTTTGCTTTTGGAGTTCGAATAAATTTTCCCATTCTCATATCTGAAATAAGAAAAGTCACACTTTGTTTTTTACTAAACATGATTCTTATTCTAGAAAAGATAAATGTCTGAACTTGATACAAATTCTATTGATCTCGAAGATACTTTTTGTTTGTATGGACATCCAACAAATCCATATTTACTCAAACTTTCATCGTCCAGTCTTTCAATAATTCCAAAAGCGAAACCTAACGCTGGAGAAATCATACCAATCGATGATATCTACGGTTGTTTGTGTATGAAAACAGATGCAAATGCTCTTCCATGTCATTTCACAATTTATATCTATTCACCGAAAAATTCGAAAGGTGCTACGTCTCGAAAATCTCATCTTCATCGAACACATCGGACATTTACTTATTCAAGTTACAATGAACATGAGAAAAACTATGCAGAAATTATTCGTTGGCATCGGTATATCAAACATGCTATTTACTTACGACGAAATCTACCTCGTAAGCAGCTCAATCGAAAAGAATCAAACTTTGTCAGTTGTTTTTTTGTTGTGTATGTGTATAGGAGATATTGTCGAAAATCAACTTGATAAACGAGTGTTAATATTTGTTAATCCAGCTGGTGGTGCTGGAAAAGCTCAACGTTTAGTAATGCAACATGTTGTTGGTGTTTGGAGTGAAGCTGAGTTCAATCATCATATAGTCGTTACTGGTTCGAAACCGATTCATTCGAATAAATTTCAACTAGAACTTCTAGCTATTTCTTCATAGAATATTCGGGTCATGCGAAAAATTATGTTCAATCATTAGATTTAAATGAATGGAGTGGTATTGTTGTTGCGTCAGGAGACGGTCTCGTTTATGAAGTTATCAATGGTCTTTTAAGTCGAAATGATTGGCAAGAAGCTCGAAAAATGCCTATTGGACATTTACCTTGTGGATCGGGTAACGCATTTATAACGAGTATTATTCGTCATGCTAAGTAATTATATTTTTAGAACAAAAAAACAGAGATATTCGAACTGTTTATGATTTTTATTAGACAACCGATAGCAGATTCAATGGAAAAATATGTTGTTCAAGCTGCTATTATGATAGCAAACCATCAAGTACTTCCATTCGATATGGCTTTGATGGATACTTGTGATGGACAACGAATCTTTTCGTTTCTCACTCTTGAATGGGCGGTTATTGCAGATGTCGATTGTGATAGTGAAAAATATCGTTTTCTTGGTACGAAAAGATTTGAATTATTCGATTGCACTTTTTGTTTGTTCGATTGATTATTTCAGGAGGAACACGTTTTACTGTCGAAGCCGTTAAACGAATTATTCGTAAGTGATAAGACGAACTTATATTTTGCCTTGACTTTATCTATTCTTATCATAACAAACTCTAGGACCTCGAATCTATGAAGGTTATATCGATTATCTTCCCTATGAGCCAACAGATGTAACTCTTCAAATTGAACCTAATACAACGCCGAACGAACTTCATAAACATTTAATTCCATTATCTCAACAAATATCAGTCGATCCAAATACAAGCGGTTGGCGTCGTATTGAAGGTCCATTTCTTCATGTTCTTATAACGGCTAAATCAGCTCTTTCAAAAGACACACTTTCAGCACCACAATCGACATTAGCCGACGGTTTTCTAACATTGCAATATATGCTTGCTTCGAACTCGACACGTTCACATTTAACAAAAGCATTTCTTGCTCTTGATGAAGGCAAACATTTACAATATGATTTCGTTAAAACAATACCGATAACAGCCTTTCGAATTGTACCAAAAGGTACCGAAGGAAATATGATGGTCGATGGAGAAAAAGTTCCCTATGGTAGAAAACAAAAAACATTCTCTTGAATTATTATTGTTGAATATGTTTTTTATTTCTTCTAGGTCCTATTCAAGGTGAAATTCTACCAAGTTTTGCACGTTGTATGGGCAGACAACCGCCTGCTGATAGTTCAACATAAACTTCCGAATGATTTCGATAGTTTTTCTTTTTTTTTCTTGTTTCCAAATAACGTCTTTCAAATAATTGATAATCGTTTTTTTCTCTCTCTATTTATTTAAAAATAAAATTTTTAAATTTTAATCACATAAATCAACTCGAATCGGTAGATGAATATTTTGAAAATACAATTGCAATGGATTGATTGTTATATTCCATTTCGAACCGTGACGATCTCGAATACAAATTCGATTCGAATACATGTCTATTGTTTGAAACATCATCGAAGTTTGATCGATTGTATAATTAAATGGATAAGTTCCTCGAACGAGAAGATTTCGTAAACGAATTGATTTCGTCGAAGGTGTTAAAACACCTGGAATTGGATTGAACAAAAGACTTGTTTTGTCGTAACGAAGACCAGCATAGCCCATCATAACTGATTGAATAAATCCACCATCACCAGTAAGAAAATGCGTACTAAAAGTGATTGATTTTCATTTTGTAAAAGTTTTTTTTATAGGCAATACTGACTTAAATCCATGTCCGCCGATAATATCAGGATGTATATCCACCTAGAAAGGACAAATATTCTCTGGATTGAAAAAAAAAACACAAGAAGCACAAACTTCGTTTCGAACATGAAATTCTCCGTAAGTACACGCTTGCAAAGATCGATTGAATTCTCCTTCAGCTTTCCATGTTTCGTTTAACATCAACCAAACAATTGCATGTATAGGTCCTGTCATTCCAGCATTTTCTTTACAAGTTATTGGAATATATGTTTCAGCATCGTTTCGAGTTATTTCAGATGTAACATTGAAATTCATTGGATAAGTTAAATACAAAACATCTATTCGGATTATTGAAATCGTTTTTGTTTTTGTTCAATTTATTACCTTCAGGACAAATATATGTATGTGGATTTGGATATAATGATGCTGAAAAAAAAATGAATGATTTTATTTATTTTCATGAGAAGAATGAAACAATACCGTTATCCCATTGAATATGTGTTCGTGTAGTTGCATTGAAATTAATTTTCAATTGTTGGCCAATAATTTTCCATCGAGGATCAACTTCAAAGCCGAACATATGCCCAACTTCACTCGCAAATATCAATGAAACAGCAGCTACAGCATTTGTTTGTACAGCATTATCAACTCCAATGTCACCACATTTCGTTTGAGTATTATCACACCATTCATCAACAGGCATGACTTTATTGATACCATATGTATTTTTATCGATTTTTGTTACACGACTAGTCCAAAATCGAGCAATGTCACGTAAGAGTGGCCAACCGAAATTCTCTAGCCAAACACGATCTTGAGTAGCATAGTAATACATTTGAACAGCAACGGATACATCTCCGGTAATATGCTGTTCGATGCAATCTTCCCAGCCACCTTTTCCATCGCAACATCCCTAGATAAAACGTCTCATCACTCGAGACAAAAATCAATTAAGAAAATGCGTTTACTTGTGCTCGACCGAAATAAGCTCTATGCAACAAAACAACAGAAGGATATAGCTTGTGAAAAAATAATAAAACATACGCAGTCCAAGCGAACATCGAGCCATTGTAACCAAATGTTTGTGCGATTTTATACGATTCAGGTAAACTGTTATATCGATATTCAAGTAGATTCGCTGCATATCTCGGATAGAAAGGTAACATTGCCGGCATCATATACCTTAATAATCAGAAATATTCAAAGTTTCAAGTGGATTGAATATTGAAATTTACCAATCCATATCGAAAAACATAACACCTGAATACGATTGAGAAGCTAAACCACCTGGACTAATGCCGTATCTAAATTCAAGATTAATCTTAGATGATTTTCGAAAATCAATTGATTATCTTACGGCCAATCATCTCTTGAACTTGATAGTAGATAATACATTGAACTAGTGACATGTTGTGCAATATCTAAACCACGAGAAAATGTTCGTATAATCGTATCATTTTCTCCGTTTTTATCCGTATCGAAAAATTCTATTTCATGAAAATATGTTTCATTTTCCAATGGTTCAATATCAATGCCTGATTTCCATAGATTCATCCAAGCTTGTACATGATTATCAAATAGATTTGCTCGTTCAACAATTGCTCGATGAAATCGATCGATTGCTTCCAATGTCACAACACGTTGTTCAACTGCATCAGGTCCAAAATCGACACTACTTGCTAACGTCGATAGAAATTGTACAGTTTCCATTGACGATAGTTCTATTGTTGCATTCGGTTGTTGAGTACATATTGTCACATAACTAATTCGACCGTAATCATCTTCAGCTATCAATCGACCTTCGTAAACACTCATCATTGGTGTTGATAAATCTGAATTATAAGTAAAATTAATATCGATTTGTACACCAGTTCCACCGTTGCAAATGATTTCGGCATTATGGGTTTGATTAAGTGGATCAAATGTCGACGAAAATGAAAAATTCAAACGATCGATTGCCGATGATGAAAGACGAGCAAATTCTAAAACCATAGCACTTTTCAACTAAATATAGAGAAATCTACGAATTCATTGCAAAGAAAGGAAATAATTTGCAAAGTACCGTTCGACTGATATAAACTCGATGTTCGAGAATATCTTCATTGATTTGATATCGTCGTGCATATAAACCTTTTTCAAATTGTAGTCCACTGGCGATTAAATTTCCCGATTGTATTGATCCACCGATAGGCGATGGTATTCGTGATTTACCCACAGCACCGCACTGATATTTTATAAATTAGAAAAGAAAAAATAGAACAAAATTACCGATAATCATTTCTACTCACTTTTCCACTAAATAATCCATTTTGAAATAGAGATGCTGACATGACAACTGTTCCCAAGTAACCATTTCCTATTTCCGGTAAAAAGCAAAAATGCGGTTCCGGATTGGCATAGAGTATTTTTCCGCGATTGATATAATCTTGCCAATCATTTGGAGGTAGAAAACCCTTTCGAATATACAAATCGACATTATCTGTTACGTCAAAACAACAATTTGCGTCACATCCTGATGTGCAAGATTTCAATTGACCATTCGAATTAAATCCTTGACAATGCGTATTATTATTACAGTAGGCAGCTAATAATTCAATGTCACATTTCTTGCTAAAACCTTCGCCACACTCAAAAATCTCGATGTCATTACCGACGGCATCAGTTTTCGACATTTTTAGATAGTGTTTCACAGAACATGAATATCGGTTTATAATCAAGCATAGAATGAGTATTATTTGTTTCATTTCAATAGAAATTTTGTTAAAGGATATTAGTTTTTTCGTCTCGTTTCTTATCTTAATATCTTTTACAACCAATGATGAAAATTGAACTCAGGTGTCACTCTGATTTCTATCAAGAGATCGTTGTTTGCATTTAAATAATCATATCGCAAACAGAAAAAAAACCAAAGTAATGTTTAACTATGTTTCGGAATAGAGTCAACTTATATTTTATTCATAATATCAAAACTTTTATTTTTTTATTGATTAGATTTTTTTTCTGCGTGTAGGGTATTGTAAATCTCCATAGATTCATTTAATTATAGTCTCACGCGATGATATTCAAGTTGAAATGAATAACTAGTAATTATTTAAGTATAATGACGCTACTTAATACTGGTTTATTAAATGAAGATAAACAAATATTTGTCTGAATAAATAAGAAGTACTGACGAGCGAGATATAGACAGAGTCAACAACGACATTTCCATGTTAGAGCTTTGTTTGCACTTAAACGAAGCTACATTTATAAGCGACTGATTCCGACAATAACCTATAGAGAAGAATAAAACATAATTTTTTCATAAATGATAATTATTTTTCTGCTTTCTTTTATATAGCTATATATATAAAGAGAGAGAGAGAGAGCCTGACGAAAGAAAGCTCTATTAGCGTATATAATCGGAAAAGAAGTAAAAGTTTCCTGGCAGAATATAGTCAAATGCAACTTCTATGCTACGTAATTATCTTTGGATGGCTTTTTCAAACAAGTAAAAGTTGTTCTTTTTTTTGTCAAAAGAAAAAAGCAAAAATTAAATATTTCAAATAGGTTTTCAATTATCATGTATCCAATGTACGAGTCCTATTGAACGGTTTCTACAGCGAACCGATCAGTCATGTCTCGATGCGACGATTTCACCAATGATTTGCACGCAAAAGATCAATGGAACGAATGTACATTTTCATAACTGTATATCAGCTATTTATACATTGCCATTGGACGGATATCGAGGTAGGAAATTTTCAGCAATCATACATCGAACACTTCCACCACCACATTGTTCGATTGTTGTTGTATCAAAAAAACGTAGACGAATATTTGCTTGTTCGAAAATGTTTCGTTGTTCGACGGTTAAGCATTGATAAGCTGTTTTTGACATGACATAAATAGATTCATCTTGACCAGTAATTATTTCCAGCATATTACCAGCAAAATTTTTCATTTGTTCGAGTGTTATATTAATAAGCTTCCGTTGTTGATTGTTTTCAAGTAGTTTTATGATTTCATTTCGTTGTTCATGATTAACAATGGATTCCAAACAAATGATCGCAATAAATGTGCCGATTGACATCATTACATTTGTATGATAGATTGGTTGATGTTTGTCGTCACAACTATCGAAGAGAATAGGTGGTGATTTATAGTTGAGCAATTCAGCGACATGTCGAACGATTTTTTCATTTGTTCGAGTTGATCGAACAGCAAAAATACGTTTGTTTAAATGATCGAATACCATCGAACCTGTACCTTCGAGAAATTCGTTCGTTTGTTCGTATGAACTTAGATCGATGAGATTTTTCACTTGGAAATTTTCTGCTAAACTTTCGAAAATATCTGTTCGTCGTTCTAATCGACGATTAATTGCAAGCATAGGATAGAGAATAATTGTGCCATTAGGATGTGTTGTGAACCAATTATTTGGAAAGATGGCATCGGGTTTAATTGGCTCGGATGTATCATCAAAAACATTGACATGAATATTTTCTGAACGTAGCTCGTCGACCATTTCATCGAATTCTTTTAAAGCTTGTTGTTGAACTTGAGAATTCGTATAATCAACATTCTGAAAACCGTTTGACACGGCTGTTTCGGTATTAAAACAGAAATGAGCCGGTCGAATCATAATAAGACTATTCGTTGATTGTTTTAAGGACATTTGAAATTTGATTTCATACGCATGTTTTGTTATCTGTTATTTATTTTTATTGTTTTTTTTCTTATCTCTAGGCTTGTATATTCATCGTGGCTGTTCGATGATAGAAACAGCTCGACATGAATGTGATCCGCCTGCTTCTCAAATCGATCTAGACGAAACCTTGGACTTTTTTTGTAGTCAAACTTGTTCAACCGATGGTTGTAATCAGCATGCAGTCGAAGAAATTACACTCACTTCATCGGCTTACTCTCCGGCAAATCGACATTCTTATGCTTTCTTGATTTCATTGTTTGTTATTCTTTTGCAATAAACTTCAGAGAAAAAAAGTGTTTATAAAATTCTAACGAGCTTCTCACATGAGTTGTATCGAAACTTAATGATAACAACAAAGTCGAGAAAATTTTTGACAGGGAAAATAAAAAAAACTAATTCATTAGTCTGTTATGTATTACGACCTTTATCACGATTTTTCTGGAACTCTTGGAGTTTATTTCATCGTTGTTTTTTAATCAAAACTACTGTCAAGAACAAATCTGTAAAAGAAATGTTACATATATTTTCATGAAGTTTTTATTAATTCAAATAAATTTTCTAGAAAAATAAGTCAAAATTGAGTCAAAAGATAAGTTGACTCGTTCTTATCAGTCGAAGAAAAGTTGAATAAATATTAATATAAAATTTATTTTGCATAGTTTTATGTAATCTTGTTCTTTATTATTAACAAGAAATAAAATGATTTCATTATTCGCCATTACAATTGTTGCTATTTGCGTGCCAAATATCTATGGCAATGAGTCTATCATTGTTCATACGAAATATGGCGATGTTCTTGGATATAAAACAGATTCAGCTCGTGTTTTCTATGGAATTCCATTTGCTCAACCGCCTGTAGAAAAATTGAGGTTTAGTTAATCATTTCAATGAAAGCATATCATTCTAAGATCTTAATGATTTCAGATGGAATCCACCTGTACCTATAACAAATTGGTCTCCGAAAATCATAAATGCAACTTCACGAGCACCAGCATGTCCTCAACCACCATGCAATCCAGCATCACCTTATTGTCCGCCACGTGTAGGATTTTTTTTTCTTAAATTTTGTTTGATTTGAATACTTTCGATCGATAGTTTTCCGAAGATTGTTTGTATGTGAATGTATTCACTCCATTATCTGTTGACAAACCATTACCAGTAATGCTTTTTATACACGGTGGTGAATTTCAATATCTCGATGCTTCGACGTCAATTTTTAATTCCGAGCATTTAGTTAACACGACTAATGTAATCGTAGCTTTCGTACAATATCGACTTGGTAAGTAACAAAAAAGCGAACAAATTATTTTCAAAAAACAAATGTCATATATCAGGTGCTCTTGGTTTTCTTGCAACTGGTCCAGATGCTAATGATCTCAAAGGTAATTACGGTATTCTCGATCAACGTTTAGGTATATCATGGATTAAATCGAATATTGATTCGTTTGGTGGTGATCCTAATCAAGTAAAATTCTATCTAAATCATTGATTCTCTTCAATCGTCTATTTCTCAGATCACATTATTCGGTGAAAGTGCTGGCGGTCAATCTGTTGCTCTGCATTATGTTACCGAAGATATGCAAGGTTATTTTCAACAAGCAATTGTTGAAAGTGCACCTATGGCAATACCATTTCGAACGTACGATCAATATCTAACACCGGGTGTTCTTCTCGCCGAAGAACTTCATTGTAATTATCAAGATCTTGACTGTATTCGTTCAGCATCAGTTGATAGCATAATAGAAGCTCAAAGACTTGTCGATAAAAAAATCACTTCATTCGATGCTCTCCTATTTTTCGAAGCCTGGGTTCCTGTGATTGATCATATTCTCGTTCATGGACAACTCTATCAAACAGTACAAAATGTTAGTTTTACTCTCAAACCTCTTATTATCGGAACGAACAATGATGAAGGACAATCTTTTATTTACGATCAATGGACACAAGTTGTTTCGCCAACGTTCTACGGTGAAATTGCTTTAGCTATATTCAAACAAAAAGCTCTCAAAGTTCTCGAACGTTATCCGCCAATGGGACTCGGCGATCAACGGTCACGTCTAGCTCACATAGCTACCGAATGGGTGTTTATTTGTCCGGCACGAATCTTCGCTCGTCATACACCTTCATATACATATGTATTCGGTTATCCATTGATTCAGAATGTTTCACTGAATCATAGTTTTTGTTCGGATCATGTTTGTCATGGTGATGAATTACCATTTGTATTTCAATCGAACTGGACGAATTTCAATGAAATCCAACGATACATTTCCAGTAACGTGGGAATCTATTGGACAAATTTTGCTAAGACACAAAATCCTAATCAACCATTCAATGTTTCGATCATTTGGCCGAATGCACAAGGGATTAATGAAAATTACCTATACTTTCAAAACCCATTGGAAATTCGAGGGAATTATTCGAAAGATGATTGTGACTTTTGGGATCAAATTGGTTATTAGAACGAAGAAGAACAATGTAGCTTTCTTTTTACATTTATTCGACATAATTACAAAGTCAAAACAGTAAAGAATCTATAGATAGATCGATAAAAATAAAACAACAATATCTACACTTGTTTTGAACGAGGTTCGACCTCCGTTGACGTCTAGAGCAAAAACAATGTTAATGAGATCTCGTGAGAACAATGACAACAATTTACATACTCGACGTAAAGATGTGGTGAGTGGAGATTCTTGATTAGGTTGTAATAAAGGTCGAGATATACTCACACGTGTTCCATCGGGATTTGTACGAATTTGTATTCGTGATGGAGTTGCACGTGAAGTGTCCAATTGATGAACTCTATACTCAAAAAAAAAATAATAATAAAGAATCAATAAAAAAAACTGAATTACTCAGGTGATGATGAGAGAACAGAGGCTAATGGTCGATATTCATTTGCTGCATTGGTTGTTATTTGTTTTTGAATCGGTTTGCCATGCCGAAATCGACCTTCTTTCAATGGTATTTTCGGTAGATGACTGGCGAGAATATTTGTATCGGTATGTCGAACAGTATGAGGACTGTATTCAAATGATGTATCGACTTGATCAAGAACTTGTTCAAGCGCAGCATCGACTTCGTCACTAATCGGTTGCCAAGGATCTTGAGGAGGTTTCGTCGGAATATCAGGTTCAATCGTAATTGTCGATGCAATTTGAGGCAAATCATTTTCTTCATTCGCTGTGATTTTCGTTTGCAATCGGTGGATTTGTTCGTCATTGAGATATTTCTGTACGAGTTCATTCGTTACGGGAACGATCATCACGCTATCGGACAACCATGTTTGATCGGAATGAGTTGTTAAAATATTCAAATGATTCGAACAACAATTGTGTGAGGTTAATCGAGAGAGAATCGAACAGATTAAACATCTTGGATTTGCGCATTTGGGTTTTTTTCTTGAGAATGTTTGCTCGTTTTCAGAAGCCGATGATTCGTCAAGCCAAAGATCTGATGGTTTTATCCGTAGTTTTTCTAATCGTCGACCAATTCGAGTTTTTTTCAATGAATTTCGGTGTTTAGTTTTACCATTCATCCTGTTGTTGTTTTTTTTGTCGAAAATATTAAAATCAAATTGAATGCATCGTTATGAAACAATGAACACCGATTTATGTCCATTATGAACCGAGATAAACAGAGGTCGCTCATTAGTAGACTCGGTCTAATGAACACGGAATCTCCGATGGGGTTTGACGCATTATTTTTTAATTAACTTTCTTAAAAATGAATTGACGTCACATATGTGCTACTAGCAAAAATGTTCTTTTACGTATTTTTTAAACATTTTAATATTTATAGATATATGTGTAGTTCTCATTGAACTTGTGAGTTAGCGTTATGACTAACACAACGACGACGATTATCGATCCGTTTATTCTCAAAATTAGTTACGTTCAAAAATTGATTGGAACTTATGCTTATTTAATCATATTTCTTCTTGGAAATTTCGGTTCATTTTTTAATGTTCTTATTCTTGGTCACCGAAATTATCGAAAGAATTCTTGTTCAAATTATATTCTTGCATCGACATATGTCAATATTGTTATTATAAATGTCGCTGTTTTCTTTCGTTTTCTCTCGAGTTTTGATATTGATCCAACGCAAACATCTTCGTTCTTTTGTAAATTTCGAATATATATCGTTCAGATGACGAGTATTCTATCCCGATGTTATATTCTCTTAGCATGTATCGATCGGTGGGCAATGGCGTCGAGTCAAATTCGACGACGAGCTTTTGCTCGATCGAAAATCTCGAATATTCTCATACCAACTCTTGCAATCATATTTGTGATTTCATTTCTATATGTACCATTCTTTCACGACATTGTCAACGGTTAGAATAAATCAATAAGACTCTAGTCATTTGTATTTTTATTCTAGGCAGATGTGTGGCTATTTCCACGAGTTATGCAATATTTTATAATATTTTAAATATAATTTTACCAGGATTTTTAATTCCATTTCCTATGCTTCTATTCAGTCTCTTAACAATTCGAAATGTAAAACAATTGAAACGACGTGTTCAAAATCCGATTACTAACACTAATTATGAATATCAATTGGTACTCATGATTACTGTTCAACAACTAATCTATTTCATTTCAAGTTTTCCATTTGTATCGTATTTAATCTACGATATGTTCACAATGAATACAACGAAATCAAGTGTTCAATCAGCTATCGACGGGCTATATATGACAATTGTTTATATGTTGATACATATTAATTTTTCAGCAACATTTTATATTTATCTTTTGACATCGTCTGTGTTTCGAAAGCGATTCAAACGATTAGTTATTCATAATCGTTTGATAAGAAAATGTTTTGGATGAAGTAAATATCCTTCAGTATGATAGTTTATTTGAAGAATGAAAGAAAAAAAAAGAGAAAGATCATTATTTCTTCGGAGCAATTAAACCTTCGAGTTGTGCCTAAAAGAATCGAAATTTGTGTTGATTAAATTAAAATTCAATCGAACTACTTTTAATTGTTGATTTGTTTTCTTCAAGAAATTAATTTCTTCCATATGTTTTCGTTCTTCAACTTGTCGTTGTTCGTTTAGTTTCTTCTCGGCTGCTTCGGCATTGGCTTTTGTCTCTCGTAATTGTCGTTCGAGATCACGTTTGTCTTCTTCGAGTTGAATTAACTTTGAACAAAAAAAAGAAAAGAAATTAAAAAAAATAACAAATTTAAAAAGACAAGCAAACGAACTTTTCGTTCTAATTCCGATTTGCCTTGTTCAGCCATCAATGCTTTACGCATACCAAATGCAACACTACTTTCGTAGAGTGTTTGATAAGCTCGTAGAGTCATTTGAAGTTCATCACGAACACGAAGAAGAAGAAGACCTCGTTCGGCACAATTGATAGCCACTTGTCGAATTAATTCGTCTGATGATTTTGAAATGAAAACGAAATTGAAAGAACAAGATAAAAACTTGATTTACCGAAACATTGAGAGAATAGTTCACGTCGAACAGGACAAATGCCGGTTTCACGTGCTTGCCGTTGTTGTAAACGCATATCCAATTGTTCCTGTAAATTGATAACATCTAAACGTGTTGCTGGTGTCGATGAAATACGTTGGCAATAGAGTAGATCCGGATTATTTGGATCTTTTGTTATTCTAAAAGAAAATATTCAAAAACGAATTTGATTTAGTTTTATTTTTTTTGTGTTAAACCTTGGTGGAAGAATTTTATCCAGAATCTCCTCTAACGAAAGATCTTTCAACGATTGTTGTTTTCGTTCAGCACGTGGTGAACCTGTTCCACCCGTAGCATCCATCATTTGCTGATCTAAACCTGTCGGTTGTTTACTTGCACCCAATGCTTTTCGATCTTTGTCATTTTGTGCTGTTATCAATGATGGATTATCGAAACGAACGAGTGAACCTGATGGCGGAATGATCGACATGTTTTAGTTATGTATCAGTTGTTTCAAATGAAATTTATCAAATGCCATTGATATTGATTTCAATGTTGAGTTGCTTGGCAACGGACAGATTCGGCGAGCATATTTTTGCTGAATTAGTTTCTATTGAATTCGATTGGTCGAAACAATTGCGAATCGATTGTTTACGGAGGAAGGAAGGTCTGGTTCAACAAAATACATCATTCTCTCTTCGACCTTTTTTTTTGCTTTCCTTTTCTCAATAAATAAAAAGAAGGAAAAAAAACACGGTGTAATCTAAAGTGACATACATCTTTCATACCTTTCCACGTCGACAACACTTGTCCACGTCATCATCGTGCAAGTCGGCTCGACGTGATAGAATAAGACGAAATAAAACAGGAACAAAACTATTTCGATGAAAATATTCATTGAAATTATTAATAATCATGGGTCAAATGTTTGATCGACAATACGCCGAGTCGATATATTCAAATAAAAAACAAGTGACAAAAATTTCTGATATTTCTCAATTACCACCTGAACTAGCTTTGGAAATTCTGAAAAATCTTAATGCTACAGATCTTTGTCTGGCAGCATGCGTTTGGCAAACCTTAGCTAACGATGAAATGCTTTGGCTTGGGTAAAGAAAAAATATTTATATGTTTTTATTTACTTTCTGTTTTCTAGTTTGTGTAAATCAAATTGGGGCTATGTATCGGTTTATAATAGGGCTCGTACTGAGGGCGTTTCATTTCGAAAGATCTACTTAGAACTCGACGAAGGCACATTACGATTTAATGCTGGCCAAGTAAAACGCATCCTCATTCTCTTTCTCGTGCATAATCAGTGTTCTTTAGGGCTTAGAATATTTTCTTGACAAAGATTTACTCGATAATACCTGTGAAGAAATCAGTAAATTCATTCATAATACACATAAATTACGCGCAACTGAAAAACGTAAATTATTACAAACACGTCGAGATATCTTAGAACGTTTGATTGAATTACAATCGTACGAAAATGAATTTCTTCCGAATGCATTACGACAATTCTTTGCTAAACTCGATGCGCCCGAAGATCGAAACGAATATCTATCGATCTTAATCGAGAACTTCTCCAAACGATTTCATCAATGTAATCAAAATCTTGGCCTATCGATTGGTTGGTTTCAAAAAATCTTATTTATTTTTGTTTTTCGATAGAAAAATTTTCTTTTCTTTTGTTTAGAAACAATCTATGTTCTTTGTTTTTCATTAATTCTTCTTTCGATTGATCTCACATCGCCTCATGTCAAAAATAAAATGTCCAAACGAGAATTCATTCGTAATACTCGTCGTGCGATTATCAACGGAACAATCACTGATGAATTAGCTGGTCATTTGTATGATAATATTTATCTCATAGGACATGTAGCACGTTCATCAACTATTGCACATTAAATCAAAACCGGTCTATTGTTTAGTTCAAATCAGAGCTTCTTCTTTTTTTAGTTTGTATTCTTCTCGTGTTTGTTTTTCTACAAGAAAAGAACCAGTGTTTGTGCTTTCTCTTTTGCAAATTAATAAATTCAAATTCTTCGTTTTTATTTTTTTTATCACAATTACATAAATGTTTCTAAGCCTGCCCATGATCGAGCGAGAATATCGACATCAGTCGATTGATCAATTAAACAGTCGATTTGTTCGTCGACAGTTAATTGTTGAGTACGATTGGATTTGTATTTAAGAAAGATTTGTGCACGTTTATTCGTATGTTCTTCACCGCCGAGAACTTTTTCCATTTGATGAACAGCATTTTTAAGAGCAGTTGGACGAAGAAAATTGTTTAATTTTATATCCGAACTAAATCGAAAAGATATATTTTTTGTCTTCTTGATTTGATAATTATGAATAGACAACGTACGCTGTGATTACAAATGGATTGATACCATTGAGTTTTAATCGAGCACTTCGAATGCGATCTTTAGCATAGATTTCATCGGAACGAATCGTTGTTGATTCTACGAGAGGAGGAGAATAATAATTATTATCAACTTTTGAGAAATGTTTCGTCTTGATTTTACCTATTTGAGTGACTTGTTTGCTTGTTTTCAAGGCATGTTCCTAAAAATAAACGATTTTGATTTCTGTTTTTCAATTCAACTGATCTTTACCAGCCATTCAGCTAATGGTTCTTTGATGAAAACATCCATTGTACTTAGTAATAGATCCGAATTTTCACGTAGAACATTCATTGTATCGATCATTATTGCACGGAATAGACCTGATGTACCAATAGGAGATATTAACTCAACGATTTGTCGAGTTAAACGAATTGGGAGAAGTTCGGGAACGGGCAGATGCTAATTTCGAAAGAAAGAACATTTCATAGAGTTTATTTGTTTGGACTTACAATTGTCGCGGCATTGAATGCTGAACCGAAATCAATGCCAATGACTCTTCCCGACGAAGTATCGATCAAAAAACTATCGAAAACAACAATTTTTCATTCGAATGATTTTTTTTTGTTGTTGTCATTACTTTGACAAATGTCGATCGCCAATACCGAGTATATAATGACTTGTACATAGAACTGCATAACTCGTTAGAAATTCTCGTCGAAGTGTAAAAAATCCTTCGTGTGAATTCGCTAGTTTATAATAAGCTCGTCGAAGTAAATCAGCTGGAATAACCGATTGAATTCGTTGAAATTCTTGTTCAACTTGATGTTTAGTTAAACTAACAAATAATTCCGCATACATCAACGTGTTATTCGTTGTTTTAGTTGTTGGTTTTGATTTCTGATAATTTGCTGTCACATAATCTTGATAGAGTTTACGTGGATGTTGATCTTGATTGAGAATATCTCGTTCCGATTGAGTATAATTTTCGTCGAGAAGTTCTTTTAACGGTCGAGTATGATCAAGCCATTCGATCATGCCTAATTTCGTCGTCATTGGAATGACTAAAATAAAACGAAAGACCCGTTCGTTTTTGGAAATTAAACTCAAATTCATCAAACCTTTGTAAGTTCGAATGGCAATTTGTGCCGAATTGGTTTGATTACAATTTGGATCATCGGTATACAAATCATTCATAATCGAAAACAATGCTTGAATACGTTGATCTTGTCGAATATCTTCGCCACCTTTGACTAGAAATCGATAATCATTCTCATCATGTCCACGAAGAGTCAATCGTTTGGGTAAACGTAACGATTGTAGAACGAGAATTTTCTCATCAAAACCAACGATTTTAATATGATGTTCGACGCATGGTTTTTTCTTGCTCGTGTACTGGCCAGGTATTTCGATTTCACGGAAACAAGGACTACCTAGAGGTCGATGTTGTTGTCGAAATGTAAGCGAAAACCAACTCGAATAATCATTGAGATTAGTTTTATCCTGTGAAATGGATTTCAATTTCGTTCCAATATTTGTCAGCATAGTTTTAACATCAGTTAATTGAACTGTTGAAAACAATTCTCCGTTCGGTCCGAATATTGTATCGAGATCTTTTTCGATTGAATTTTGAAATTGATAACGAATCGATGTTAAACGTGGTTTCAATGCTCGACGATCGATATTATCACCGAATACACTATCTTGTGATGTCATTGTTGTTGCTGTTGCGGTCGATTGTTCTTCTTGACTTTCATCGATATGAATCATATCGGAGAAGAAAAGATTTTTGAATTTTTTCAAATGATTTTTCAGTTGATTCAAATCTCGACTTGACAAATCATTGGTCAGATATCGACTTAATTCTTTTGTCCAATTATCAAATTGTTGTTGAGGATTGAGTTGATTTAATGCAAGAATAAATTCATTGATCAACGGCGTATATCGATCGAGTTTTTGTCGTAAAATTTCAATGTTATGTTTTAAATTTGCATCGATTGAATTCATTTGTAGAGTTTCATAGCTCAATTTAAATGGATAAACAATTGCCTGTGGATAGATTTTAATGATTTGTTCGAAAACAGGATAGAATTTCCAGTTGATTGCCTTGTCTAAATGAGCTGTCATTTGATATAAACAATCGAAAAACATCCAACATGGAATTTCATTGAGATAGTTGCCCATCGATTCAAGTGTTTGAGGATAACTATCGACAATTTGAATTAAACGCGAAAAACGTTTGACACCTTCATTTGAACCGTATTTCATCGATGATAGAATCGATTGAATAATTAATTCGGCGAGTTTAGTTGTCGATTGGGAAGATGAAAATAGAGATGAAAGTAGATGATGATGATTATCATCGTCGTGATTTTCATAACGACGAAGATAATCATCACAAAAACTCGCCAATGCATTATAATCTCGACTGAGAAGATCATTTGTTCGATTGGTTTCTTGTTGTTCGACATTTGTTTTCAATAGATCGATTGTTTTATTAAATAATTGCGAAATTAATTGGTCAGCTTTTTGATTGGCTTCAGTTTGATTTTCTAGACCGTGAATGTACATTTCGAGTTGTCGATGTTTACCTTGAGAGATTTTCTCGTCATTCTCATAATCGAAATAAGCTTGCGGATGATCAAGAAGATAGTTAATAACAAATCGAGTAAATTGACAATTTAATTCGATATAAGTCGAATTCAATGAAGCTGTTTGATGATTTTGTATTTTCAATGA